>Ga0307518_10000887_pt1 | contig 22261 bp, 30 predicted proteins | sample 25_EM_MG_FD_203889 | JGI IMG/M metagenome (GOLD analysis project Ga0307518, IMG submission 203889) | Populus trichocarpa ectomycorrhiza microbial communities from riparian zone in the Pacific Northwest, United States - 25_EM | ecosystem: Host-associated > Plants > Roots > Unclassified | place...
GTATACAGTATTCAGTATACATATTCCACCCAAAATGCCCGTGCCCCAACTCGGGCTGACAAAAAGTTCATGCAGTATGACAATTATACGGATAGACCATATACGTTATTAGATAATCAACTGTATCACGTGTTGGCTCACTCGAAAGTTGTTTACTGCCATGTCCGATGCAACATCCACCACAGAAAGCAGCCGCGATGGACCACAACGAGCATACTTGAATTCACTTGGAATAACCGGACCCGTTCCAAAGTGGCTGCCTATATCCTTCGTACGGAAACTTTGTAACCTCTTCGACGGAACGGCCCACTCACCATGATCATAGCTGGCAATATCTTCAGCGGCCCTTGTAGTCCCAATTGTAATGTTGCGACGATATAAAACTGGTCTAAAAGCAGCCCCTACGAGCCGTGATATACACGGGCACGCTGTATCTCCCCCTCCACGGAGAAGATACGGCACTGCCGTTCTCCCTGGGTTACACGTTCTTGGTTCACCTACAGCGCCTCCCCCTCGCGTACACCTTCGCGTCTACCCGTCAACGCCTGCGTCCCCGCCATCTTCGCCAAAGCGAGGAGTACACCCCTCGATATCCCTATCCCGAGAATCTACCGAAGACTCCTTCAACGGACCGCTGTATACCCTCAAGGCACTCGCGATTGCAACAGCGATCGTCACCGCTGGCGCATCTGCTTCCTTGTTTGGAGTCATGGCCTACATGGGCGTGAATGATGTCAGTTCAGTTTAGTTCAGTCGTTCTTCCCCATACTCACTCCCCATCTCCAACTAGACATCTGAGTTTGCAACACGAATGCGTCTCTGGGTCATGTCCAATCTCCCTGTTCTGTCCGAACGCATATACCGACGGCTGGAATCGAAAGATGACGAAGGGGTCTCTTCACTCTTCCGTTCCAGCAGCATTTCAGACCCTTCCTATCCAGCAACTGAATCACAACCTTCTTTGGTATCTGCGTCGTCGCGCTCTGGTGCGCCCAGCCCACATTCTACGATCCAGCCATTTGACATGGTTGCAGCACAAGCACGGCTCGCAGCGGCATACGATCGAGGAGGATTTTATGCCTGGGGCGAAGCAGCCCTTAAGGAACTCGAGGCGGAAGCGGAGGCGGAGCGCGCCAGGAAGGCTATGAGCGCATGAGAGAGTTTGTCTGGCTCGGAGACGAAGGACAAGACCAAGTAATTATTGTTTCAGATCGTTGAGGCTGTTCCATTTAATATAGAGTGTGTATATAATAGTAGTGCTTATATAGTTGTAGATCTCGGAACACATCATTCCTAACCACTCCATATTCATGACGAACGACCATCGCGACTCAATAATCTCTTCCAAGCGAGGAGCTCGAGATACCGCACTTGCAGTTGCACCCACGTACGACCCCCTCGCGCACAGTTCATTCACGACTGCGACAGGTAAGGCCAGCCACCCTGAACCTTTTCTCAAGTCAGAACGTACTGTCTCTCGTTTGCTTTCGCAGCAACGGAAATCGTCAGACGCATTGGCGCTGGTGAATGGACAGCGTTGCAAGTCCTCGAAGCCTACATCGCTCGTGCCGCTCATGCGCAGTCCACAACAAATTGTCTCACAGAGGGTCAGTAGATGACCCATCTCTTCCGTAAAGCCCATACAGATAGTGTTGTTAGTTCTCTTCGAGGATGCTCGGCGTCAAGCAGCCGAGCTTGACAACGAATTCGCGAAGACTAACAAGCTGCGTGGCGTTCTGCACGGCGTACCCATGAGCTTCAAGGACCAATGTACGCCGTCTTCTCAGCGCTAGCTCGTCATTGCGAACAATTATACTTATTTCGTCACACGACCATATGCACAGTCGACATTGCAGGATATGATACTACGATTGGGTTCACTACCTGGTCCAACCAGCCATCCACTGAGAACGCTACGGTGAGTTTCAGTCTACCACTGCCACAAATGCCTTCTGACGTATCATGATGGAATCATGAATAGCTTGTCAACCAATGCTACGCAGCTGGAGCCATCATCATCGCCAAAACCAATGTCCCACAAACAATGCTCGCCTTTGAATGTAGCAACCCCCTATGGGGTCGCACGTTGAACCCCTGGAATGGTAAATATAGCTGTGGTGGAAGTTCAGGAGGAGGCGAGTTTTACCGCTTGTTTGAAAGTATGAACATTTTTGGCTAATCACAGCACCTTGATTCTGAAGAGGCGGCTCTGCTGGCTATGGACGGGTCTGCCCTTGGCGTTGGATCTGATATTGGAGGCAGTCTGCGCATTCCAGCTGCCTACTGTGGTATATACTCGTTCAAACCTTCGGCGGACCGGGTCAGTAGCCACGGCGCAAGAGGTACGGAGAGTTTGGGTTATGGAGATCTTTCTAACAATGTCCAGGTTGCAGACCAGGGTTTGAGGGGTTCCGCCCCGCTTATGGGCCCATGGCAAGGTAATAGCAGATCGATAGTTGTACTAAACATATTTATAACTTCCTGCTAGGTCTGTCGAAGATTGTGACTTGCTCTGTCGGGCCATCTTCGGAGAGCTCGACGCAAGTCATCGAGTGGTTCCCATTCCCTACCGCCCAGTCGAATTACCGACGAAGTTAAAATTTGGTTACTATTCCGCCGGTACTATTAATATCTCGGTTTTGAGTACTTCATCCGTATGACGACCATCTTCACTGCCTTCAGATGTGCTTGCGCGGACCTCCCCTGCAAATGTGCGCGCCATACAGGAAACTGTTGATGCGCTGAAAAAGGCTGGACACGAGTGTGTTGAGTTTTCTACCACATTGCGTACGTTTTCGTCTTCAGAAGCTCACCGAAAGACTCTGACAAACACTTCGTCTAGCTTCCGATGCGATGGAAATATTCGTTGCGCTGGTTACGTCAGATGGATACAAGAAAATGTTGTCTTATCTGCAGGGTGACCCTCAGGTACGAGTGCAATGCATTGCCAGCGCACAACGATAAGCTTGACACTTTACAGGAGGACAGTTTGTTTATGACAACTTTAGGGGCAAAGCTGCCTGGTGAGTCTCTCCCACTCTTTGCATTCTAACAAATTATCCGAATATTATTCCAAGATCTTCTGCGCAATTTGATGTGCTGGGGGATAAAGACATTCTACGGGGATAGCCTTTTCGCTCGACTCTTCAACCAATCGCGGACGAAATCCGTAGTTGAATATTGTGAGATAGTCGATCAGCGAAACAAGGTTGCGGAGGCCTGGTACAAAGAGGTGAAGAGTCTTTCCCACGTCATTCGTCACACTCAAATCTCAAATCCCATAGGTTTGGGGTGAACACCAATTCGACGGAATTATAGCCCCTGTCCAGGCATTACCTGTTATACCCCATGGGTGGCGTCTTTCTCAGTTGGTCATCCCCAGTCGAAACTGATGGGAGGCATTCCAGTGCATGCACGTATCTGTCAGGATTGGCTTGCGCGACGGCTGTGTTTAACGTCATTGATTCCCCCGTTGCGACCATACCTGTGACACGAGTAGATCCATCACTAGACTGCTTACCTGCGAACTTCAAACCAGGTGATGGGGGCGCGTCCGTTCTGTTTGAGAAGTACATGTATCAGAACGGGGAGAGCACTGCATACAAACCGCAGCAGATGGCGGGTATGCCGGTAGGCGTTCAGCTCGTAGGCAAGAAATGGGAAGATGAAAAGGTACTTGCCATGATGCGTGTTGTGGTTGATGCACTGGGGCCGAGAGGATTTGGCCCAGGAAGTTGGGACATGCAGGGCAAGTCCGCCGACTGAGCTGTATCTCGTAAGTACGCCATATTTGTTCTCTTCTGAACATGCATTTGACTATTCTTTCGTTAGTAAATTGTTTCAGTTTGTATTTATTCTAAATCCTAGACATGTTCGGGCCAATGCGTGTTATCACCACCAGGACTTTTCTAATTTGGGGCCTAATATCCGGTAAGCCAATGGGGTATGTGTGTATTCCGCGTGGATAGGGAACAACACTTTTGTTGGTCATTGCCCGAAGGGCCTCCTGAACGCCAGGCAGATAATGCTGGGACGCACTATCAACGTACGGCTTCGCTTGCCCGAATGTCACGAACGCGGTCCATACAATTGATCTCTGATGCTTCGGGACCAGAGGTTCCTCGCTACAGGCCAAGACAATGGCTGAGGAATATTTTTCCCAAGGTAGGCAGTATCTAAGATACCCTCTGATGACAGGGAAGTCCAGGAAGTACTAGTATGCATTCCCATTTCTCCGAATGGCGGGTCTTACCTGGACGTGCGACTTGACTACCCTGGAAATCGGATGAATCAAGCCACACACCCAGCCATGAACTTGCACACACTTGCGAAAGGTTACCAAGGTATGTCATACTCGCCCTTCTTTTCCATCAAGCTGGGGGAGGACGCTGGTGTACTCATCGGGTATGCAAAAGAGCACTCAAATATACCACCAACCCTTCTCAGCGAAATCGTCTCAGCAAAAACCAGGGAGATGCCGTTGTATTTCCCAGGTGACTGTCACACATGTTCAGAGCCGCACAGCGGCCAAGTTATTCTTTCCAAAAAAAAAAAAAAACAGCGCGACCCGGGTCCCGTGTTCTCGGGTTTCGATGGTTTTTGGACACAACTTTGCAATCTTCTCAGACCCTGTTAGAATATCCGCATTGCTATGACACATCACATGGCCGGGACCCGCACCGTATTGCGTTCCATGAAAAGGTTTGATGCGGGATTGCGGACCCGCCTCTTGATATTCTTCTTCTGCTCAGCTGTGCAAGTTCGCAACATACGCGGTCAATGGGTTTATCCGGCTGCGGCGCAGTACTAGCTTTGTGGCCATTTGTCGGGGTCAGTACACACGTGGCGATGTGCTGCTCCGTCATCCTGGCCCGCTCTGCGCGGCGAAGAGCTGCAAATGAAATGAAATGAACCAATCTTACTAGGGCCGACGACGCTATGACAAAGCTCAGGTCTCGGTGGCACAAACAAACGGTACAAGGAGATGAGTTAGGATGCCAAGCACAAGGGAAATCGGTGAGCTATTACTATACTCAATCACCGCCTACTAAATCAGGGAACGTCTATGTTGCAGTTATTCCAAAGCTTATAGAAGATCCTGCTGCGGAGGGTTTTTACGATATAGACAATAGCGTCCAGATCCGACGTCGTCTCACCGATAGGAAGCACGTTTAGGATAATGCCAAGTAGCCGACTTACCATTACGACTACATACGTGCTCGTCGGTGGGCAGATATTATGACATGCGCAGTTCAAGTTCGACTTCCACCCTGGAATGTTCTAATCGCAACCTTTGAAGCTGGACTACTAGGGCTGGCTGCTGCGGAGTGGGGCCCTCAACGACAATGTACTACTAAACCTACCTCACTGGCATCACGTTACTAAAGCCTTCTACAAGAACATTCCCATCGTACAACTGCGGCCAAGGGTTCCAAAGAAGCTCCAACATAAGAAAACTAGTCAAGTTTGGGTATAAGCACACCAATCAAGTTTGACACTACTAATCAAGGTGTGATAAATGTCCGTTCCCCCGCACAGTCGTCCGAGTAAAAAGTTTTTGCCAGCCTATCGCTAGCTTGGGTATTTTCAAGTCACCACACCTCTGGAGGCCGATGTTATCTCCATTCTATTCGAAGCCGCAGCAAAGAAGTAGTGCTAAATAAAAACACGATGTGCTATATATAGCGCACAGAGAGATGACCCTCGGACCTCACACCGAGTAGAGGAGATGTGGTACATACACTGTGGGTATTGTGTGACAAGGAAACTAAAATACATTGAATCGTGTACACCCGAAACCCCCCCGATCACAGAGCGCCTCTCGCTCTAGCGTCCACGTGTGCGCAGAACTCTCCCAAACTTTGGTCATCTTCTTCCACCAACCCTGGCACCGATGCTGGCAGGCTTGAATGACGCATGTACCCATCGATTGCCGATTGCAGGACATACCCAGATTGGTGGTCGATGTCCACGACGACCTCCATCAACTCAGACAACTCCTGCCGCAGACGATCCCAGATCATCGCCCATTTCCGGATGGGGGTGTTATTGTTGATCTGGACGTAGTTTGCACAGGACCTCAGCTCCAACCTCTTTAGGGTATTTTTGTGGCGCAAAATAAACTCTTCGATCCCATCGGCCGAGGAGGTGTCGGGGAAAATGATATTCTCTAATACAAGGTTCTTGAGTGCCGGATAAGTGTATGTGCCGAGCTGAACAGTAGGGCAATGGTACAGTCCATTGGGGCTTTTGATCTCGAGCGATGTGAGACGAGCATTTGGAACAGGAAGGAGAGCGTCAATGGAGCGGTTCGCCGTCTTGGACCCCGACCACGAGGAAAGCTCGATGTTGGAGACGACAGAGATGGAGAGGTGTGTCAGGGGCGAGTCGGTCAGAGAATGCACGAAGTCGTAGTGGGAGCGGGGCATCATGACAACGTTGGTCATGATGAGTGACCGTATGCCCCTGTTGGGGGAAGAAGTACTCTTCATGGCATGATAGACAGCGTTGAGTACGGTGAGCTGGCGGTTTGTGAACCAGAAGGGGTTCTCGGGTGTCTGTACACCCGACTCGGAGACGAAGGAAGGCCAGAAGTTGAGCGTGACAGATTTGAGACTGGGTAGATGAGCTAGCGAGCAGAATGTTTCTGTCAACGCTTCTTCGAGTTCTGCTATTTCAAGCTCATCGCAGTCATCTGTGGAGTCAACTATTAGCCATTGGGTGTAGGGAGTGGGGATGTGGATACTGACCTTGGGAGTCGCTTGGACTGAGCAGGCGGAATGGATGGTTATCCCGAGGGTCGTACACCACGTCCTGCACATGCGATGCCAAGGCAGGGGTCGTGAAGATCTGTGCGATGTTTTGAGCGCTCCTGACGCTATTTTGGATGCAAATGGTGTGGAAGAGGTTGGCAGTGACGAGGTCCCGACAGGAAGTGTTGACGGCACGGAGATGGAAGAGGTCAGGGGTGTCGGAGACGTTGTCCACGATAGCCTTGACAAGCTCGATAGGTAGGTTCTGCATGATTGTGGGACGGAAAAGCTTGGAGGAGCTGGGACTGACTGGCCAACGTTTATATATCGATAAGACACCCCCCCGGTTGAGGAGAAATGGATGCCGTCCAGGGGCAACGTATCCGATTATGGCATCTCGAGATTAACGCCCGGGTCAGGGAATCTCGATCTCTGGGCATCACCGCCAAGCTGGTTCGACTCCACACGAACAGCTTCGCCAGGCTGAGGATAGAATTCCACGAAGTGCACACTGCGATAACTTTTTTGGTAGACGGGAGGTGACGTCGACGACTGTTGTTCCGTCACATCACTCCATCACCACGTTTTGGTGTTGGAACGTGTGCGCAGCAAGTCACTTCTCGTATGTTTCGAGCTATTGTTAGCGATGATGATGACCACACGTCCAATTATATGCATCACCGACGAGCGCAATGGCTGCTACAATGATAGTTTGTGGAGTACCGTGGGGGGACACCGCCGAGAATGCGGCCGCTCCTTCAATTCCAGGTTATCTTATCACGGTGACGTGCAACGTTTCCATCCACCTCGAGCTGTACTGGTCACATTCAAGCCAAGGCGTTCCAAGTGTTGATAGCATCATTCGTTCCGTGATTGCATCGGCCAGCGTGGATACGAGGAGCCCGTAACATCTCGCTCGCTTCAAATGGATGCATAATCAAAGTCTCATCAGATACTGGACATGATGGCAGGGCCTGAGGTGACTTTTAGAGACGGGTTTCTGATTGCTATACTACCTTGGCGCCGTGTGGCAGCCACTGATCAAGAAACTGCCTCCCCGTTGAATGGATAATGTAAGTTAGGGACACTGCGGTGCATACTTACGCCTATACGTACAGGTTCATACACCGTCAGAAGCCAGGCACTCCAGGCATCCACGGTGGTCGTGGAATCATCCCTCTACAGTGGGTCTCCATACTTGGTCAGTTGAGCACTGACTCGGCCAAGGCGGATAGCGATCTTCAAACAAGCTGCAACGTATCGCTCGCATCAAGTATCAACTGCAAAGAGACGAATAGACTATTCCTAAGAAGACGTGACATTTTTCTGATTTCCACGATGAAGAAGGCGCAATGAAGCACTACACAATTAATACATAGCCAGGGGCACACTTTCAGAGGCGAACGATACGGGCGTTTACGGTGGTTGCGAAACCTCTAGACTCATATTGCGAGACATCAACTTACTGCTTATTCGAAGACACCAGGTGAACCTCCAAGTCTAGCAGCCCATCCTTCTCTCCACAACGTGGCTTTGCATGGCGAAACCGAGCACTAGTATTTCGGGCTTGAACCGAACCTGCTGATCAGGTACCCCTTAATACGGTATGCCACAGGAACATTTGCTAGACCTGGAATAGCACCCTGTGGTACCTGGCCCCTCGCTCCAGGCTCGCCTCTCATGCTCCGGTTTTGATCTTCCTGCCAAGAAATCAAGGTGTTATCCGGTTGAGCGGCTCTACTATGGGCATCCTTAATCTGCCAGAACGCTAGTTCTGTCCTGCTGTGGGGGACCCGCTGCAGGTATTAGAAATCAACGAAAGACAGTGGTGGGAACAGTGGCACTCAGTGGCGTCCATTTCCACACTCTGCGGGACGCCCTAATAGTCTGGCGTTTACACCTTCCTGTCAATTTATGCTTCAAGCCATGTGTTGATAACTCGAATTGCCATAACCGTGCGTCTCCATATCCCGATATGTACCAGCCACACCGGATTCATCCGGGCACGTACCACACGTTGGATGTGGGATTATACGTCCTAGTGCTTCCCAGAACTAACGCTTGCGTCCAGACTTGCTCGGATACCCAAAACGTCTGGGACCGAGACTAATGTCCATACAATGACTATCTGCTCGTTGGGTCTGCTTAGTGGGGACTGATTTGGACCCCGAAGCCAGTACTTATGGCCTATTGCCACTTAAAGAACAAAGGCCATCAACCTTTGCTGAATTTAAGGTATGCCAAGGCTACCGCTCACGATGGGCCGCAAATGTCAACTGTACAAGGAAGTGGGGAGTGCTACAGACAACACATATTCATACACGCGCTACACTAAGTAGGGAATACTGCTGATACCTGGCAATGCTCTAAGAGGTCAATCCCTTGATTCTACCCTTTGCTGAAACCCCTTCGATCTCTAGTGAACCTATACCAGTTCTTTCCCCCTTTCTCCATGCTTCAACAAGAGCCTTTGCCTCCACAGGCTGGATATCGCGATCGGCCGTGCCCACCGTGATGTGTAAGACATTTCGGATATCTTCGTGGAGTTGTGAGACAAACACCTGTCCCTCGTGTCCTGGGTGAGCGTCCGCGCTATCGTCAGGCGCAGCAAGGCTGAAGTCCTCCACTGTGAGGGCCATTACTCTGTCGTTCCACAAGAGGTGTCCAAGATTGAAAGAAAAGAAAGGAGGACCGGACATCAGATGGATATCCCTACACCGCTCCCAGAGTTCCATTTGTCCTGGAAGATTATGCTTGTGCACGAAGGTGACATGTGGCCGGTTGGTGACGCGGCCATCGCCCACCAGTGCGCGCCAAAATGCCCTGCCATTCACAGGAACGTCTTCGGCCTCGTCCAGGCGGGTACTGACAACGTCAAGAAGGTCAATCTCGGGGAGAATCCCATAGTATCGCGGTTCAGGGACTTTCTTGCCCTTCTCGTTGGCTTTCTTCGCTTTTGGTACATACTCCTGCGCAACCCGTACTGCCTCGTCGATACTTTCTTGACTCGGTCTCTCATAACCTAGAATCTGCACACACCCATCCACCGCACGAGCGAGCGCAGATTCGAGAGTAGCCTCGACCTCCATATCAATAATATCATCCACTTCGTTATTTGCGAGCTCTTCTCTGTCGCGGATAAACTGCCATATAACGTCTTCGTGATATTTCGCTACCGTATCCGCACGTAGAGTTTGGTGATTCTCCCCTCGCGAGAATACCCGGTCCGCACACAGCCGATGAACCATGGCAAGCGGCTTGTCCATGTTCCAGTTAAGTGCCAACAGCCGGACAGGCGGATGAAATTTGGAAGTAGCCTGTCGTAGTGCTTCCCGATGTTGTCGCATATGATTGTTTCTTTTAGCCAGATCAGTAGTAAAGTCAACCATGCCCACCGCGAATAAGTGGCGCTTACTTGTCTGCAATAACTACGTCGTGCTTTTTGAGAAGCTCAACGACGTTCTTTATGAAGGTTGGACCGCTTTTCTTGGTTTGGGCATCATCACTCTGGGTATGTCCAAAGCGAAAAAGGTGAGCTAATGCGACTGACACCGTAGTTTTACCTGTTTCTGCTGTATGAGAGATGGCTACCGAAGCGAAAGTGACGTAGCTTACCGCATCCAGGTATCGCGACAGGCAAAATGATGGTTTTTCCAAACTCCGTTGGCTGAGAACCTTCCAATTCCTCGGAAACGTCCTTTCCTTGATTACACCCCAGCCACTCTAAGAATCGCTCGCGAGTAGCGATGATCCCTTTCCCTTTGCTGAATTCCGAGAAAGCACCGCGGTTTTGCCTAATCTCTTCTTTGACCCATTTGACATACAGCTGCGTTTCCTTACGCTTCAATTTCGATTTGGGAATTTTCGCATCGTTAAGTGGCCCCTTGGCTGAAAGCAATATCTTGGTAATTTCTCTCCAATCACGGTACATCATGTACGGTTCATCGAATTTTACTTTGAAGAAGAATGATGAACCTGTAGGATAAGGGGGAGCACGGTCGCGTGATATTGAATCACGCTTCGGGTGGACGATATGGGTGCGGACAACAAATCCCTCCACGGGTTCGCCCTCCCACATGCCGGTCTTGGCGATCTCGTCTGTGAATTGCTTCACTTCGGGTATTGACTTTAGCACAAGTGTGGAAGTCTTTATGAAGCCCCATTCATCCGCGAATGCATCCACGATATTCGCTGGGAGAGTGCGGAAAGCCTTGCCTGTCTCATTGATGCCATGTAAGTGTAGCCCAGATTTCTCCGGCGAGTAAGGCAGCACATGCTCTTCGAAGTTGTCATCGCAAAGCTACATTCAAGTACGGATACGTTGTCAGTATCCTAAGTTTAGGAATGATCATGGCATGTTAACGTACCTCCGCCACTGCGGTCCACCTCCTTTCCCAAAGAGCAGCAGCCAGCGCTTCCTCAGACTTGCCCTTTAGGGCGACATGTCTTTTAAGCCATCTATATCCCGCCTGAGAATGAGTTTCTTCTACGCCTTGCATTGACCCCAGGGCGTGTTTCGATGTTACGATCAGCTTGGATGAGGAAAGAGGTGCGATGAAGATGATACATCCGTTCGACTTTACAGACAGCGTGTAATCTGGCCCAGTATGAGCTTGCATGGAAGTCCACTATTTATTCCGTCAGGGGTGTTTTGCGATCTGAGAAATGCACTCACATCTGTCCAGGGGACCTCCCCGATGTTGAAGAACTTGTCATATCCTCGCGCTACGATCTGGTATCGAGGTTCCTTGTTGTCCTTTGATGGAAGCTCCCGGGTAAATAAACCTCTCGCCAATGTGGGGAATGGGGAAGGAACGTCATAGTACTTGAACTCGTTCATCTTCCAGCTAGTGATCGAAATCGCGGGATCGGAAGGTGCATTGTAGGCATGGGACCGAACAAGCTTGGGCGATTTCTTGGACAGCCGATAAAGATCAGAAACGAGCTTAGAATCTTCCTCGTTGAACAGTGTCTCGGCCATCGTAGATAGAAGCCGGAAAGAGGAGTTGGCGACGGGGGGTACTATATTAGGTGCCCTTATTAGACCTAAATACTGGAAGACGAATGCAGGGTTAGAACAGCTTTGAGTCAGAGAATGAACGGATTGACTCGTGATACGGAAGCGTCATTACCTGTAGCAAGTGCTGTGGAAACACTAATTTTGACATGGTCAGAACCGAAGTATGTAGTAGCCAGTGCCACACCCAGTCGGTTCAGTCCAACTCGTCATATTTCCCACCCCACCGATATGCTCATCGGCAGCGACGTTAACCAGGACCTCGTCACTTCTATCGATGTCATAGACAGACTAGTCAAGCTATGATCTACTACATCAATCAGTGAGTTGTCAGTCACGTGCCAGGTTCTTCGCCTGAGCACAGCCGCCGAGCCTATAACGTGAGTCCACATTGCCCCTCGCTGTCTAGTGCAGGTCGCTCCCTAGTTTCACTATTAGCGTCAGGAAACGCTTCAATTTCTTTGCCTGAAACTATTCTGTCAACACCATGGACAGTTTTTCGTACAGGGACAGCGTCAGGGCTGTCTTGTCCTCGTTCTGCTCATGCTTCGGCAGTGCACCATCCTCGAATTCGTCCTCGCAGACACCCAACGTCTCTAATCACCGTGCCAATTCCGCAGCTTCCAATGACCTCGAACGCCTTCTTCGGGACACAGATTCGGACGCCCTCTCCTTACACTCCAACTTTGGTTCTTCATCACACAGGAGGGCAAGACAGCGCAAGCGACCTCAATTCTCCCTCACGATTTTCGGATATACACTCTTTGGCCGTCCGCCTATATATTTGTCTGACGACGAGGACGACAGATCACACAACCGGAATAGGATTCTTGCCACGGTTTCGTCCTCAACCCTCGATTCAGATGCCGCACCGTTAGACCCATCCGCTATTGAGAGGTTGACGTCGCCGGATCACCTGGAGGCCGCTCAGAGGGAATTGGAAACACGGAGGAGGGAAGTAGAGGAACAGGCACGTCGTAAAGCCGAACGAAGGGCACGCCGAGAAGAACGCAAAGCTCGTGAGCGAACTTCAGCGTTGATGGCACTGACAGGCGGGAGACTACCCGAGGATGGAGAGTTTGGGGACTTCCAGGGTAGCGGTACAATATTGTCCCCGCGAGGGCCAGGAAGCGACGGCGTCGACGTGATACACCCGACAGACACCGGGTCAAACTCGGGTGACGTAGATGATGCAGATTTGGGTGCAGAGTCGTACCTCAGAAGAAAGAGTCTTTCTGGAGTGCGGAGTGGGTCCAGTGCAGATTCAAAATCTCGCACATCAGCCTCTATGTCGACTGGAGATGCCAGTCACACTCTTTACATTCACCAGCCAAGGCCATATTCACCGACTGAGATGCAACTCCCGACATTCCCAAAAAAGAAGTCACATCGGTCCTCGAGAAGGGGCTCTGTTTTTTCTTCCTCTACGGCTTCCCAGTCTACTTCCAATACCCCGTACACTCCGCCAACCCAGATCGATGGCGCCTTCGCAGCGCCCCCCGTTTCCGCATTCCCAATACCGCACGAAAGAGATGCGTCTTACGGGCACAATCGAGCAAGAGACAGCCAAGAGTTCCCAAGTTCGGGTCTCTCTGGCGGTAGGAGGCCCAAGGCGAAAGATATCGGAGCGTTCTTGTCTGACATGAAAGGCGCTTAATGAATCCACATATGTGTGGCTACTTTGTGCTGCTATGCTATCATGACCTTAAAGATGATTATTTTTTGACTCTAGGGGGGATGTCATTTTGTATAGGTACACCACATCTTTAGTTGTATGGATCTCGTACACCGTGTATCTTACACTTTTCTCGGTATTTCAGTCCCTATTAGAACAAGTTTACATTCCTTCCTGTTCTTCCACTGGTGGCAGCGTCACTGCAGTGCAAGATCTGATAGCTCTCTTCCACAGTGCGTTGGTCTCCGTCATCGTCGCCCTGTCCCCGATGATGATAAGCCCCAGCCGCGCTCTCGTCCACATCACATTGAGCCTCCTATGATCTTCCACGAAACCGATCTCCCGGCTCGCATTACAACGAACAGTGCAGAAAACGACAACGTCGCTTTCTCTGCCCTGGAACGAATCAACAGTAGCGCAAGTAACTGACGACGGAAGTGCTTCTTTGAGCATGGAGATTTGCTTCGCATACGGTGACAGCGCAGCAATCGACAACTTCGGTTTATCATCTCCTTCGCTTGCAGGTGACTGCAGCATGGACACAATACGAGCTGCTAATTCAGCCTGCCCTTCATTGCCCTTGGAGGCCGATCCCATCGTTTCTTCGGAATTGCAGTGAACAAAGACGGTGGGGATGATTTCGCCTGTTTCGTTGCTACGGGGCCAGGGGAAGGCTGTGGCGACCAGCGCGGCGAGGACCCCTTCGCTATCCTGTATATGGGATCTGAGTTCACCGTTGTAAAACTCATCCGAAGGGAAGCGAGCCAGCTCTTTCGGGAAGCGATACTGAACCTACACAGGAGGTTAAATTCAGTGATTGTATGAAACAAAACCAACAGCCAACGTTTAACATCGTTTTGACGGTGCCTGGGCGGGTTTCTGCTGTGTAGAGTCTTTCCATGAGAGATACGTCGTACTCCAGGGCTTTGCCCATGGGCTTCACTGTGGGACGCAACTGAACACTACAGACAGTGAAGAAGGTGAACATAGTCTTCTGTTATTTCACAACAGCTTACTGGTCTCCCACAAGGACCACTCTCTCACTACCTTTCACAAGAGGGATAAGGGCGCAAGGTTCCGTTATTTGGGACGCTTCGTCAATAAGCACGGTGTCAAAGTTCACTTTGCGCAGGGTGCCAAGTCCAGCACCAGCACAAGTTGTGAACACGATCCGTGCGGCATTCACACGTTGCTGTGCTTGCTTTTGTAGGCGATTGTTTTCGTTGATGTCTCCACCAACCCTGGCATCGACAGTGTAACTTTGGAGCGCCTTCTGCACCTTGGAGTGATCAGTAGCGACTCGGAGGATGTTCTCATCCGGGAGCAGATTGTACTCCTGATTAATCTTCAAAAACCTCTCCAGGACGTTGTCGACCGCTGCAAAGGTAAATATGAACTACCGGGAAATACAGGTTGAAGACGGATGGTGTTACCGTTGTGGGTGGACGCTGTCATCAGAATTTTGCATTCGGTGAACTTGAGCAGAAGAAAACGAAGTATTTGGACAACAACGGTGGTTTTCCCTGTGCCTGGTATTCCTTTAGCACGGTAGAACGCAAGGAGAAAGAATCAGGGATCACCTGGAGGACCCCAAATCAGTGACAGCGGAGCCATGCAGGATCTAATAGCAGCAATCTGACTTGCATTCATATTCTCTACACCCGGGATCTCCTCTTCTTCAGAGTCTCCACGAACGTCCTCCGGCTCTTCGTGAGGTACAGGGGTCATCACAATCGTATCATAGATCCTACAACATTCTTCACGATCTTCCCATAGCCTTGTTATTGCCTCCATCATGGCGTTCGCAGTCGCTTTAGATTTATGCTGTTAGTATATAACGAAACCTTGGAGGGTAGCCACACCTATGCTACCGGCTTCATAAATGTTCCACTGCATATCCGGGGCTTCGGGCGGGAGAGGGTGGAATACCTCAACGGTCATCTCCCCGCGGGTCGCTTTAGTCACCACGCCATCGAGAACCGCTTTGTTTACCCACCCGTGCTCCGGGTTCGATACGCACAGTAGCCGAACGTGCGAGTGCAGACGAACGGGAATACTGAGATCCACTCGTAAGTGTATCTCTACTTTATTGTGGTACTCTGTGGGCAAAACGCGCTGAACAGGGTAAGACTTCTGCCCTCTACGCGGCCTCCCGTTGTCGTCACAAGGGCAAGCATCAGCTGCCTCTTCGGCGCAATCAAATGCCACGCCAAGTAGGTGTTTGTGGAGATAGATGGCAGCGTCAGCCACCTCAGTAACACGTCTCGACTCGTGGAGTACCAGAAGCGTTTCCTGGAAGAGGGTTTTAGAACGAATACTCAGCGCAGCTAGCATGAGCGATTCTGTGTAATCTTTGGTTGGCAAGTCTTTGATCGACTGTGCAATTTTCTCCAAGCCAACGAGAGTGGCTATTCCCAGCTCGTTCGCTGCGCGCAAGACACTCTTAACAATGGAAAAACACATCTCAGAGATCGCCTCGGGGAGTGTCATTTCTTCTGTTGGTGGGTATGCTTTCAGCAGGACGTATACCAGCGGAGGGTACCTTTCAATCCATGTTTTGACCTGAGGATGTAGTGGAAGTGTGCCGATCGCCACGTCGAAGCTCCAATACAACTCGTTGTCGGCTCGATGCTGGAAGGAAAAGGTCATCAAGATTCCTAATTGGTCGGGTGTGAGGTCCGACAAAAGCTCTCTAAATCTGTCCTCTGATTGCCGAGGGACGAAGAGGTCCTTCAACCACTCTGGATGGGACTCCCATTCGACCTTAGTTGTTGACTTCAATTCGTAAGATGTGAGGTCTCGGTCAAAACGCCCGATGTGCTGTTCTGTCTGAACGCTTAATGACGATAGGTTGTTAGCTTGGAGCTAAGGATGTCTTGCAACGACGTACTGTTCAAAATAGAGGTCGAAACTTTGGTGCGCTGCTCGGTCCCTGTTCGAGATGACGTGGATCTCTATCGCGATCACCGGCGTCCGCAATAATCTGCCCAATTGCTGCAATGCCAAGGTCAGCAACAGTCAGTAGCAAATTTTAAGTACAACAACCTTTTGAACTCTGGTGGAAATTTTCTGCAGGGCAATGCTCGTGATGACGTCTTGTTGAGTCTCCCGAGGCGGACGAGAGATCCAAATGAACGTGTCGACCTTGTTCTTGTTATATAGTTGGAACGTCCTGTCATCGCAGTGCAATCTGTATCCAACAGTGCATGGCCGGTAACCAGCCATGGGAGAAGACGCCTGGGACATGAACGAACACACAACGACGTTATCACTGACTTCGGGTTCTTCATCCCAAGGAATCTTCCCTCGAATGAAAACACCAACAGCGAAACGGTCATCGGTCTAATATAAGTAGATTAACCGAAAAATCTCGACGCAAGCACCATCCACCTACCTTCAGTACCAGAAGTTTACGTGTAAACTGCTCCGAAGCGATCTTGAGGTATTGAAAGAACGTAGCGGAAGAATTTATGCGCGACGTGTATAATCGCTGCATCGAAAGGGGCCGATCCAATTGGCGCTGTCGGATGTCCCTGGATGTAAGAATGTCAGATGTCATCAGCGAGTTCCACAGTCGGCGGTGCTCCATAGGAGCAAGTCCGAGTGTGGTACTGATGGCATGCTTTTCGTGTGCCGCAAGGGCACCGAAATCAAGGTGGGCAAGGTAAGGCTTCAACTCCTCGGCCGTCATGAAAAACTTTCTTGCGAATTTCAAGGCCATATTGAATAACTCGTATTCCGATATAGCGTTCGGTTTACACTTGAATAGAACACCGAGCATGCCTTCTGCGTCCTCTGTGGGAGTCGTGTCAGTGTCAAGTCCATCATCTCCATGTTGGGTAAACCGTGTGTGGAACTCTTCAGCTGCCTCTGCAAGGATATCCAGGATGTACCTTCCCTCAGGAGTGGGTGGAGTTTCGAGTCTGGGGGGGATCTTGACTCTAGCTCCATCCACTGCTTGGGAATGCAGCGCGTTCAGCTCCTGACACTCGGAACTTAGTGCACCCTTAGGACTAGCTCGAAGCCATTGCAAATGTAGTTTTACCACTTTGGCAAGTCCCGCGCTGATCGTGCACCTTAGCCAGAACCACAAAGCGAAAATGGGTCACCCACTTGTTGTAGGCGGCAAAGTGATTTGCTAAGTCCTGCCTTGTCACGTTGCCGCCAGGACGCTCCTTGTTGGGTGGATAATCATAGGACTAACAGTAGAAATAGAATTGTTCCATTCGTGTCACATCACTCGCGAAAGTCTTACCTCATGAACACGTGGAGGGACTATATCCGGGTCCCAGCACACGAAAAACTTGTCACCTACGCCAAAGGATGAATCATACAACTTGGAAAAGAAAAACAGACAAACTTACCGTCCAAGTCTCCGCCGCTACTCATTGCTGGTGCAGCTTGGTGCTTCGGTTTTGCGACTGAGGCGAATACGATACAGTCAACTAGGTGTGAGAGGCGCGGGTGATCTACGGCTCTGAGCTTCAAGCAATCACCTGGAGATAGCGAATTGTTCAGTGCGATTCAACTTCGCAGTGAGTCTTTACCAGGATGGAGACAAGGATTCCTCACTACGAGGACATCTCCATTGATGAGCGTCGATAGGCCGGTACGTGAGGTGACACGAATATGGACTTGCCCTTCTTTAAGAATTTTGAAAGGGTCACAAACTCCGTATACCAGGCGTGATTTATGGATCATCATCCTCGACCTGAGTTTATCGTTCTTCAGGAATTGTCGCACCTCTGACATTTGTGCACTCCGAATTGCGCGGAGAACTTCCTCGCCATCCAGACCTTCCAACAATACGCGCTCTGCAAGCTTGTAGTTGTCCAAGCTGGATGCAAAATCCATAGCATTGTTCACATCTTTCGATGCATCCTCGATCCAACGAAAATACTCCTGTTGTTTGGCAAGGAGCTTTTCATCCGTAACCCCGACACTGGACAGCAGGACGATAACGTCATTGTTGAGCCGACCAAAAGAATAGGGTCTGGAAAATCCAACGACGGAGAAAGAATGATCCTGTGTAGTGGTAAATTTCTTCATGCTTTTGCGAAATTTGGCGAGGTATTTCTTTTCCTTATCCATCTCGGGATGTATCATGAGCACACCTTTATAGCCCAAGTACCTGAAAGTTCTTTGAGTCAAGATCGCCGCTGGTCGCAGCTCCTTGATGACGCACCGAATCTGAAATACACTTGGAGTATAACGTTGGTTTCGGAAGACAATCCGTTTAGCTTTGCTGACTTGCATAGCAAAATGCTTGGCCATGAGTCCACAGCCATCTGAGAAAACCGTGCTAGCATTCTCGATGTCTTCGATATCAGCGATCCGATTTGGATCCAGTTGGACATCAATTTCAGCTGCAGAGAATAGAAGACCAATACGTTTGGCCCCTTCAAGTATATGAAATTTAGAAATAGTTCAGCGCACTCAGAAGGACCCACTTTTTGCAGCATTCATTATCCTTCCGTAATCTCCCAGCTTGTAAATCCTTTCATCCAATTCAGCGTCATTATTGGCCTCTCGCATAAAGCACGATCTGCTCCTCTTTCCCCATATCTTAGCATAATGACCCAAAGGAACGAATAAACGCTTACCAGCTGACTGTTACTATGGTGGTAGAAACGATATTGTGTGCCGTTGATGAATAAACCTGCTTTCATCAACCGCGTTATATAGTCTGCGATGACCCTCAAACCACTCTGCGGAAATCGCAACTTTTCAAATGAAACAAGAATGAACTTGGTTGGATCATCACTGAGCACGACACGGTTGCTCGGAATCTGGTTGATATCCAACGTGATCGCCTGCGCCGTGAAGCTGATGCATTTACCGAAGATCTTGGTATCATTGGGCTTACGCCTCTTGGGCACAAGTTGCGCCGGAGGGACAGTGAAGTCCCATGCCTCTTGATCTGGTGGGGGATTTTCAAGTAGTGTATACATTTGGATAGCGCTCACAAGGTGACAGCAGGGACAGGGATGTGATACTAGTCTGAAATTGGCCACACCCTTGTTAAAGCCACCTTGTAAACATTGCGTATCCGAAGCAGTGGCCCGCATGCGTCTCGACTTCTTGGGCGTCTCCAAGGATGGCAAGGTCCGAGGGATTGATGCCTGAACTATTGTTGCGACGACTACCATCCCACAAGTGCGAGACAGTATGCTAGACAGACACCCCTTCCCCATTCAAGTGTACGTTATAGGACCTTCGTCCACTGGGAAGACCACACTCTGCAATGCAGTTGCGAAGTCACTCAAGCTGCCAAGCCGGTGCTTTATCACTGAAGTAGCGCGCGAAGTTATGCGCACGCAAGGCTTCACAAGGGCGGATGTAGGCAAGATAGAGATGCAGAGGGCCATCATGCAGGCACAATTGGAGAAAGAGGTCAAAGCCTGCGAGCGAGTACGAAGGGGAAACAGCGATGGCCTCATCCTTAGCGATCGGTCTGGCATCGACCCCGTTGTCTACACCATTCTGACAGCAAAGGATGAGGATGAAGCACGCCAGAAGGAAGGCGCATTGGTTAACTTACCTGCCTTCCGGATGGCACTCCACCGCTACAAGGACGCTTTCGTTCTCCTTCTGAATCCCATCAAAGAATGGCTTGTGGATGATGGCGTCCGAAGTTTGGATAACCACGAACGCTGCATCAACGTCTTTCGTCAAGTCCTTGATGAACTTGGCATCAAGTACCAAGAAATTGGAGCAGAAATGAAGGGGCTAGAAGACAGAGTGAAGGTAGTGGAGGAATGCATCGCCGCTAAGCACTCCCGCGTTTAGGTGAAGACACTGGTAAATCCAAGGTCAGTGACTTTAGATGAGCATATTGCACGATGAAGCTCTTTCTGAACATATTTTGCTGGGCAGTGGCCGCTTGCCGAGCAGAAACCGTGCTGGCCTTGTCTTATATTTCAGTCGAGAGCCCATCAAGGAGTCTGAACCGAATAATAGAAGTCCACAGGTGTTTGGTGTTACTCATGCATGACCATGTCTGTCCATGTATTTTCATTTATGTAACTAATGTAACTTGAAACTCAGCGAACATGAGGAAAGGATGTTCGGTATCACTATTAGCCCCTCCCACAGAGCGCCAGGAGTCCAAGGAAAAGAGAGTCAACCCTTCTGCACTAGGGTTTGATATTGGAGTACCACCGAACGAGGGGAAACGGGGCTTGCCCTCCGAAATTTGTAGCACGGTCATGGCCAGTATACTGGCGAGCAATAGCGATAACAGTCCTAGGACCCAGGAACTTGTTTGACCAATTAGTCTTGCGCCTCCATCTTAATCGGCAACAAATCTTCGGCACTCGTGATGGACTGGTGAAGTAGCGCGTATAGCTCAGCAAAGTACGCAATCTTATCCGTGAGCTATTATAAAAGTATGAAATAGCTGTAATCAGGTAGAAGGAAATTACGCACTTGGTATCGCACGACTCTCCCGGAAGTGCTAGGAACTACGAAGATGAGGGTTTCACTTACTTTTCCGTCTGTATGTTCACCTAAATTCTTGCGGTTTCACCAATGGGATACAACCTACCCGCGTCGGCCGGATATACAAACTTGTATGATTGCAAACCAAGGCCACTCCCTTTCTTCCTTTCGTTGGCCTTATTTTTTCCATCCTTTGAAGTTTTCTGTTGAACGGGTCTGGCAGCCTGAGACACCGTGGCAGAAGGCATCGTCATTTGTGACAAAGCGATTTGGATGACTTCCCATATCCCCATACCAACGAAGCAAACGAAACGTGGCTTGAAGCGGGAAATCTTTTGAAGCAAAGTAGGTAGCGCAGCTTTCATCTCCGATTTCGAGAGGTCTGCTGCCTGGTATAGGTGGATCTTAGGCTGTATGGAACATGGGAAAAACACGGAGTATACCTCTACAGAGGGTCGATCTACGACATTCGTCTATCGAGAACTGGTATGTGAATGACGGATAAAGAGATGTTTTTACTTGAAATACGTACCAGACCGAGATTGTACGTGTCAGGTAGCGAATAGTCATCGGAAGCGGGCAGCAATCTCGAGGTTAGCCCTGAACAGGGTACGTGGTGTTAACGCCAGAGCTCTTCACAGCCGGGAGGGGGGGTTACCTGAACGATGCAAACAACGCCAAAAGTGGTTCGTAGGATTTGCAAAGTGATGTCCAGTCTCAGCAGACATGCGTCCTGGACTAGTCATTCTCAGTGTGATAGAAGGACGATGACCAGTGGAGACCAACTTGATTCCACAGAAAACGACTAGGTCCACTCAATTGCGAAGATAATTATGCAGAGTAGAATATAACACGCACCATCGAGCCCCTCCTTCAAATAGTCCTGCAGCGGATGGAGGTGAGCAAGGGCCTCGGTATCCGTATTTCTCCTCTTGCGTCTCTTTCTCGACGAATTGGGCTTCTGAGATGTGCTCGTGCCATCCTCCCAGCTCCCATCTGATGGCCTTTTGCCCTCCCTTGGAGGTGTTCCGCCAGCCATACATCCGCTTACCTAACCAGCCCCGCTTTTCCTCTGGACCAATATGCCTCTCCCTTTCGACCTCTGTGCGCGTGTCCAGAACGCCTTTCGTGCTCGCCATCGTTTTATCGCCGTCGACCACTCCACACAGAACCTCGGAATCCTCTCCATCCTCCTTCGCGCAGGTTTTCTCACATCCATCACAAGAGGAACGATCGCCTCTCGATCCCCGTCCGACTTTGAACGCGTCGGAGAGGCTCAGCGGCGTATCTGGGCAGAACTCAAGTACCGCGATGACAGACCCGTTCTCTCCGATATGAGCCTTATAAGTATGCCCAGTCGGCGCGTGTTCATGGATC
>Ga0307518_10000888_pt1 | contig 22260 bp, 10 predicted proteins | sample 25_EM_MG_FD_203889 | JGI IMG/M metagenome (GOLD analysis project Ga0307518, IMG submission 203889) | Populus trichocarpa ectomycorrhiza microbial communities from riparian zone in the Pacific Northwest, United States - 25_EM | ecosystem: Host-associated > Plants > Roots > Unclassified | place...
TTTTTATATCGTTTTGATGTGCTGATGTTAAAAATAATTTTTTAAAAATAAAATAATTTTATTTTAATGCATTTCTAAATGAAAAATACATTGAATCGTCATCATTATTATAATTCCAAACACGCCCTTAATCATTATGTGAAATTTTCTACAATAGTTCGACATTTTTAAAATAGATACAAATTTATAAAATAATTTTTTATATTATTTCAAAATATCATTATCTGTCTTTTAATTAAAAATATTGTTCCGTGTCGTTTTGGATAAAATGGGCTCATATAGCTAGTATTGAATTTTATTTTTTAAAATAAAAATCAATTATATATTTATAAGATAATATAAAAATATGAATAAGATAAAAAAAAATAAAAAAATAAGTACAATTATATAAAATGCTTATAGTAGAATTTCGAGTCAAAAGACAAGACAATATGGCAGAAAGTTGGTATCAAATATTGAATCATCAAAGAGCACAAAAGTAAATAAGACAGAGCATAAATTTTCTATTTATTTTCTTCTTTTTTACTCCCACTTCTACTTTAAAGGATGAATTCCCTCCACCTCTTATTTTGTACGGGAGGTTAGTGATGTGGAATCAATTTGAATTAATTTCTGATGATTCATTAAGTTAACCAAGGAATATGAAAAGATTCAATGGAGTTGAAATAATTCAAGACTAACGTCCAGAACTAATTCCTAACAATTCATTGAATTTTGAGGTTGATAAAATCCACATGAAAAAACATTATCTTTTAGCATAAACATGTTTTATAGCACAAATATCAACCCATCATTACTCAGAATTGTTGATTAGGTTAACCTTCAAGACAACTGCAAATAAACTCCTCTTTAATACCTCATTTTAGATGTTCTCAACCTTAGTGGAATAGGCTTAAAATTCCCTTCCTCTCTCAGAACTACCTTTTTCAGATATATTTCTTCCATCTTTGGCTTAATGTCCAATTTTCTTGCTATAAATAAAGAATTTGACATTTAGTTTTTTTAGCAATCACTTTGCCCTTCACAACAAGTTTTTTTTTTTTCTTGGGACTTTGTCACCTTTTCAACCATATTTTCCCTAGAATCCATTAAAAAATAAATTGACTCTTATATTAGACAACTTATTATCCTTTTCTACCCTTAACCTCAAAGTAAAAACTTCAACTCCTATATTTTTTTTGTTAATATTTAAGGTAATTCTTGAAGTATTTCCAAGATGGTAGAAAATTCTCAATAATAATAGCCATTTGAAAAGATTTATCCATAACTATTTTTTCAGCATGAATATCATACAATATGAGTATAAACTCTTGAACTCAGATTATTATAATCCTTTAATAGATTATCTCAAAATCAAGAAATCCATTGACTATGTTTTTTTTTTTTCATAGTGACATTTTCAGCTTTGTACTTCCAATCTAAAACTTCCCATAATGGATTTTCACTGCTAATATAACTATACATATCATAGAGTGTATTATCTAATCCATTCAAGATATAAATGTTGAACACAAAATCGGTGTGCATCCATAACTTCCATATTAGTGGGATAAAATCTTCGTCCACCAATTTTTTCACATCTTTATTTAAGAACTTCACCAAGTTCAAGGTAGTTAAGTAACATATTTTATTTTCACCTTTTAAAGTTCAAACCATTACCATTGAACTTTTTAAATTTCTCACAATACATTATAGAAAGTGATAAAAGAATTCTCCCTACTAAAGTAGTGCTTGTCATAGTAATATTCGCTGAAGCAACAACACAATTCTCTTAAGTAGAGTTCATATTTTTCTACTATAATAATAAATTTTGATTATTTTAAGAAATCAAATTATTTAATTAACAAAGCTTTATGTAAGAAAAAAAAACTAGACAATTAAGATAAAAAGGATTTAGCTTTAAGATTGTTAAGAATTGTTTTGTAAAAATTAATTATATAATTGCATGATAATATAAAAATATAATAAAATAAGTAAGTACAAATATATAAAGCACTTGCTTATATGATAAGCTCCCTCGGATTTCCAATATACTCAATGATTTGTCGCAACGATGTAACTACATCTTCACTCTCTTATTTTTGCATAAAAACAAGCACTACTAAATATACACTAACAACTTCAATTCCTTAAAGAGACAAGATATAATTACATGAAAGCGAGTAACACTCTCACTTTTACGCTCAGAAGGAGCTACACACATATTTCTTACATGAGATGTTTTAAATAATCTAGTTTCCATCGATCTCCATCTGAGTCTCACTTATGAACCAAAAAAGACTTAGACATGAGACAAGCTTTGTGACTCCACTAGTTCACGAGCAAGAACACATCCGCCACCAAGAAAGAGAATCCCTACTTTGTCATAGAATATTGCACACTTGACTCTCCATAGACCGTGTATCTACAAAGGCTAACCTAGATAATTATAAAGGATTCATAAACTCCTGAGAACACACACAGAATATAAAAAACATTGTAGAGTGTATACACAAGACAATGATGTTACGTGTAAAGTTTTTCCAATAACACTTCGTGAATCCACATGAGCATGATACCATAGTCTTCGTGATCTCAACTTTAAACTCTCCTCTCTCTTTACACACAAACATTCTAGCTAAAAAAAGCACAACAAAGTTCTTCATTATCTCACTGCTGAAGATGAGAACACCATGACCTATCTCTAAATGTTCAATGAAGAGATGTTGGATGTGGAAAAACTCCTTGAGTTTATTGCCATATAAGTTTTGATTAATGAAGTCTACAACTATTCCTTCTGGTAAAGGTTGTATACTCTTTCTGATTGAAATTCTCTCACCATAAAAAATATAATAGAAAATTACATTAAGGTGAAAATGCCAGTATGACCAGACAAAGACACCTTCATTTTCATGCACGAGTAGAGTCCCCACTATATCATCAATTTTCCACGAAAACATCTAAAACAAGCACCAAGAGGCACATCCGTGATCACCTAACATTTTTGAGCTCATGACTAGACTTCTGATCACCACATAGATTAAAGTGTATCAAATAAAAATAATTTATGCGAAATCCACCTCCCATGAAAAATGGCATAAACCAACCAATCCAATATTAAGTGATAAAATTGAAAAAAAAAATTAATTAAAAAAAAAAACTTAAGTCCACTCAGGTTAACCCGTTAAGCATTATTCCCGAGTCACAAGACCAGAATAATCTAATAGAAAACAAATAAAACAAATTATGAAGTCTAATTTTCAATTAACCCAATATTAAACCCGTGATTTGTGTTATAATAGTGAGAAAATTCAATAAAAAAATAATATTAAAAAATAGAACAAAAAACACATTGATTAAAAAAATGTTTTTCTAGAGCGAAACTTAAAACACATGAAACACGCCACATGCTTTAATGTATTATTTAGTTATTTAGCTGGATAAATATTTTATAGCGCATAAAGCTGGATTATGTGCTAGATGTGTAGTACACGTGGGTCACCATGACGCCCTCGTCATACGTCGATCTGTCCCCCCTCTCATTTCTCTTGCGTTAATTATATAACTCTCTCTTATATCTTTCATCTCTATATGTTCTATTTATAACTTATTTCTTTTGTCAACTTTGAAAAATAGAAAATAAATTGGAGGACTGTTAGTTTTGGTAGTTTATAGTTTCAACAAAGTATAGGAACTAAGTTATAATTAACTCCTTTTTTTTTAATCTTCATATTATAATTACATGAGTTAGTGTAAATGGTCAGTGTGAACCATGAAGCAAGAACGAGACCGCCGAGAATATCCAAACCTCCTTCCGCGTTGTTGCTGAGCACTGAAACAGTATAATAAAAGGGGTGAAAGTCGAGAGTGAGAGTAGTGATTGGTGACTCGATCCGTCTGTGTGTGTGTGTTTGAAATGGTCAGCAATTGAATCTTTCTCTCACACTCTCCTTTCTATCAACGTACATCAAGACAGAAACAGGCCCCACTGCTTTGTGAATGAAAAAACATAAAATCTTTTTCTCCAGTCAAGAGGTTGTCTCTTCCTTCCCCTTTCCCTACCTTAAATCTCCCTCTTCCTCACAGCTTCTTGATCAGCAACAAAAATCTTTACCTTTCTTACATACAGATAGCTTTATCATCTCTCTCTTTACATTTATATCTCACTCATCCACGCCACCAGTCTGTCGTTTCAGCTCATTTTCTACTCCCACATTTTGTTCGTTTTCTCTGTTTTAGCAAGTGATCTCACAAAACCCTGTTGCTATTTCGGCTCGTTTAATTTGATCTCTATTTAAAACTAGACACAGAGTTCTCTTTCTTAATTCAGTTCTATGTTTGTTGCTTTTGATTCTTCAATTCAAAGCCTTACCATAGCCTTTTTGTATACCTCCTTTGCTCACATAGCCAGGATCTCATTCTAGCTACACTTGAGAGCGCAAAGCTCAGTGCTCTTGATGGAATAACCTTCCTCCGTCTTATTACTCTGCACCTCAATTGGACCCAAATCTATTCACAACTTAACTCTTGAAAAGCACAGTTGTACTGCCCTTACTGCATTTTCTGAATGGAAAAGTCCATGGAGTGGGAGCAAAAGACTCTAGTTAGTGAGCTAGCTCAAGGGAAAGAGCTAGCAAAACAGCTCAGGAACCATCTTAACCCTTCCTCATCCCTTGAAGCACGTCAATCCCTGGTTGAGAAGATACTTTCTTCATACGAGAAAGCACTTTCAGTGCTAAATCGCGGTGCTTTAGTTGCTGATCAACCAAAGCCCACAATTGGCATAATGGAATCACCGCATTCATTTTCCAACAGTAGTCCTTGGAGTGAAGTCTCTGATCAAGATTGCAAGGAGGAATGGAACAAAGATGTTAACAAGAAGAGGTAATTAATAACCCTTTATTTTCTTTTTTGTATATGTTTACTACTTACTAGGTTTGCGTTTTAGGTGAACTGTGAATGATTATGATCTAACTTAGAATTGTGAATTGTGTGCCGCTGTAGAAAGACACAACCTCGACGGACCGAGCAAGTGAAGGTTTGTCCAGGGACTGGCCTAGAAGGACCACTTGATGACGGTCACAGCTGGAGGAAATACGGGCAAAAAGATATTCTCGGAGCTAATTTTCCAAGGTGAGAGTCCGAGACATGTTTTTTCGCTTTCTAAATCATGTTATCTCCACGTAAAAAACGGGGAGAAGAAAAACTTTGTTGCTTATCCAAATTGCACGACAGCTTCTTGAAAAATGTCATAATTGCTCGGCACTAGACCTTATCTACCTGGTGAGACTCCAATTTAAAATGTTAGACCGAGTCCTGACTGCTCTCGTCATTAAAGTCGCTAGGAAAAGAGACTTGTTGCCGTACCATACACAATCTAATAGCCATTAAAACTGTTTTATTTTTTTATTCAAACTCAGTAGCTACAAATTTAGATTACCATCATCATTAATGAATATTTAATTACCTGAATTTTTTTTTTCTTTTATCCAAGTTTTCTTTACTCAAACAAGCAATTCAAATAATTTGAAACCTTGTGCGCCATTTTTTTTCCCCTAAAACACTAAAAAGTTTCCAATTAATTAGCTAAAATTGAGCTTGAGGGAAGTTCTTACTAGTCAAAATAAGTTTAAGAGAAATATTACAATTTAAAATTCATAAATATTAAAAAATATAATTCGAGTAATTAATTATTACCTGAAATTTTTAAAAATTTGTCACTTTAATTTCTTATACTATTTTGGGTTATTTGGATTATTTTTTTAAAATTTAATAGTGATCAACCTTGACTCGTATAGACATCATCATTGTATCAAACCTCTCTGCAGCATTCTAAACCTTCCCTTCCCAGTTAAAAATTGTCTGACTAAGCCGCTTTGACTTCGATAACCATTGAGCATGTTTTAATCATCTTATTAATCCATTTGATTAGGTTTATTTAGAATCATTTTAACATTAATTGGTGTTGCAAATCGCAGAGGATACTACAGATGCACTCACCGTCATTCACAAGGTTGTCTGGCCACGAAGCAAGTGCAAAGATCTGATGAGAACCATTCAATTTTTGAAGTGACCTATCGAGGGAGGCATACATGTAAACAAGCCTCTACTCCACCCGTGGCATCGCCTTCACTGGAAAATGATTTCTCGAAACAAAGTAAATATCATTCTCAGCAGCAGCATGAAGAGAAACCAAAGCCATCAAAGGAGATATCTCGTCACTTTGGATTCGACTGTAATCAAGTTAAAAACGAGGACTTGGGCTCCAAGGACGGCATTTTCCCATTCTTTTCCTTCCCATGTACGTCATCTGGGAATGAAAACGAGGAAAACAATATTTTCACTGAGTCCATGATTGAAAACAGCTTCTTGGGTAACTTTTCTCCAACATTTATATCTTCTACAACGTCCGAATCCAACTATTTCTCAGTGTCACCATGTCATATGAACAGCTTTGGAATAGGTTCCCAAAATGTGCAAACCCAAGGGTGTGAACTCACCACCGAGAAAATCTCAGCCCCGACTTCGGTCACCAATTCGCCAATCAGAGATTTGGATATCTCTATCGATTATGTAGATTTTGACACCACTTTCCCATTTGACAATCCGGAATTCTTTGCTTAATAGAGCTAGGCTGCGCGTTCATTATTCCTGCCTCGTCATTATTGGAAGAGAGATGGTGTGTTCAAAGTCTCCTATGGTGCTGGTCGAGATAAATTTCCCCTTTGATTAGGTAGTGATTTTTTTTTTTTTTTTTTAATAATGTAACCTTTTAGCTCAGTTTTTTTCAAGATTGCTGGAGTGGCTATTGCACCAACCGGAAAAATGTACTGAATTACCTATAATCTAAACCTTGTGAAAAAACACTGTACAAAGTCCATGGTGTTTATATATATATATATAAAAATGAGATGAGCATTATGCAGTCGTACTGTTCACTCATTTATGTTTTACTGTACATGTACATGACTTTGTTCACTTTTTTTTTAGGTTTGCTATAAATTTTAGGGGAGAAAAATATTAAACCAATTAAGTTCATGGTCCGGGTCCATCCTAAATAAATTAAAGTGTGTAGGGTGAACACTGTGCAGATATACTTTTCACCTCCTCATGTTTTACTGTTGATGATACTGGTCATTATTTTTTTTTTTTAAAAAAAATATTTTAATAAATTTAAGGGGAAAACATGTGAGGTGAACATTGTGCAGCCGCATTGTTCACCCATTCATGCTTTACCGTGGACGACATTGTTTATTTTTTTTTAGATTTGCTATAAATTTAAGGGAAAAAAATATTAAATCCGGTTGAATTCATGATCCGAGTTCACACAAGTTTTAATGTGGACGAAACTGTTCACTTTTTTTATTTAAAAAAAAATATTTTTTCTATTTTTTAAAATTAATCTTAATGTTATTTTTATTTATATTTTAGATTAATATCCCTTCTCTCTTTTATGTTATTTAGAAAGCCTATTTGAAATGAAAATTAGTTTTCAATTATGCATTTAATTTTTTAGGAGGTTTTTCTTATATATATATATATATATATATATATTAATCTTTTGTATAAATGAACTTTATTTTTGAAAATAAAAAGAAATTTATTTTAAATAATATTTCTAATATGTGCAGCCTTGCATATTATTTTTTTCCTTTTATTTTATTCAATCAATTTATTATTGTTTGATTAAATAAAAAAATTATTTTAATTAACAAATTTAGCAAACACAACCACGTAAATGTCACATCTTGCAAAATTAAATATCTTGATTTACACATGTTTCTTAATTTTATTTTTATTTTTTTAAATACAAAAACGTGTTGAAAAAGTCTATATAAATTGTTTTTGTTGAGAAAAAAATATATAAGCCATGGTCACCGCAGGTAAAATATCTAGTCTTAATCTATATGGTGTTGTTGATACATGTTGAGGTAACAAAATAGATAGAATTAAGACTTCTCACTTAATGTTTTTTTTTTATCTATGACCATAAAATGTTGGAAAAAATGTTAAAACATGGTTAATGAACGTATTTGAGGCTAAATTAAAAGTGGAATCCATTAACTTTTGGGTTAAAATTTTGTTTGAATTTAATTTTTAATATAAATCTTTAACATGAAACACTAACATGATTTAAATAAATTATGGATGAATGAGAAATTGATTTCAAAGAACTCTTGGTTGATATGTTTTTTTATGAAACTCAAAACCCTCTAAAATAATTATATCTTACACGGGTAAGAAACACAACTTTCTTGATGTTTATAAATTGGAATGTTAGCAAGTTAAAATTAGACCTAAATAGCAAAGTGAGTTTTGAGTTTAAACACAAGCACGCGTGTGCCGGCCCAACCCAGTTGTAAAATAATAGTTTAGATCATAAAAGATATTTTTTTTGTTAATCAAAATTTGAATTTGGGCATGGTCTATGAAAAATTATTTTTTCGGCCCATTGTTTTGTCAAGTTTAACCCATAATTTTTAAGAGTCTCTTCCAAAAACATGTTCTGCACATTTGAATAGTTTTTTTAGTTCAAAATTTCAAATTTATGGCCACCATATTCAAATTGAATTCTTTATCTACAGTGAATAATTTAAGGTTGATAATGGTGGGAGTTATTATGATTATTACCAAAATTAATTTTTTAACATTTTAATTTCTAAAAATCACTATAAAAAGAGGAGGTTAAAGAAGAGTTTCTAACAAGTTTTTTCCAAATGTTTACACACTCTTCCTTACCTTGTTTTTAGCATTTTGTTTTCTCTTTTTATGTTTTGGTTTTCATCTCAAATTTAAAGCTGAAGTTAACTCTAGTAAGAGATAATTTAGTTCTTTTATTTTGATTCAAAAATCTTATTTAAAAATGTATCTAAATTAAGGTGATGTTGGAATTTTGAAAGACATATTGCAAACATTTTAGTTGCAGAAGTGAGAAGCAATAAAATTTTAAAACAAATGATATATTCTTGACAACAACATAAATTTAATTATTTTAAAGCACTTTAATAAGTAAGATTCTTTTTATTTTAATTTAAACTTATATATTTTGTATTATTAATATTCATACTAGAAACTTGAATTGATATCAATTGCTTTACCTCGACGAGAAATATTAGTTTGTAGTTGTCTTCGGCCCCCCCAGACCCGGTTCATCACCCAATATATATATATATATATATATATATATATATATATAAACGCCATGTTTTCATATCCCTCTCAAAATTTACGCAAACCTGGAATCAAGCACTTTCTCAAAGTAAAACGAGAATTCGTAATCAAGGTGTTGAAGGCCCATGAGTTTTTCTGTACGGACTTGTTATGATCCTTCAGGCTAAATGCTCAATGTTGGACCAACGCCTTCAAAGCTTAAACATGGATTATGGTATGGCGACCCAAGCTCGTATGATCTGCTCATGGACTTGGATACAAAATGAAACCCTAATAATCAGATAATCCATTTCTTAAGAGCCCAACCTCACAGGCAGCCTGGATCGGGTATAATTTTAGCGATTCGTAATATTATAATCCATTTTATAATGTAATTGAATGTTTTACTTTAATCCCTCTTTTTTTTAAAGAACACAATTTCGTCCCTATCAATTACCTCTCTTCAAATAATCCCTCATTTGGGATTTTTTTTAATCCTCATGTTTTTTGTTTGAAATATATATATATATATAGAATTTCATAGTAAATTATCATTATAATCTTTATAGCTCAATTAAAGATAATAAAGATAAAAATCTAATGTAATTGAATAAAAATTAAATTCATACAATATTTCTCTTAATCATTAATTGCTCGTTACATAATTTTTATATAATTTCTAATAGACTTACAAGAATTATAAATGAGTAATGATTACTACATGGCATTGCAATTTTTTTTCCAACCATACACAGAAACGGACGATATATAATATATCATGGTAGCATTTTTATTTTATTTTATCATGAGTAACAATTGATTGCAACATATCAAACATACTATAAGGTGTTAGAGTGGCTAATGAAATAAAATATTAATAATATAATCTTGGATGGTAGAGTTGCCGATGTGATGGGCATCAATTCACCTTATTCGAATAATATAATCTACAAAAACACATTCACAGCAAATATGAGCTCGGTATTTTGTATTCTAAATTAAATTTGATTCGTGCAGGTTGACTTCTGTGAATATAATGGGATATGTTGAGGGATTAAAGTGTCGACGGCTTGTGTAGGAGTCGAGCAAAGAAATGAAATAAAATTCTTGATGCACCGAAAACCGACTTTAGGACATTCTAATTGTTGAAAATACATGTCATTTTAGCAGTATAGTTGAAGCAACTTGAGATAGCATTATGCCACAAATACAAAGTTCTAGCTAAGATGGTTTGATATACAAAATCCCAGATAGCAGAAAACCCTCTACTATGCAGTTGATCAATTACAAGAAATATATTCTCTAATGTCTCTGTATTTTTAATAAAATTGGGCAAAATTATTATTTCTATTCAATAAAAAACAATCTTGTTCCTGAAATTAATTGGTTTCCTGTTCTCCAAAAGGGAAAATATTTTCAAAAACGGTTTGAGAAGTATATATGTGACAATGTTTTTTTAGGATTTATAAGTCATAAATATTGTATATATATACCCCATGACGATTTTAGATTTACAGCCGTGTTGAAAATGATGCAAAATGTTTTCTAGTCGTACCTCACAAGATGTCAAACTGAGTTGGTTTACCTCTACTTGAAAAAAAGAGTTTGAAATTTAACCCGTCGAAGTTGATGACACTTATATGATTTCCATACGGGAAAAATATTTTCAATTCTGATCTAAGATGGGGTTTCATTTAATTTACGTGTCAGTATTTGAAAGCAATGTCACATAGAAGTTTTGAGATTTAGTCTTCATAGCTACCTTTGGATATCTAGCATTTGTTATCCTATAGGTTGAACCGAATTTTTTAAAAAAGTAGAAAAAAATATTTAGGTCACAAAGAGTTTTTTTTTTTATATATATAATATTATTAAACCCAATTTAGAAATCAGCCTATATAAAAACCTCTTAACTCAATTTTTTGTTTAGTTTTGATTTCAAATTAAATCATGTTGGAGCTGTCCGAAGATGACTTAATCGACTTAATGAGTCTAAAAATAACCTAGACGGCCAATAAAAAAAATAATTTGACTTTAAAAAAAAATCATGATGGTTTTTTTTTCTTTCAAATATTGAGAATATGACATATAAGATTGACTTGAAGAAATCTAGCTTAGCTCACCAAATCTACACTCGAATGATTGACACTTGATTTGCTTTCAATGTAGACAACATCAATATAGGAAAAAAGGTTGTTTCCATCGGGATCAAAATGTTCAAGAATAAAATATTTCGAGAATAACAAGTGAGAATTTTAGAATCTGTATGAAGAAGTGAAAACAAACTCTCGTGGAGGCGGCACTGTTCCGACTAGAGGTTATGGATTACTATGGCTGGACGATTACAACGAAATCAGGGAGGAGATCTGGTAAGCAATCAGGGAGGCATGATTCATGGTATAATTCAGAATTGAAGTAGAAATCACATGCAAATTTCAAGGCTAGGAAAGAGAAAATACCAATAAAAAGAAAGTTAGTTAGAGGATCCCGCTTTAATATGTTGCAGGATTTAAACATGGATGTAGGCATTAATATCGGTGCAGAGGATGAGAATCAGGAAGGTGAATAAGATAAAAAGAGTATGAGGACATGTAGAACTCATGCTAAGGCAAGAAAGTCTATTACAATTATAGAAGTAAGAACATAGTAAATTAATAAACAATCTTATAAGAAAAGAGCCAGAGTGAGCCGAAGGAAAGATTAAAAGGGAAGAGGCCCACAACATATGAAAACATCCACGAGTGAGGCTAGTGGACCGTTGATCTAATAATTTACAACTGAAACACAAGCCCGATCTATGGTGATTAATAGCAATACAAACCCTACACATACAGATCACTAGCATATGAAAACAATGAGGAATGTAGAGAAGGGTCTTGCGGGAGACGAAAATACTAAATATGCTAAATAACAGACCACCAATTCTTGCTTATGTAGTAGGTATCAGATTTCTGGAGAATAAAGGCATGGATGGTGCTTGGCAGAATAAAGTAGACCAGGGGTCTAATGAGGATACCGTTATGGTTGAAAATGAAGAAGCTCTTATCAAGCAAGGTTGTCTCAATGATGGTTGGAATTAGGTGTTGTGATTGTTTTACTTTGTTTATTTTTTATGAAGGTATTGAATTGTAACTGTAGAGGGGCTGGGAATACATGATTTTGTTCTAGTGTGAACGATTATAGGAGGTTGTATAACTTTGATATTTTGATGGTAGCTGAACCACGAGTAAATAGCAATATTGTTGATAAAATTATGACAAAATTAAATTTAGTAATAGTTTTAGTGTGGAAGCTCAAGGTAAGTTAGGTGGATTATGACTTTTATGGAATAAGAAGAAGATAGACGTACAAGTCTTATATTTTTCTAAACATTATATTCATTTAATAGTGGATGATGGGGAAGGGTTCCAAGGTTATGTACAACTATCTATGTGAATCCAAAAGAAACACTAAAGAAGGGTTATTTTGAGGAGGTTAGTCTATTATTAAGATGTATATTGTCACTTTAGATGCTAATAAGAGATTTTAAAAAAATTATATCAGCTTCTGAGAAAATAGAAGGGGGACCAGGTGTTGTGAGGAAGTGTATACAGTTTGGTAAATGGGCTCAGAAGTATGGATTAATAGATATTTATAGCTTTAGTCCAAAATTTACATTAAGAGGCCAGGAAAGTAAAGGATATAACAGGGTGTTTAAAAAACTAGACCGAGGGTTTGGAAATCATTCTTAGAGACTTCGTTTCATAGAAGCTTGAATCAGAGTGTTGCCTAGAGTCAAATCAGATCACCACCTAATTCTTATAGAGATTGATAGCATGTTGGAGTAGAGATAGAAAGCTAGTTGACCATTCAGATTTGAAGCAACATGGATCACTTATAAGAAATTTGCAGAATTTATGCAGGACAATTAGAGTAGTGAAGCAATCTTAATAGATGTATTTGAGGAGATGACATGGAAATTGAAAATATGGAATAAAAATGTATTTAGACATATTTTTCTACGTAAGAGGAGGGTGTTAGCTAGACTAAGAGGGATTCAAAGACCTTGAATAATAGAGGTAATAAGTATTTATATAGGGTGGAAAGACTGTTAATTGAGGAGTACAATTGTATTCTAGCTTAGGAGGAGGTTTTTTGGTATAAAAATCTAGATGCCATTGGATCTTTGTTGGAGATAGAAAATTATCATATTTTTATATGAAAACAATAATCAGGAGGCAAAGTTAACAAGTAGTTTGTTAAAACAAATGGCTATGGATTTTTATCAAAAACTTTTCAGTAAAGAGGAGGATACAATACTAAAGTTCCAACTTCATGGAGCCTTCCCACTGGTCAGTCAGGGGTTTATATATAATTTGTTAGCTCCTATCACTAATGAGAAAATAAAAAGGGCAATGTTTGACATGAAGTCTTACAAAGTACTGAGACTAGATGGTTATCAACCTATTTTCTATCAGTCATAATGGCAATGAGTGGGGAAGTTTGTTTGCAAGTTTATAAAGCACGTGATTGAAGGCAAAACTAAAGTTCAAGAGATTAGTCAGTCATATTTGGTGTTGATTTTGAAACTATATAAACCGAAATATATTCACCAATTTAAACCTATTGGGATATGTAGTGTGATATTCAAAGTTCTGATAAAGTTAGTGGTAAATAGATCGAAATCGATGATGTCGTATCTAATTTTCCAATTCCAAAGCAGTTTTGTTCCAGGATGACATATTATAGATAATATAATTATAGATAATATAATTGTAGCTCATAAGATTATCCACATATGAGGAACAAAAAGAAAAAGAAAAAGAAAAAGAAAAAGGGGCTACATGACAATCAAGATGGATTTAGAAAAGGCCTATGATTGATCAAGATAGGACTTTATTAGGGGTATGTTGGAAGATGTTGGCTTACCATATTAGTTTTATAGATTGATTATGTCTAGTATTGAGAGTTCATCTTTACTAGTTTTATGGAATGAAGAAGTGTCCTCTATCTTTAAATCGATTAGGGGGATAAGACAAGGAGACCATTTCTCGCCTTATATTTTGTTCTTTGCCTAGAATAGTTGTCCTAATAATAAGTAAAGTTGTTAAGGATGGGTTGTGGAAGCCATTCAAAGTTAGCAAAAACAGGCTTAAAGATTTCTCATTTTTGCTACGTAGATGACATATTTTTTTGCTAAAGCTAGTGAAATACAACTTGAGAGAGTATTGCATTGTTTAAAGTTGTTCATTATCTCATCAAGCTAAAAGGTGAATATTTCTAAGATAAAAATATTTTTCTCTAAAAATATCCCATCTAACTTAGCAACAATCATTGAAAGGAACAATGGTTTTACTAGATCAGATGACTTTGAAAAATATCTTGGGGTCTCATTACTGCACCAGAGAATAACTAAAAAAACTTAAACTTATTTAACAGAGAGCATGCAAAAAAAAAAAAAATGACAGTATAAAAGTCTAAGAATTTATCATTAGTAAGGAGAATAACTTTGTGCAAATAAGTTCTATCAACGACGCCTTTTATATCCTATGCAGTCCTCTCTTATCTCGAAATTATTAGTTTGTAAGGATATTGAGAGAATTTATAGAGGGTTTCTATGAGGATACAATGAAGATGGGAATAAAATTCGCCTAGTCAAATGAGATTCTATATGTTGGCCTAAAATAAAATGAGGTTTAGGATTAAGAAAGATGCATAACATGAATAAAGCATTTATCATGAAACTCGGTTGGGGCATAATTCATGACAATTGAAATTTTTATGTGGAAGTGCTCCGAGGTAAATATTTTAAGAAGAAGGATTGTGCTCCTCATGTATAGGCTAAAGGTATGGATTTCCCATTTTGAAAAGCTATTTGTAAGGTCTGGCCAAAGGTAATTGAGGGACTTGGCTGGTCATTGGAGAATGAGTTCGAAATGAGATTTTAGTTAGATGGGTTTGGATATTATGTGTACACTTAGTGTAAGATATTCCAAATGATTTGAAAAACTATATTATGGTTGAATTTGTTACTGTTGATAATCAGTAGAAATGGGAAGCATTTGCTCATTTTCTACACATACAGGTGTTAGTGGTTATGACAATCTATCCTCCTCCATTTGATAGTATTAATGAAGATTTAGTCTATAATATGCTTACTTCTAAAGGAGTTTTTATTCTTCATTCAACTTATAATTCATAGGTATACAATATGCATCAACTTAAGGATCTGCATCCTCTATGGAAATTAATTTGGAAATGGAATGGCCCAAAAAAAATCAAGACTTTTTTTTATGGCCTACAACTCATAATAGTCTCATGACAGATGAGGTTCGAGTACGCTGATATTTTATAAATGACCCTTATTGCTGTCATTATCCAACAGAAAGGGAGTCTTTAATACATGTTTTAAGGGATTGTACTTATGCAAAGAAGTATGATAGGCTATTATTAAACCTGGAGAGAGAGGGATTTTTTACTCAGTAGGTCTTATTTAGTGGTTTGCTAATAATCTCTCTATTATTATTTTGATAGAAAAAAAGGATTTTATGGTTCATCATGTTTGGTTTAGCGGCAAGGTTTATATGAAAATGGTGAAATAATAGAGTTTTTGAAGGTGAAGCCAATCTAAACTCTAATCCATCATGTGTTATCAATATTCTTGTTGTTGATATTAAGTATACTAATGATGATGGGATATTTTTAGGCACCAATAAAACAAGTGGCACAAATAGGGTGGATTTACCCTTCTAATCAATGGATGAAACTCAATGTTCATGAGTGTAGCAAAGGGAATTCAGGTGTACCTAGAGCATGAGGTCTAATTCAGGACAACTATGAATGAAGATTCCTAGCATTGATTAAAGGGTTCGCTATTAATAGTGGTCCTGGTTTTTAGTTCAAGCCGAGCTATATATGGGTGGTAGTTTCTAGTTTATAACTTGTATGAGACATGTACATCCATAAACTTATGCTTGAATCTATTTCAATTATTGCACTTGAACTTGTATAGAGAGATAACGTAATATCAGATGCCAACTTGGTTTTGATTCTAAAAGCTAGGAATCTTCTTACAAGGTACTGGGAGGTTAGTGTCCAACATACTTACAAGAAATTGTAATTCAGCAATTGATTGGTTAACTAACTTTGGTTTAATAAATGATCCATTTGATAGGATGAACTCAATGTTTGACCACATTTTTATCAACAAGAAAAAGCCAATATTGACAAATGTTCTTGTTTTCACAACCTTTCATGACTACTTTTCCCATTAAAATTTAGTCAAAACAAATGCATATAACTTTTTATTTATTTTATTAAATACACATTAATTTTCAATTTACAATTAAAATTTTTAATGATACTAACAAAGCGTTAACCATGCTTGTACTTCTGTTTTTTTTTAAATAATTTTTGATGTTACCCGCAACGTAGAGCAATCTAATCGGGGTCACCCACCGTTTCCAAATTTTCACCTCTTCTAGTATATTTTCCATCTTGCAATGATAAATGCATATGAAATGGAATTATTGTGGTGTCAATATTCAGCCACCCACCTCATTTGATCCTTCCAGTACCAATGACTTCACTGCGATGTTGCAACATTTTATAGTTCAGTGGGTCCTCATATTTGGCATATAATTCATGATGGTGGGTATTTAATTTATTGCTAATGGTGAACACTTCGCACCTAATCCTTGTTTTATGAGCAAATTAATGAAAGAAACAACACTCCCACGTAAGAAATTGCTGGATACCAAGCATCTAATATTCAAGCCAAATAAAAAGAATAAACAAAGAACCACATGAATATTATACAATCATGTGGCAAAGCAGATAACAACGGAGAACTCGAAGAAAGCGAACCTAAACTGAAATACAAAGGATTCGAAGAAAGGACAAAGTAAATAAAAAGTTTAAAAGAAGTTGATATTAAGTAAATACAAAGGGTTCTAAGTGCATTTTTGGTTCTTCCACTTGTGAGCCAGCTCAGATAGAGATCCATCTTCACTGAGCACCCTGGCTGCTGCCTCTTTTAGGTCCTTCATTCTGTTGCGGACCCTCTTCCCTTCTTCACCTTCCATTAGACCCCTCACAGCATTTGCAATCTCCTCTCTTCCAATGAGGCCATTTTCGCTGGCCTTTGGTCTTAAGGCCACTTTAATATCCTTAGTCAACATCCATGCATTCATTTTCTGCTCAGCATAGAGTGGCCACACGATTAATGGCACACCATTCACGACACTTTCAAGGGTGGAATTCCAGCCACAATGGGTTAAGAACCCTCCTGTTGACCCGTGACCCAACACCTGTGGTTGTGGCGCCCATGACGGCACTGCTAGACCTCTCCCTTTGGTCCTGTCCGAAAAACCCTTCGGTAAGAAATCAAAAGGGTCTTTGTGGCTATCCACAGAAAAAAATGTGGCATTAGATACTTTATCATTTGGGCTCCTCACAACCCACAAAAATCTCTGCTCGCTCATTTCCAAACCCAAAGCCAATTCAGTTATCTGATCCAAAGAGAGGGTCCCACCACTCCCAAATGAAACAAATAATACTGAGCCGTGTGGCTGATCATCTAGCCACCTCAAACACTCAGACCCTTCAACGCCAGCACTGGAATCCATATTCACCAGTGGACCGACGGGGTAAACGGTTGGTTTACCAGGTTCTACCTCTTGCAAAGCCTTTAGAGCTCCCTTTTCCAAGTCCATGAAGCTATTTACCATCACACCCTCAGCCATTCTATACCTATTTGTATGGTAAAGAAGCCATTTGTACGCGTCATTCTTTCGATCTTGAGTCGGGTCAAGCAACTCTCCCCCATGAATCGGTAAGCACCCGGGTATTTTCACGGGTTCTTGCATCTCTCTGTATTCGCAAGAAACCATCTCATCAAGCTTTGGCAAATGAAAGAATAAAGACAGAGCCATGGCCGTAGAAGGAAAGAAAATGTAAGGAGAGACATTGAATTCTCTAGCAACGTCAAATGCATCAGTCCCAAAAAGATCAACAACCAAGGCCACAACCCTGGCGCCTCCATCAACTAGAGACCTGAAAACATCACGTAGAGAAGGGAGTGACCGGGCGACTGTATGGCTAATTGTGGTTTCAATCTTGACATCTTCAGGGAGGTCACTTAGATTAACTTGGGGGAGAAATACTGAGTGAATTGCGCTAGGGAGTGATCCAAGAACTGATCTCTGTGCCTTAGAGGTAGAACCGTCTGTTGGGATAACGAAAGTGATTGAAAAGTTGTGTTGGTGAACGAGTCTCTTGGCTAGCTCAACGAGAGGGATGAGATGACCCATCCCCGGACTCGGTAAAATTGCTACATGGGCTGGTGCATCTGTTTGTGCCATAGATATAGCAGGGGAAAAGCTTGGCTTAAGCTTGCTGCTTATGGTTTGTAGGTGTGTTTTAGGAATGAAGCACATAGGAGAAAAGACGGTGTCATTATATAAGAGGGTTTGGTTACGTATATATTTAATAATATCTATTTTATTTCGGTGTATAATTGTCAATTGTGCTCGTGTGATGAATTAATTAGGAGGCTATAATTTGTTTGGTGGTAAACTGTGGAATTAATGACAGGAAAGAACTTGGGCAAACTCTGGAAAAGGGAAAGGAATCTCTCGCTGTTTAATTTCTTTCGTTCTTTCTTTTGCTTCTAGATGGTTTGAGTTTTTCTGGATGATATACCATCTTTTACGCCCTTCCAATACATTTATGGTGATGATGTCAGTTTCAACGTAAGGCTCATGTTATCAACTAACTTAAGCATTATTTTTTTAATAGTTATTAAACCCGACAGTATTTAAATGAAATTAACTTGAAAAAAAAATATCTGAAAATTTTAATATTTTACATGAAAAAAATAAAAAACAGTTTATATAAATATATGCTATAAATATTGTAAATAATAAAATTTAAAATATTATTTAAATTTATTTTTATCCTATATTGAAAATATATTATTCTATCATTTTAAGTTGAAGTATTTAAACAAAAAATATTTCTTATCCCACATTGAAAAAACACAACTTTCTTATTGTGAATAAAAAGTATAGATACTAATGTACTTTCAATCCAACATTTGAAAAATAAATCGTTCTAATATTTATATAGTAAACTTTAATATAAATTAGTAATTAATAAAGAAATGTGGTAAGCTCGCATGTATAAGGTTCAACCGAATAAAAGAAAAACCTTTGATTGTCTTTTTCTTGCATGCGAGACAACCTCTATGCTTTATGAACCTTTTGAAAAAATTAGTGTTTTTAAACCCAACCCGGTGGTCGACCCAACCCTAGGCCCAGGTCACGGGTTTTGACCGGGTCATCAACTCACCCGGATCAACTCCAATTTTTTTTACAAATCAAAACTACATTGTTTTGGTAAAAAAAATACAAAATAGTCAATAGGTTGCAACCGGGTTTTTTACCGGTTCTGGCGGGGTCAACCCACCGGGTCAACCAAGTTTTTAACTACCCTTATTATTTCATAAACCCGGCCCGGTTCCAGTCCCGAGTCAGCCGGGTTTTTAACTACCCTTATTATTTCATAAACCCGGTCGGGTTTCAAATCAATCAGCTGAGCCATGTTTTAAAACTATGAAAAAAAGCTTAATAATTTGTTTTTGTCCCTTTATTAACTAAAACCACTATTTTTTATTATTATTGTTGTTGTCCATCCCAGTTAAAACCACTTGCTTATCTGAAAGTGTTCCACATAAAAATGTTCTTTGACATGCTTAAAAAAAAAAAAAACCTATAGATTTGATTTTTCATTTTGTTAAAGAAAATATTGGCATGGAAAAAGAAAAAGGAACAACCAGCATGTCCACATTCCGGAGACTGAAAAACAAATCGGCCGAACAGTCTTTGCCTAAAAAACAAAAGTGAGCATGAAAAAAAATAAAAATTATACCGGGTTTTGTCAGGTCACTCGGGTTTTGGGTTGATCCGGTAGATTAAACGGTTTTATCCAGGCCAATTGCAGGCCTAGGTTTTGCCAAATTTAGACTCGGATAGGATTGTAAGTCCTGAGTTAACCTGTCGGGCCGAGTCTGATAACTATGTTTTTCTTTTTTTAAAAAAAAAGAAGTCATTTGGCTTTTGTTTGGGTGCAAGTTTTTTCTTTTTTTTTTCCTTTTAAAAAATGTACCATTCTTCCACTATATGAATAATTTTAATTTTATCATTAAATATTTTTTTATGTCAATTTTTTTTAATTTTGTTTTAAATTAGGATTTTCATCTATTTTAAGATTTTTCATTTAAATTGTTTTTTTTTTTGTAAAAAAGTGATATCATTTCATAAAAAGCTTAACCTTTTTTATTAAGTGATTTTAATAAAAACATTTATTGATAAATCAAAATGATTTGGTGATAAATTGATAAAAAATAATTTAGATACAAAAATGACCACTACAATAATTTGAGAGTATATTTAAAGTTTGCTCTATTTTTTAACATCATCATATTTTTTAAATAGTTTTTCATCTGTCAGCATTAAATGCTACTACATGCTGTATATATATATATGATGTATGAGAATATTCTATCATTTGATTTATGGAACTGGTCACTAATAATTAGAGCTAATTTGTTCAATGTATGAGAATATTTGTCAAAAATTAAAGTGAATCAAAAAGAATATTGAGTGCATTACTTTTACATTATATATATATATATATATAATCAAGCCCAGAATAATATCTAGAACGTCATGATGGATCATTTTTTTCTTATATATAATAGGCTGTGAAAGTAAATTAATGGGTGGCTGAGATTGTAATTGCAAATGTTTGATAGATAAATAACTTCAATTAAACATTTTGTATTAGTACTTCTTTTAATTTTAATTTTAATAAATACATTGGTAATATATATATATATTTAAGGATTCAAAAAAGGAGAAGCCAGTCATCACTAAGACAGCAAAACACTTCTGGTTATGAAGAGTTGTAAGAGACGGAGAAATGTAGTAACAAAAATTATTGTCCACAACTGAGGCCATTGTTTTTCTGGTTGATGTCGTCTTCTACCTTGTAGTGTTTCCTCAGAATCAGAACTTGGAAGAATAGGAGAGCACCACAACAATCCCTATTTGCAACACAAGACGCAACAGTCATCAGCAGTAGCATAACATTTCAGCTGCAGCAGTCACATGTTCCAGCAGTGCTGTAGATTCCATTCCAACAAATTAGACCAGCAACATATAACAGATTCAGACACAATAGCAGTAGTTACTCGAACAACAGCAGTAGCTTCTTGAACAACAGCAGTAGCTTGAAGCACGCAACAATAGCTTCATTCCAACAACATACACAGCAGTAGCATCAACACGCAACATGAGGGAATAGCCACCACGTTTCTCAACTAGCAGCAACAATCACCGTATATGTAGTAGCATCTCAACCAGCAATTCCACACACTAGCAACCAAAAAAAAATAAAAATCCTCCAGTAGCAGTAATAACAGAAACCTCCACAGCAGCAGCAGCAAAGCTTGCAATAACAGGAGATAAATAGCACCTTTAACGTAGAAGATCAGCCTTCAAAAAGTAGTAGAAAACAACAGAAGGGAAATAGTAACCCAAACACAACAAGAAATCACAGCAGTAGCCACCTTATCAGCCTTCAAAGGCAACGGTAGCCCCTTGTCATGACAACATATCAGTCTCCAATTACAACAACTAAATAAAAAGAGATCATTTCTGTTTAGAATCATTGTTTATAACTATTTAATTAGAATATTTATTAAACTAGCATTTAGAATTCTTATTGGAATATAATAATTTGAGCTTATCTTTATTTTATAATCCACCTTAAATATATATATAAGGTGAATATAAAGAAATAATAGCTTGAAAAGTTAAACAGTTAAGTGTTTAGTATTTTCAACATGGATTGCATGATTAGCACCAAACAAAGATAAACTCGGAGCTCACGTGTCTAATAACTTGAAATTCAAAACAAAGTTTCAAAATATATATTTTCAAACTTTTATTCTTTATAATTTCGATCCTTTTATTAAAAAAATCTTCACTTTGATCCCAAACTCTTTTAGTATTATAATCTAATCCTTGAATTCAACGTTTTTTTTTTATATATACATTGGATTCAACAAATATCATTTTAAAAATCAGA
>Ga0307518_10000889_pt1 | contig 22255 bp, 22 predicted proteins | sample 25_EM_MG_FD_203889 | JGI IMG/M metagenome (GOLD analysis project Ga0307518, IMG submission 203889) | Populus trichocarpa ectomycorrhiza microbial communities from riparian zone in the Pacific Northwest, United States - 25_EM | ecosystem: Host-associated > Plants > Roots > Unclassified | place...
TGAACAAGGCGAGCACGACTACTTGTGGGTCGTGCTCTGTCGCATGACTTCACTGGTACACTTGGTGCCAGTGACTACGACTATCCGAGCCTCGCAATTAGCATGGCTCTTTGTGAAAGAAATTGTCTGTTTGCATGGACTACCTGAGACAATCGTCTCTGACCGAGACACCAAGTTCACGTCGCAATTTTGGAGAGAAATGCATCGACTTCTCGGAGTAAAACTCCTGATGTCAACAGCATTTCACCCCCAAACGGACGGAGCATCTGAATGCTCGATCAGGACAATCGCGCAGATCCTGTGCAGCATGATCTCGCCAGATCAGAAGGACTGGATTGAGAAGGTACCCATGGTTGAGTTCGCGATCAACTCGAGCGTAAGTGGATCAACTGGGTTCGCACCCTTCGAGCTCACATACGGGTATATGCCTTGAATGGCACAACTCGAGCACGGAAGTGCTCCAAAGACGGCGCCTGGCGTCCAAGGATTCGTCCGCCAGGCGTGGGACAACCTAGCGATGGCCCTTGATGCCATCATTGAGAGCCGCGTGATACAAACGCATCGCGCTAATAAAAAGAGGAAGGATCCCCCGACACTGGATGTGGGGGAGTTAGTGTATCTATCTACCAAAAATCTTACCTTGCCTAAGGGACGAGCTCGAAAGCTCTTGCCCAAGTACATCGGACCAATGAGAGTCGTCGCGAGTAATCCGACGACGGATAATTATACTATCGAGCTGCCTCAGCAGCTCAAAGATTGACAAATACACCCTACCTTCCACGTCAACTTGCTGAGGCGGCACGAGCCCAACGACGATAGGCTCTTTCCGAAGCGGGACACCCAAGCCTTCTATGACATGGGCAACCCAGACAACGCCAAATGGCTCGTCGATGAAATAACCGCCCACCGTTGGGTGGGCAACAAAGTCGAATTCTTGGTAAAATGGAACCTGGGCGACTCTACTTGGGAGCTGCATGCACACTGCAGGGACCTTGAAGCGTTGGAGGATTATCTCGAGCTCCATGGAGCTCAGTCAGTACAACGACTGCCCAAGGGCAGTCAGCGCACGCGTAGCGTGCGCGATTGACTACATGGTAGTCTAGAAAGCAGCGTTGAAGCGAACAAGTGTGGAACTCTCACAGTTACCTCACGTGATCGTTGGTACCGCCGGCACGCGTCGGTCTGGATTACATGTGTCAAGAGTCTCCATTGTTTCGGTCCACTGTCAATTTCCATACATTCGCTGACTTTCAATTTTGACTTCCATCAATTTTCGCCTTGTTCCTCGCCCGTCCTGCTCTCTTCCCATTACCACATCCACTGCACTCTCACCACGCCGATAACTATCATGTCTGACAACCGCCGCCGCTCACCTTCCCCGTCTGCGCGACTACGGCGCACAGACGACACCTCTGACGAGCCCATGTCCCACCAGGACTGGGATCGTCGTCGCTCTGACAAGAGGAGGGCGCCTCATTCGCCCTCCCCTCATCATTCTCGTCCCCCTTCTCGCGAAGGGCGACATGAGAAACGTCGGCGTGTAACAGCGTGCGACGCTTCTCCTTCCCCCGACCGGTGGTGTGCCACCACTACCGGTCTTTTACTCCACGACAGGGACCACCGGTGCCCCACGTGCTTGGAGTACCAAAAGCACGTCTCCCTGGACATCGTCCTGGAGACGTCGTCCATCATGGACGCGCGCGAAGACTGCCTACGGTGTCTCGCACACGTCTTCGGGTGGAATGCCCGTATGTCTGGCCTCGAGGACGACCTTGCGTCGATGCATCGCGAACGCGACTATTGGCACAAGCGTGCTGAAGAGGCAGAGAAGGCCTCCACCTTCTCGCAGCAGCAGACCTCCGCTGCGTTCGAGCAGGCTCGCCTGCTCTCAATGTACATCCCTTCGGCCCGCCCGGAGGACCCCACTGGGGCGGGCCCGTCCAGTCGACCCTTGGAGGAACGTCTCGTTTCTCCAGGGGGAGGGAGCGGGGTAACACCTGCATCATACTCTGGAGAACACCGTTCTCGATCGCGATCGCGATCCCCAGGTCGTACCTGCTTCCGTCCTAACTCGCCAGGCACCATCTTCGGCGCCATGGACGTCGACGCCGCTGAGCCACCCAGGTCTTCGTTGGCAGGACGGCTCGAAAACCCAGAGGAAACAATGTTTCCTCTACTTGGCCGGGGAGAAATCCCTAACCGAGTAAACGTGCTGCTGGACGGCACCAAATACCTACACGTACAGTTCAACGACTGTCTGTACCAGTTCGAGGACCCCCACAGGGAGAACGTCCTCAGAAACATTCGTCGAGGCATCGCACCCCCGATCACCGGTGCCATCTGGCCAGGAGCAGTACGCCTGCTCAATACAACCACTGAACTCGACGAGTTCTACGCCCGAGTTGCGAAGGAGTCGGAGGAGAGCGACTCGCCCAACACTAGATTTGGGCAAAAATTCATAGCTTGGCTCAATTGATACATGGCGGATACAGACCGTCATACGAGGGTCAAGCCCCTCAAAAATAGCGTGATGAGTCACGCATTCAAGCACTGGCACCCCCCCGTATGGGCCTCGGCCCATGGAAAGAGCAAGTGTGAGGGATACAAGCAGGCGAAACGGGCTGAGCGAGGAAACAGCCACACAGAAGGGGAGCAACCCTCTGAGGCCACATCCCAGCCTCCTCCTCCTGCCCCCGAAGCGGCACCACCCTCTGTCACCTCGTCGTCACTACCCCCAGCCACTGAGGTGGCACAGCCCACCACCTCGTCATCACTCCCCCGTGCTCCTGAGGTGGCATGACCCCCTGCCACCTCATCGTCATCAGCGCCGGCCCCTGCCAAAGTGCGCACTCGCTCATTTGGAGTGATGTCCTCCAGCCGGCAATCACTGCCAACGACCGTACCTCCGTTGATCCTAATGCAGAGGAATCGCACCACCCACAGGCACGACGGACTGCCAAAGGGAGCCCCCGGCTGGGGAGACGAGATCGCGGAATGGTGCGACTTCATCCACCGATTGAGTCGCGCCGGCTGCGCAGAGAAATTTGCTGGGGTTCATAAAAAGACTGACCCCAAGCACCAAGAGCCCCCGACTGATCGGAGGCTCAGAGGATTCATCCTCGAGGGGTACTTCGCCCCTCATTTCCAGTATGATTCCAACCGTAATGGTTGGCGCCACAGCTTCGCACGGCTGTTTGTGGTCCTGGGATGGTACAGAGCTATCGTCGAGCGAGAGGGGTGGATAATCGTGCCAGGTTGCACGTCCCCTTGGTCTGAATCGACCAACAAGGTGCCGTCTCCATTTGCAGTTGCTGGACACCTTGCCCAGAATGGTCTCAGCTTCCAAGAGGCTGATGACCTGCATGAGTGGGCAGTAGCAGCGCTGCAGGACAACGCAGCTGGACGGGAGCCCGACGTCGAAATAAGCTCGGAGCTCGCAGTTGCGGAGACTGCCCTGGAGGGACTCGAGTGGTCCCTCGAATACTATGAAGACAGGGCAGAACAAGCGGAGAGGCCGACCGACTTCCGAGACATAGAGTCTCACCCTGGCGATACCTCTCCCTCATGGGAATCAACGTAGTGGCAGGGTACCTGGCCCCCAAACAAAAAAAGAAGCATTGTAGCCGTCGCAAGACGCTGCCCTCTGATGAAGAAGAGGAATACAACAGCTTCGGTGAGGATTCCTGGGGCGACAATGACCCTGGCCCGCTGTGGAACCCTCTGGGGGACCAGATGGACATCAACCACTCTGGTCCATCGCAGATGTAGGACTGACCTGGGGAGTGACTGGTCATCTTGAGAGGCGCAACCCTCTCACTGAAATGAAGAGTTGCCTTGACGCGACGACATGGCCGCCAACCGGTCATGTTACCATCATCAGAGAGGCACAACCCTCTCGTCCAAAAGGTGTCGTGACCCTCAACTGGTCACGTCCTTACTTGTTCCTTTTGTTTTTCTCTTCTATTCCCTTCTCGCTTCGGACCCCTGTCAGTTAGGTACACATTCTGTTGATTATTTTTGCCCCCATTATAATATACATGGCTTCCATTTACTACTGCACTAGATAACCCGCACGCGTCGTTACAAGAGTCCTTGGACGGACTCTATAAGGGGAGGGTGTAAAGGGAGTAATCTCCCTTTACTGCTGACCACTAGGTGGTCTATACTAGTGTAGTAGTGCTTCTGCTTACATAAGCAGAAGCGCCCATATATATAGCGCTGGCACTAATTACATAAGCTAACTACCCTTTAAACTACTCTACTACTGTACTATCACCTACCCTCAATATAACACAGGTCGTGTTCGTTGAGGGTGTGACTATCAGTTATCAGAGCCAGCAAACACTTACACAACCCTACTGTACCTTCTCCATTGCCTATACAACACCCCAGATCACTGTCATCACTGTACTAATTAACCATGGTCCCTGAGCAATCCCATTTCCTTTATGTGAACTCCATCACTTTCTTGAAGCCAGGAAAATCCCCTATGCTCCAAAAAATGTGCTAGATCCCTATATGTCAATCCTGTAAGTGTTCATAGTCAGTTGGATCATTATAGTGTTTAACCCAAAACTTGCTGGAAGCATACAAAATACTACTGAGCTGCTCAGATAAGGTCCTGAACATCTACAGAATATGTGCACTTCTGAGTAAACAGGTGAAACAATGAATGAAAGGAACAAGTCAAGGGTGCTTCTAGCATTACAACAAAGCTGTAAAGCTGCAACAAGTTGATAATAAGCAGGTTAGATCATGAGGAAGAAATAAAGTCAGAAAAGGACAGTTTAACTCAGAAGAAGGTGCAAATAAGCAAAACTAACAAGGGTATGGGAAACATAGTGGCAACTAGCAAACAGCATTAGTGACATTTGGAGGACATAAAGATAGCTTACCATATTGTGCTTGAGCAAATCAACGAACTTCTCTGCAGTAAAAGAAGTCTTTAATGACATTGCAGGTGGACATATTATCCAGTGTGAGTAGACCAATGGCAGAGGTGTGGTGTTCCCAAACAAAGATTGATAAGCTGGATGAGGTAGTTGACATTGTCAAAATGAAGAGCATAGGGACAATCAGGGAAACCTGTAGGATGGTTGATGACATCACCTGTTTCTTTGCAGAGTCATAGTGTGTGCCAGAAAGTGCATTCTAAAAACCAACACAGGCCAAAATTTGATCTAGAGTCAGAATGTCTTGCTCAAAGAAATTCATTACTACAATTTTGAAATTGCAAGATATATTTCAATACATGATGGCAGTGGGGGAAAGGACTAATGTTTGGCCTAGTGTGGTATTATTTTTATTTCCTAACTAGTCTATGTCATGCAACACTACAATGCTATTGTCAAGGTTTTGCAAACAGCTATAGTGTAGTCACACACCTGAAGTAATAAAAGCAAACATAGATTCATCGGAGGCTTCAGGTTATGGGCAAGAGTAGATTGAATCCAATTGGTTGCAACTCCAACCCAGGCTAACCTCTGCCCAAACCTCTGACCTTCCCTCTCATCTGCTTTCATCTAGACTTGACCAGACCCCCTACCATAGTAGAACTACCTGGGTGACACCACTTATGTTACTATTTAGTAACAGAGATACGTAGCTGTCAATGTTACTACTTAGTAGGGATAATAGATTCTGTGGCACTTCAGCACTTCATGTGGCACTCAGCTGTTACCTTAGGAAGACTATGGTAGACACAGTAGTTAAAGACTAGTTAAGATAACCTATAGGATCTAATCAATAGATAAGGACATCACGTGCTAAAGGTTACCACATGCTGTCGTTACTAATTGGACGGAGTTTGACATCATGCATGCTCCCTGCCCCCAGTGACTTTTGTCACTGTCTCCCATGATGACAAACCACCTTTGCTCATCATCCCCAATGACAAGCAAACACATCACTCATTCCTTCACCATTTTTCAGTACTTTTTTTTGTTCTTGTTTTATTACATATCTAATACATATTTTTGCTTGTATTACTAATAAATAAGTGAGAATTGCTGGCATATGGGTGTGGCTCAGTTACATAAGTATGTGGAGTCTGTTGTGCATGTGCTCAGGGCCTCATCCCGGCAACTTCTGCCGCTGTCTCCCACAATGACAAATCACCTCTGCTCATTGTCAGCAACAATGAGCACACATGTCACTCCATTTCTTCATCATTTTTTGGTGTTTTTTTTTGTTCTTGTTTTATTATGTGTCTATTACATATTTTCCCTTCTATTACTAATAATAAGTGTGAATTACCATAGTACTAGGGAGTAACTTCTGCTCGGCTACACAACAATATCTGTTGGCACAGCACTGACTAAGCAACATCTCTTTGCCCTATTACCACCACCAAGCATCATGGTAAAGAAGTCAAAGCTGCTCTTGACATTGTCTCACATCAAGATGACTGTACTCTGTCCCAGTGGTCTAGCAACCACTTCTGCCAACCTCACAAGAATATGGCATGACCACATCAATGCCGAGTGTCAAATTGATGGTAAACTCCATCATAGTAAGTTGCTTTCTACTCATTCTCTTACCATCATTGACTGGATTTTAGACAAACACCTCACCATACTTACAGAGGTGTCCCTGGAGATGGAGGTGGACTTTTCTGCAATGGAAGATGAAGTATTTCTCCCCTCAAGGGACTACAATGATGGATTGCCGAAGCCTGCATTGCCCAAAGAATCTGACTGGGACAGTGACACAAGTGACTGTCACAATCATGATATCTGATCACCCTGTACCCTATTGTCCGATTACGTCCACATGTTCGCCATCCATTTTATTGTATGTACTCCCTTTTCCATTTCTCTCTGTCTGTCCTGTATTGCCACTGATTGGTGAGCGCGTTGTCCATTCTGTCTCTTTGTACTATTACCTAATATGTTTCCTTTCTTGTTTCTGGTTACTAAACATTCCTGTCCCATTCCATTACTAATATGATGCCTATTGGTAATCCTTTTATCACACTTACTGTACTTACTCAGCATGCAGCACGACTGCGCTTGTCATTCGTCAGTAATCCCGACTTCCCGTACATTGCCTCTTCTGTTCTACTCAGTATAAATACTTAGACACTCGGTCTGTTGTAGTTTCAGTTCAAATATTGAATAAGATACTTCTCATCTGTTCTCTCTTCATGCTCTCCATCTCTATCCTCATACAAGTACTCAGTCATTGACCGTTTACCCTCGGACACTCCATCAAACCCTCAGTTGGCCTTCCTACCACTTGGGAAGCACGACTACACTACATAGCACCTCGGTCTTATCGCTAAGCCAACCTCTGACCCCCAGACCCCTCACAGAGATCAGATTGGTGAAGAACTGGTCTTGACAGTGATGAGGAGAGAGGTCCTCAATCTCAACTGCACCGCAGGGCTGGTAATATCTATTCCACATACACACACCTTCATCTGTATAATAAGTATGACATTCATCCTGTTATGACCATTTTACTGATATTTTTTCCAGCTCTCGAAGTCACCACAATGATCAATGGACCTGCAAAACCTGCTATGCCAACATGCATGCAGCCTGGGATATGTAATTGCCTTCTCTTGTCAAGCATTATCTTGAATGGAAGCACAATCACCTATCAACATGGAGGGTGATCAACTTTCCTCCTGCCATCAGTTCCAAGTAATGGGAGTGGATGTCTTTGGTATGTGGTGCATCAATTTTACAGGCTAGACACCCCACTCACACCACATAGAATCCCACCATAACTATGTAATCTTTCAGCTTCCAGATGAACTAGCAAATGTTTCCCTTGCATGCGTTGGCTTCCTTGGGTGCTCACCAACTGTACTGTCTGTCACAATATCCTTCAAGTATTTGGAACTCTACCATCAACTTCAACACCGCCAATCTTCATTCAGTATTCAAGCATATGCAAAGGTATTGTGTACTCTACACAATGTAAGTTTATATCCTATCTGCATAATGTTGTTGATTGTCCAGCTTGCAAGGTTACATATATGTGAACATTTCAAGATCAAATTTTGAATGCTTTTGACACTTATTTCACCATACTTCAGAACATCCGCTTACAAATTGATAATGCACTTGGCCACAACACCCCAGACTGGTGACTTTGGCATAACTGTCCACCATGCACCCACAAGGTGGGTTGGATCTCCATTGTACACAACATTACTAACTTTCAGTAGCTTGATGGTGAACCTACACTATGTCCTTCATCATTGAAAGCAATGGATGGCAATACCATACATACATGATCGCGTAACGTGATGGCAGTCAGGTTGACAAAGCTGTCAACTGCACAGACAACTGGAGAGCAGCCAACTTAACTGACAAGGACACTGTTCATGTTTTTGAACACAGGTATTTTTCTTTTGGCCTGCAGGCATGGCATTGTCCAGACAGTGTTAGAGATGCAATGAAGTGGCAAATTGTAAGTTCATCATTACTTGAAAAATTGTGGATTAACAAGAAAAAAGGGCCAAATACCCATTAGCGACGATCAATAAATTGCTTGACATGCACAGCATGAACCAAGCCATCGGGAGCAATATTGGATGCAGTCTCGCAAGCACCATCTGAGACAAGGTGTCTCGCAATACCCTCCAACTTGCTGTCAACACCTTCCATGGTCATCTACCACCATGGATTTGGTCTTGAGGATCTGGAGACTTGCAAGTGAATATTTGCCAGTGCTAATGCCATGGCTCCCCTCATCCACCATGCATCGCATTTCCATTATGTCCAGTACCTCAATCTTCACTTCAACCAATGGGACACAGATAGATATCTTGAGCTTAGTAAGTATGATGTGTGTGTGTGATTTGATGTGAAGTCTCAGTCATTCCAGGTTGTTTTCTTTTTAACAATTATAAACAAGCATTGGCTTTGATCGCTGACTGCTCGAAGGACATAGATGCATATCAGGTACTTTATCCGACTCAAGTGTTGGATTTTGAGGCATGGGTGTCAGAAGAGCTCAAATACCTGAAGAATGTTGCAACTGAACACATGCAAGACACTCTTGCTGCCAAATATGTTGAAGGGCTTGAGTTACTCTGGAAATATTGGTCAGTGAACATCTGATTTAATTTCACCATGGCATGACATGATCGCTCTAGGGAGGCCCATGAGAGGATCAAATCAGACACATTTGTTTCATACAACTCAACATCATTCATGGCAGATTCTGGTCTCAACTATGTGGCATCCCAAGCAACAAAGCAAGGACACACAGCCCAGCGCTCTGCAGAGTGCAAATTACAGAACCAGACAAACATTGTCGAAGAGCTGGAGGAAAGCCTTGGCATTGAAACAAGGTGGATGCCTCAGAGCACCAAATACCAGGAAATACTTGAATATGCTCAAAGACACCAATTCATCCATGCAGTTGAGGACCTTGAAGGTCTCATGGTGCAACGGCTGTTCAAGCTCTCGAAAGCAAATCTTTCATCAATGGGTCAGTTTTTCCTTCCACTAGATGCCAAGTACTAACACTTCTTAGGATATAAACTTCACAGACAAATTTCGAAAGCCATTGTCAAGCGCTCTGCAGCAATACAATCTGCACTCGAGAAGTACAACAAGCTTGCTGTCAAGCAACGACCCCCCCAGCCTACATTGCAGTACAACAAAGTAACATGGTATCCATCACTGGGTGACTTTGACCTCTTAAAACATTCACGACACAATGTTCTTGTCAAACCATGGGCCAATCCTACTCATTGGGAGATGGCAGTGAAGTGTTTCAAGTTATTACGTGCGCGCAAGGAGATTGTGAGATTGAATATCAAGATTCCAAGATTACAAGCTTGGGTGGACACAGAAGACTCAGAGATACAGAGATGCACTACTAGGCTTCAATCCACAGCCCCACTACTTGCTGCAGAGATATCAGAAGTGCATAAACAGCAGCAATGGGTCAATGATGTGCATTGCACCAGACTTATGCATATTTATAGTCTCTCACATTATGATGGCCCTATCTATGTTGAACTCTTGGATGACGTGGAGGACAATGTGGAAGATGAAGGAGGAGATGATGCCATTTGATTTGAAGCGTATATGGAGGGGATGGATTCATAGTACATTGATTTATTTATGTACTACTTGCTATGGCTTGCTGGACACCTCTTCTCATTCATTTACTATTTGCTACTTAGAGTGATGTTCAACCCTGATAAGCAGCCTAGTACATGTTATCGATGGGATCCTGTAACTCAACTAGCTGGACGGCAGAGACCTTCAAGACAGACTTGTGAGTGAAGTGTGATAGCTTGGGGAAGCCAGTCATTTGATGGCAATTTGATGGTGAGTCCTTGGTAGTGGGGACAAGGATGAGATCTATCAACCATGCAGGCTGATACTGGCGTGCGCTGATGCAATTTGAGGAGACTGTGGAGATTAGTATGTACACATCAGCAACTTGACAAAAAATCTGACCCAAGGTCTGCAGCTCTTGGCCAAAATATAGTGTTAATTGGCATATATAGTTAATATAGTTGTCCTCATGCCATTGTAGTACTCCATAGCATTTATAGCTTACTTTGCATAATATATAGTCTAAGTAGATATCCCAATACTCTGTGGTCCCCATACACCTACATGGACTATGCAATTCTTAAGGGGCTCAGACTAGATCTTTGTCAAATTTGTCAGGTTTCTAAGCTAGCAAATCCACAATTATATTGCTACTGTGCCATCAAGAGTGTTAAAGAGGTCCAGATCTCCTCCCCACCCATGTTTTCACCTCACCAATGGGGGATGATGTCAGAACCAGTTCCTCCGATGAACTCCGACACAAGCAGAGGAGATGCGGAGGTGTTGAGGACTTGGCTTCAGTGTATGTGCTGCGCCCTTGCAATACCTGCGTCCTCATATTTCAGAGGACTAAGAGACAGAGAGACGGAGGTCCAACGAAGGTCAGAGTTGCCAGAAGGCAGAGGAGACAGAGGAGAATAGAGGGGAGTTCGCAGGAAGTATTCAAGATGATATTCAAACTGAGGGACAATCCCCTCAGCGTGCAGAGTACTTATACTTTACATCAGATATGTATAGTAACCGAGAAGCAGAGGAGAGACACAGTGGAGATGTAGCTAAGAGTCTGCAGATGACAAACGGATGAGTAACATACACGGAACGGAAATCAGTGATAAGTGTAATGGATCAAAAGGTTAACGGGACACAGCTATGAGTAATCAGATCTAATCTAAAATGGGAACAAGGGAAGCAGGAACAGAAGCGGAACGGGAGCATACAATAACTGGAGGCATAGGCACAGAACTATTTACTAAAAGGAGATGGAGCGTCAATTGTCGGAGCGGAGATGGATATGTAGCATCAGAGGTGTCCGATTATGATCGGACTTGAGTCTATAACAGACTAGAGGCCTTGCAGAGTCATGAGGCGTCATGCGGTCGTGACAGTATCCCCCCTTTAGAGCCTGAACCCTTGAGGGCCTTTGTGTGTGTGGACTTTGCAATTTTGACATTGTTCTGCTGAGATAAGTGTTTTGATTGGAGTTTGGAAGTTACCATGAGTGCGTATAAGAGTGTGCTGCATGTTGTCCGCATTGTTCAAACACCTTGTCTTTTTACTTTATCATGGCTTCCCAACACACCACACCTACTCCTGCTGAGCAACACGACTGGAAGGAAGTGGAAGACGACAAGCTGGTCACCGACTCCAAAGACGACAAGGCCGACACCACAGTGAAATTCGTGGAGCAAGAGCAGAGGGAAGTAGCGAGGAAGGCGGCAGAAGCGGAGCAGCAACAAAAGGTAGAGGAGGCGCAAGCAGAGGTGCAGAGGAGGAAAGAGGTGCATGGCGAACGCACTGTTCACTAGGTGATACTGACGCAAAGGCACCATGACAGGCATGCAGAGCCGAGGAGGCTCGTAGGGCGGAGGAAGCAAAAGTGGAGGCAGCCCGCAAAGTGGAGGAGGAGCATCAGGCCAAGCTGGTGAGGGAGCGTGTGGAGGCTGAGAGGCGGGCAAGGGTCGAAGCCGTGCAGGAGGCCCACATAGAGTGGCAGAGGTGGGAGTTTGAGGTGCGGAAGGTGCAGGAGCAACAGTGGAGGTCACAGGTGCGAGTGGAGGCCATTGCAGCCACTCAAGGTAGTGGAGAGGCGACGGCAGTACCAGCAGCAGTGACAGGCGGGAGGCGATTGGCCTGCATGAGGTGCTGAGAGCATCTCAACAACCTGGTGGGCTGCGTAGCCCAGGCAAGCTCGAAGGCAACAGCGTGCGCAAGATGCCAAGCTGCACACAAATTGTGCTCGTGGAGCATGGCAGGGAAGGCAGCAGAGGTTTCAACACCAGTGGGGAGTGCAATGGAGGGGAGCAGAAAGCCAGCAGAGAAGTGCGTGACAAAGAGGAGAACAAGGACTGCGACGAACACATCCCCAAGGGGCGGTGAGAAGTGCAAGAAGACCCGTATGACGACAGAGGAGGGTGAGGAGGAGGAGGAGATGTTCAGGGTCCCAAAGGCGATGGCAGAGGAGAAGTGCGACACGCTGGGTATGCTTACCCAGTCGCTAGCACAGCTTTTGGAGCAGTTGGCAGCCTCCGAGGTGCGGGAGGTTGAGAGGCTTGAGATCGAGTGAGAGTGCTTGGCGCTTGAAAGGAGGCGGTCGGCGAGGGAGGACAAGAGGGTGGAGATGGAGAGGGCTTGATTGGAGATTGAGCAACAGCGGGTGGAGGACATGTGGTGCCTTGGCACATTAGTGCGGGCACCCTTTGTCCAAAGGTTGTCGACAGGGTTGATGCAGAGGGAGTTGGAAGTGGCAAGGAGCCACGATGTTTCTGTTGAAACTCCTATTCTTTCACTACCATTTCTTAGGCTTACTGATAGTTTCCTTATTCGTACGGCGAGTATCCTTACATAAGCACGGACTATTTTTCATCCACTCAGGGATTCTTTTCACCTCAGTGTTCAAAGACGAAGCACTGAGGTAAGACACATACTCACATTCATTTAGTTACTCAGTACTAACCTACTTAGCTTATAGCCTCTGTCTAGGTTAGTTACATAGTGTTCGAAGACGATGCACTGAGCTTATAGCCTCTGTCTAGTTCCCTGCATGAGCCAACTCACAAAAGTTTCTTCATCTGTACTGGCGTAGCCAGCCCAGCGGACTAGGTAAAGGAGTTGGCAGTGGCGTCTTCTGTGGTCAATCTTGGAATCTAGGACTTCTTTGACTTTGTATTCGACTGCTCTGTTGACTTCGATCAGAGGTGGCGGAGATTGGATGCAGTTGGGAATACTGCTTTGGAGGGAGGTCTCGAGTTGAGACACATGGAATACAGGGTGCACAGACTTCATGGTATCAGGGAGTCAGAGCGTGAAGGAGAGTGATCCAGGTTTGGCTATTATTTCGAAGGGTCCAAAATTCTTGTCGGAGAGCTTCTTGGAGGGGCGCGTAGACCTGAAGTATTTCGCTTTCACGTAGACTTGATCACCTATTTTAAAATCTGGCGAAGTTGATCTTTTCGCATCTGCGGGGCCTTGGTAGCGCTGTTGTGCAAGGGCCATCTCAGAGCAGAGGAACTCATGGAGTTCCTTGAGGTCGGAGGTATATTCTTGAGCGTGGGAAGAACTGAGGCCCAAGTCAGAGTTGATTGCGATGTCGGGGTGGTAGCCTTGTTGGCGAAGAAGGGAGAGACACCAGTGGTTGTGCTAGGGGAGTTGTTAAATGCGAACTCCGCGAGTGGGAGGAGTTCGGCCCAATTGTCTTGTTGGTAGTTGCAGTAGATTCGGAGGTATTGTTTGAGAGTTTGGTTTGTCTGCTCGGTTTGACCATCTCCTTCTGGGTGATAACCAGAGGTGAAATGCAGGGTCATTCTGAGTGCTTCCTGAGTGAGCGGAAGAAGTGGGAGACAAACTCTGAACCTCTGTCAGAGGTGACATGGGTGGGTACTCCGTGTTTGGAAAACACGTGCACAACAAAGAGCTTGGCAAGCTCAGGGGAGGTGATGGTGTCATAGGTGGAAATGAATATTCCTTGCTTCAAGAGGTGGTCCATGATGACTAGGATGGAGGTGAATCCATCGGAGGAGGGTAGTTGCTTGATGAAGTCCATGGATATGGAATGCCATGGGCGAGCAGGGATCGGGAGTTGTTTTAATAGGCCGTAGGGCCTATGCCTAGGGACTTAGCACGTCCGCAGGATGTGCAGGAACTTATGTAGTCTTTTACGAAGGTGCAGACACCTGGCCAGGTATATTCCCAGCGGACTAGTTCCAAAGTGCGGTTTTGGCCGAAGTGGCCAGAGAGTGGATGGTCATGCTTGTAGCGGAGGACAGGCGGAGATCATTGGTATCCAGCATGTAGATCCTATCATCAAGGCAGAGCAAGCCAGCAGAGTCCATTGACCACCGAGAATCGGATGAGTTGGACTTGTGGCTGAGCGCGACAGGATCGGAAGGGAGAGCTGCGAGAATGTCTTTGTGGAGTTGTTCCACATCGATGAGGATGGCAGCGTGGATTGCCGGAGGAAGGAGAATGGTTGCCCTAAGGGAGGACGCGAGTTGCTCTTGGGTGAACATGGGTCGGAGGTTGTGTGGGTTGACCCCAGCGTAGTCCCTATCCCCCTCTTTTGGGTAGATGTCCCAGCATCTAGTGAGGGCATCGGGTTTAGCTCCAAGGCATCCAGGGCAGAAGCAGATGGCGAGGTTGAACTTGGAGAGGTACTCCGACCAGCGGGCTTGACGGCGAGTCAAGACCTTGGAGCTGGAGAAGTATTCCAAATTTTTGTGGTCAGTGACCACATCAACCAGAGTGGTGGAGCCCTCAAGGTAGTGTCGCCAGTGCTTAAAATCCTCGAAAATGCCCAGTAACTCCTTGTCATGGGTGTCATAATTTAGCTCCGGAGCAGACAGAGTGCGTGAATAGTACGTGACAGGGCGGAGGACCTCGTCGGAGCCAGTGATGGAAAGGATTCCAGCGATGGCATAGTCCAAAGCATCGGTCTCCACAGTCAGCGGAGCATCAGGGACCCAGTGAGTAAGGATGGGAGTGGAGGTGAAGGCCTTCTTCAGGAGGTTAAAGGTGGAGCGACAATCCTCACCAAAATTCCAAGGAATGTTTTTGCAGGTAAGTCGCATGAGAGGTAGGACGATGTCAGAGTAGTTGAAAATGAAGCGATGGTAAAAATTCGCAAAACTGAGGAAGGACTGGATGTCTTTAACCTTGCAGGGTTCTGGCCAGTTGGAGATGGCTTTGACTTTGTCGGCGGACATGGAAAGGCCATTGGGGGAGAGGCAGAAGCCCAGGTATTCAGTAGAGGTGGTATGGAATTCACATTTTTCCAGCTTGGCAAAGAGGTTATGCTTGTGGAGGCGTCGGAGGACTTCACGGACATGTTGTTGATGTGATTTGATGTCTTCGGAGTAGATAAGGATGTCATCTAGGTAGACGACAACACAGACATCAAGCATGTCAGAGAGAATGCTGTTAACAAATCGCTGGAAAGCTGTGGGAGCATTGGTCAAGCCGAAAGGCATGACATTCCACTCGAAGGAACCATACTGTGTGTGAAACGTGGTCTTCCATTCATCTCCGTCAGCAATGTGGACCAAATGGTACACGTGGTGGAGATTGATCTTGGAGTAGATCTTTGCCTTGCTAGGAGAATCAAGGAGGTCAGAGATGAGAGGGAGTGGATAGCGGTCTTTCTTTGATATTTTGTTCAGTCCTTGGTAATCGATGCAAAGGTGGAGTGATCCATCCTTTTTGCAGACAAACAGGACAGGAGCTCCATGAGTGGAGGTTGACTGTCGGATGAAGCCGTAGGAGAGGTGCTTGTTGATGAAGGTGCGGAGCGCCCCTAATTCAGTCTGTGAAAGGGAGTACACAGTACCCAGCGGAGGGCTTGCGCCCTCCTCCAAATCAATTTGGAGGTCATACTCGCAGTGCGGAGCAAGCGTAGTGGCTTTTGCTTTGCTGAAGATGTCAGCAAAGCCATGGTAGACTTCTGGCACAGTGGAGAGATTGGAAGAATCAACAGGAGTGGCAGTGGAGGCAGAGCGGAGCTTCATGTCCTCTGGGCGGATGTACAGTGTGAAGTTGGTAGATCCCATGAGTTTGCAAGCGTGCGCAAATGCAGCAGCGCCTATGAGTGAAACGTAGGGAGCGGTCAACTGAGGCGAGTCAGAGTCAGAGGGCGGAGATGAGTCCTCAGGTGGCAGAGCTGTGGAGGCAGACGCAGAGGCAGACTCGACAGCAGGAGGTACCGGGGATGTGGGCATTCACAATGTGCCTTTACGGAATTCAATGTGACCCAAAACCCAGTCAATCAACGGATTGTAGTGGGTGAGCCAGCTATGTCTGAGGATCAGCATGCAGGAGGAATCCAGCGGAGTTATGTAGAAAGTTTCGGAGTTGACTTCACCTGTGGAGAACTGAATGTTGAGTTTGATGGCTTTGGTAATGAAGGTGTTCGTAGAACCATCTAGGAGGCGGAGTTCAAGCAGAGTGATCACATAGGTTTCAAGAGAGTGTTTATTAACAAAATTGCTATCTATGAAACAGTGGCTAAAGCCAGAGTCGAGACAGGAGGAGTAGCGATAGACATAATCGTAACGGAAGGCATAAGGGAGTTGGGGTCGGAGAGAGCGGACATGTTGAGGCGTAACTCCGTAGGTGCACAGTCGGAGTCAACACAACCCCCAGATTGTGCAGAGTTCTGGGAGCTGCTGTCTAATTTTTTGACTCCGCAGCAGCAGGAGTCATGGCCTTGGCAGTGTGGGCCTTGGCCTTAGAGCTCTTGGAGGTGGACTTTGGACAGTCCCTGGCCATATGGCCAGGTTGTCCACAGAACATGCAGAGCTTGTCTTTGATGCACTGCTGGCGCTCTTCCTCAGTCAACTTGCCATCTTTTCCAAGATGGGTGGGGGTTTCAGAGGAGGCAGGTGTTAAGATAAACCACAAAAGAGCACTCTTGTGCCCAGTGTCAGAGACTGAAGAGAAGAGACTCTGGGCACGAAAATTTCAACTATACAAACAAAGCAAACAAGGAGAAACAAAGGAAATCATAAGCCACAAATCATGTGATGATCCATGAAAGGAAGAAGCTGAAGTAATCACTAAAAAAGGCGTCCATAAGCACAACAAGAGTGCACAAACACTCAATACCAACACTCCCCCCTGATTGTGCATCTCTGCAAATCATCATACATCAGAGCACCAACAGCAGAGAGATAAGGAGTCTGACGCATGGTTGCAGCTTCCTGAGGATTCTGGGGGCTCTGAGTGCGAGAGAGGCGAGGGCCAGGTTCCATGGGAGTGGAGATGGGCTTACAATCGGCCATACCAAACCTATCAAGGACATCAAGGCAATACTGCCTTTGGGAGAGTGAGATAGAGCACTTGGCACGATCCCTGTCGATTTTGATGCCTAGAAGCTGTGTAGTAGGCCCCAGATCGCAGATCTTGAAGTGCTGGCTCAGTTGGGCGATGAAAGACTTGATGGCAGATTCAGATTGCGAGGCTAGGGTCATATCATCGACAAAGACAGGGAGAATGATAGTTACACCATCCTTGGAGTAGATATAGATGCTGGCATCGGAGTAGGTCTGCTTGAAGTAAAGGGACTCGAGTACAGAGCGCATCTTCTTGTTCCAGCGGTTTCCGCCCTGTTTACTGCCATAGATAGCCTTCTGGAGCAAACACACCTTGGCTTTGGGATCTCCCTCCACAAATCCTTCTGGTTGCGCCATATACACCTCACAGTCCATTTCCCCATTGAGGTAGGCATGAGAGACGTCAAGAGAGTGCAGGTGAAGGTCCTGGAGTGCAGCAAGCGCAAGGATAACCTGGATGGAGGAAAGGCGAACAGTAGGAGGGAAGACTTCGAGATAATCGAATCCAGGACGCTGGTTGTAGCCCTTGGCCACCAATCAAGCCTTGTAGCGATCCACAGAGCCATCTGCGTTGCACTTCACCTTAAATACCCACTTAGAACTGATGACCTTACTCCCAGCAGGTCTAGGAACAAGGGTCCAAGTACCATTGGACTGGTGAGCAGCCAGCTCCTCCAAAGCAGCCTGTCTCCATTTCTCAGCATCAGGACGAGTAAGGGCCTCTGCAAATGTGAGTGGCTCATCAGGGAGAGATGCAGACATAGCCAATTCGTCATCACTGTCCTCCATCTCCTCAGGTTCATCGAGCTGTGCAGGGGAGAGCTTCCACCACTCTCTAGGTTTCTGTCTGTTGCGCATAGGGAGTCTGGCACCGATTCCGATGGGACTAGATGGTCTGGGACGTGGTTCTGGGGATGGAGTGCGCACAGGAGGCGCAGGAGCTTCATCTGGAACAGCAGGAGGTTCTGGATTAGCAGGTAAAGGTATAGGCTCCCCCCCATGATCCAGTACCTCATTGCATTCGCTCTCAGAGTCCAGAGTCACACCAGGGTTGTAGTATTCAACAGGGAGCGAAGGTGGGACAACAGGAGGAGCAGTAGGGGGAGGCTGGGAGGGTAAGGGCGATCTTTTGGACATTGGAAAGTACCTTTCGTCGAAATCAGCCCTTTCAGAGATTAGAGTGCGCTTGGAGGTGGGATTATAGAACTTCCAGCCTTTGTAACCCTCAGGATAGCCTAGAAAGACGCACTTTTCCATATGAGACTCCAGAGGTCGCCTCTTGTCCTTCTGCACATGCACATAGGCAGTGCAGCCCCAAACTCGAAGGTGGGACACATCAGGCTTGCACCCATGCCACAGTTCATAGGGAGTAGCATCCTTGACAGCCTCAGTGGGACACCTATTCCAAACATGGACCAGAGAGGCAAGACAGTCGCCCCAGAAACCTTTGGCAAGGCCAGATTCGTCCAACATCGCAGTAATCCGCTCGGATAGGACCCTATTGGCACGCTCTGCAACTCCATTCTGCTGGGGTCGATTCCTGACAGTATGCTGGCGAAGAATGCCGCATTGGGTGGTAAAATCGATGAAGGCATTGCTCATATACTCCCCTCCCTTGTCATCGCGCAGAATCTTGATCTTTCGCTCGCTCTGGTTCTCAGCAAAGGCCTTGAACGTCTTAAAGGCTTCAAAAGCTTGGGACTTGGCCTTCAGAGGGATAACAAAGCGAAATCTCGAGTAGTCGTCGATGAAAGTGATCCAGTATCGATACCCGGACATGGAGACGTGGCCTACATCGTGGTCATCGCTGTGGACGAGTTCCAGAGGTCTGGAGGCGCGCCATGAAGTGCTAGGGAAGGGGTTGGCATGCATCTTACCAGCCAGGCAGGGTTCACAGATAGGATCAGGGGCAGTCTTCGAGTCTATAGCCATCCCAGTGACCAGATTGTGACGCAGTAGGGCTTTCACATCAGCCAGGTGGTGGTGGGCCAGTCTCCTATGCCATAAGTCAAGATCTAGAGGGATAGTCATTGCTGCAGACGCAAATTCGACCAGAGGGGCAGTTTCTCCATCAAGAAAGGCGCAGTTGCTGTTTCCAATATTGGCCACAAAGAGGACAGGTCCAGGAGGTCGTCTGAAGGCCATTTGCATCGAGTCAATGCTCACAAGGAAGCCCTTACTTCGACACAAGTATAGCACAGAGAGTAGATTATTCCTGAGATCAGGGACATGTAGGATGTTGGTAAACTCCACAGGACGCTGCTTCCTTCCTCTGATGACTGGTACAAAGACTACTGACCCCACCCCAGCGGAATAGACCACCTTGTTGTCTGCCAACTTCACAGGGACGCATTTTGGAGTATAATTGCGGATCCAGTGGCGATGGGGGGTCATATGAGCAGTGGCCCCAGTGTCTGCATTCCAATGGACGTCAGCATCGAGTTGGAGAGGGTATAGAGGGGAGGAGGGATCAAGGGAACGAAGACTTGCATTTCCAGCGAACTCCATGGCCTGGGAAGCGGACTGGGAGCCAGAGGGTGAGTCTGTAGGTGGCTGAGACGAAGTGGACGCATCAGAAGCCTTGTTGGCAGCGTCATTACCCTTCTTGGAGCGTTTACCCTTCTGGGACAAGTAGTTAGACTTAGCCTTAACCAAATTCAGGCACTTGTGGACGCAGTGGTTTGAGTATTCGCAGAAAGAGCAGGATACAGAAGGTGGACACTTGCAGGAGGTGCCAGAGGCAAACAGGACGGCTTCAGAACCAGTAGTGGACTCAGGACGACGTTTGCGCTGTAATTCCTCGGTCAGGAATGCCTCCTTGAGTCTCTCCTTCTCCAAAGACTGAAACAAGAGCAAAGAGGAGGCAAAATGAGAGTAGTCATCGCCTAGAGATCGCACCATAGCCATGCAAATAAGCTCATTGTCGAGGTCCTTGATGGTATAAGGGCTGGCAGGGTCCTTGGGGCGCAGTTGCTGGATCTTAGACATAGAATCCTCGATCCTAGCGATGAGGGAAGTGAGGGACTCGTCCTGCTTCTTCCTGATCGAAAGGAAGTCGTCCCAGGCGTTAAAGCGAGCTCCTGGGCGCTGTTGGAGGTGCAGGAATTCAAGGGTGGACCACATCCTCACAGGGTCGTCCTGGACAGCGTCTATATGGGTCCTTTGCTCAGCAGAGAGCGAAAGGTAGAGCTGGCCTGCAGCCTTGTCAGCCCTAAGGTCCCACTTGGCCTGGAGATCCGCATGGGAGTCATCAGGGCGCTTCTCAGCACCACTGACAACAGTCCAGAGTCCTTTGGTGTGCAGGAAAGCCTTCATCTCCCCCTTCCAGGTCAAGTAGTTGGAGGAGGAGAGTTTCTCGAAGGTAGGAGTCGTAGAACTGGTAGAGTCGTCGGCCATGAGGACAGGAAGGGCTGAGTATGTGATGGGAGGACTGGAGAGCGAGTTCTGGGTGTGGGACAAAGAGAGACAGAGTGGAAATCGATGTAGCAGGAGTAAAAAATCATGCAAGAGCAGGAGGGCGGTCTAAAGCGTAGTCCTAAAGTTCCTGGAGCGCAGGGCTCATAACCTGTTAAGACAAACCACAAAGGAGCACTCTTGTGCCCAGTGTCAGAGACTAAATTAAGAGGAGAGCTACAGATTACAGACCTTGTGCCCAGTGTCAGAGACTGAAGAGAAGAGACTCTGGGCACGAAAATTTCAACTATACAAACAAAGCAAACAAGGAGAAACAAAGGAAAACATAAGCCACAAATCATGTGATGAACCATGAAAGGAAGGAGCTGAAGTAATCACTAAATAAGGCGTCCATAAGCACAACAAGAGTGCACAAACACTCAATACCAACACTTCTGTCCTTCTTTCATGGACAGGTTGTCCAACTGATGTTTGGCATCTCCGATGGGGTCGTGCGGGCCAAAGTTGGACTTCAGTTTGGAGACGAACTGGGCATAGTTGTCCATCCATAGCGGACGGGCATGGGGATTGGCGGAGTTGAGTAGGTCTGGTTTGAACCACTCAAGGGCCATGCCCTTTAGGTAGGACTGCGTGAAGGTGACCCTAGCGTGTGTTAAAAGTAATGTGACCAGACAGGGAATTGAACCCTAGACCTCCTAGGTCTATACCAGGTGCTCTAACCACTGAGCTATATGGTCAAGGGTACATGGCCTACTTGGGGGGGTTTGACCCAAGTACTAGCTTGAGAACTAGTGAGGTGAGGTGCTGAGACTACACCACTCAACAGCCTAATCCAGCACATCACCATTACAGAGTGCAGGTCTGGGAATCCATTGCCTAACTGGGTCCATTGCCTTTGATGGTAGGTCTTACTAACCCCATGGGGGATGCCTTTCCCTAAAGGGCTTAAGAGGACACTGGGACTTATCAGGAACATCACCACTTTAGCACACGGGGCTCATAACCTGTTCAGATAATCCACAAGGGAGCACACTTGTGCCCAGTGTCAGAGACTGAATTAAGAGGAGAGCTACAGATTACAGACCTTGTGCCCAGTGTCAGAGACTGAAGAGAAGAGACTCTGGGCACGAAAATTTCAACTATACAAACAAAGCAAACAAGGAGAAACAAAGGAAAACACAAGCCACAAATCATGTGATGTACCATGAAAGGAAGGAGCTGAAGTAATCACTGAAAAAGGCGTGCATAAGCACAATAAGAGTGCACAAACACTCAATATCAACAACACCACCCAAGGGTGTGGGTCTTTCCCACAAGTGCAAGGGTGGTGACCTGTCAGAGGTTTGCCCATGGATTCAACTATAGGAGTAAACTCTGGTGATGATTTGATGGACATGTTCTACACCTTGTAAACACCTGTATAAGCCTATGTACTATTGTATCAACTAGGTAGAGTGCTGAGAATAGCTGAGAATAGCTGCAAACAAAGTGTAC
>Ga0307518_10000890_pt1 | contig 22254 bp, 12 predicted proteins | sample 25_EM_MG_FD_203889 | JGI IMG/M metagenome (GOLD analysis project Ga0307518, IMG submission 203889) | Populus trichocarpa ectomycorrhiza microbial communities from riparian zone in the Pacific Northwest, United States - 25_EM | ecosystem: Host-associated > Plants > Roots > Unclassified | place...
ATTAACATTTCATAAATTATTTCAAATAAAATAAGTAACAATCAAAAGAATGAGGACCAAATTTGATAGATAAAAAATTTCAATTAAAAAATAATAAGGGAAAAGCAAATAACAATTATAAAAATAAGGACCAAAATTAATATAAAAATTAAATACTAAGGGATAAAATTGAAAAACAAATATTCAAAACAAAATATATATAGCAATCAAAAGTTTGAGGACCAAATTTGATAAAATCAACAAATAATATGACATTTCTAATTTTTTCACAATTTTCGGAAAGTGTTTTGTGCCCAAAATAAAAGGAAAACACTTTCCTAGAAACTAAACCAAATTTTCCTTTGACCGGAAAGTGTTTTCCGTTGACCAACTTTTTTAATGGCAAACAAATACAAGAAAGTTTGGAAAGTGGTTTCCCGGAAACCAGTTTCCGAGAAACAAACACAACCCTAGTTGAATAATAAAAAGAGTTTATATTATACTTATTTGAAATACTATTAGTGGATCCTCTAACCTTGACAATTGTTTTATATTTGTTTAAATCCTTACATCAATATCACATCTCAAAGCTCTATTCAACTCCTTTTCTGTTATTATCTATTTCTTTATTTGTAGTTTATACAGTTAACCTCCCCGTGGTTCGACCCTAGTCTTGCCGGGTTTTTTATTACTTCGACACTTCTACTCTTGGGAGAAGGCATCAACTCTTTGATTGTGTCATTGCGTTTCTCGAAACATATGGACGTAATGGAAATAATAAATTTAAATTTTTTTTAGAGTCTTAAAAATCTTGTTAGACAGATCTAGAATTGTTTTAGAGTTTTATGCAAAAATTACCTAAAGATCAGATGTTGTTTTTGGCTTTGAATATTTGCTTCAAAAGTCGAGTTGTCATAAACCACAAGTCGTCCAATTGTCTGGCCTCTAACGATAATCCATACGAACCACTAGTTAGAAATCTCTTAAATCCTTTTAGAAGAGAGGAATTGTTATACCTTAGAGTGCTAGCTCTTTTCTTTTGTGTTTTAAGTATTTCAGTACTGTACTCTACTCACTTTTTTTTTACCATCCACTGGAAATAAGAGGCATAATTTTCTATTTATAAGGAAACCTAAAAACCCTATAAATGACAAAATATCTATTTGCCCATTAAATAATATCATATATATTATTTTAGGCTAACTTTAAAAATTTATTCAATAAACTCCCCACTTGATTTTTCTAAGTTTAGAATTGTAATTCTCTGTATAAATTACACTCCAGTCCTTAATTTTTAAAACTTATTTATAATCAAGTCACGCTTGATTAAGCGTCCCATTTTAATTTCTAACCAATGATTCTTATGTGTGTGGTCCATTAGGTTCCCTAATAAGTTAGCTCAAATATAAATCACAATCCTATATAAAATAGGATTAAATAAATTAAACAGGTTAACTTATTATCAATTAAATAATTAATTGATTTATATTTGAAGATCAAGTATAATGTTTAGTAACATGTCATAATCCCTCTAATATTAGAAAAGTCAAAAATGGTTTGACTTAACCTTTCAGTGACCAGTTTCTCAGTGTAATTATTATCCATTCATTAACAATGTTATAATCTAGACATTATAGCATAAAATATGCCTACTATGTTAAATCATGTTTATTCTCAGCATTATAGTTATTGATTCTTTGAATAAGATTTAAAACTCTTTATAAATCTCATTCCATCTTGCGTAACGATTTACAACAATACTATTTGAGAATTGATGAAACATTTTCTCTAATTCACCTAGGGTGATGAATGCTATTTTGATTACTTAAATACCTTTATATAGTTCATGTTATACTCAATATCTGTCTGTTTGTTACCCTTGATTGGGACAACATGTAGCAGGATCAAAACATAAAACTTCATATATAAGATAACTTGGTGATCTAAAGTCTAAAGATCACTTACATAATCATCACGTGAACCTTTCCATAAACACATGTGATCTCTCCATATGGAATCCTTATTGAGTCAATTCAATGAACATGTTATCTGACACACCTACATATTAGTTCTCAATATCCATCATACCTTAGTTTATGAAAACAACTGCTTCATTTCACAAAGAAAATAACATAATATATATTAGTCTCAACAACTCTAATTAATATCTGGTCTTAATATAGCATTGACCAGGAACATTTTAAAAACAATTCTTTAATGCAATAGGAATCTCATAATTATAATAACTTTATAATTTTCTTTCTAAAACATTTTTATCCCAAGAACTTTATCTTCACTTTAGATTCATTAATCAAATATTTAATTCATTAATCAAATATTTGATGAATATTAAAGATAAATAAGCCTTTATTAATAAATTAAATATATTTATATGAATAAAGTCAATGTCACGTGTAATTAACTGATTGACTACAAGGCATATATACTAACAAACTAAGTGTCCTACTATTCTAACCTTCAAGGAAGTGTTATATGGCTAAACTTCTTATTTAAATAATGTTAGAAAGCCCTTCTTAAACCAAGTAGGCAATCCTTACTTTGATACCTATATGATGATCTAGTGGATATTGATGATGCAATCAAAGAATGACTAAAAGTTAAACTTTAAGAGAAATGAGCGCTTTCATATGATTCTGGTGGTTATTGTTATGGCAATATGATAATGTAGTTGTCAAAGTTCTTAATAATGTTTTCAGTAGTATTTGTGGCTTGCCTATAATGGTTATAATGTAGATGACCATTTTAGGTGTAATAAATATTTTATAGAGCAAAGAGCCAAAGTTGAAGAAATTTTAAGTCGTGGTGTATTGTGACCTCCAAACGTCATAGTTAAATTACTTGCTAATGTGGCAACTTTTAGAACACATATGACAAATCTTTTTGATCTTGCAATGGATTTATTTCAGTCTAAGACACCCCTAATAGATGGCGATACAAGAAGAGTCCAAAAAACAATTAACATCAATGAAGTAACTTGTACTTGTAGTAAATGACAATTGCATTATCGACCATGTTTACGCCTTATCACATGTTACATTTTATGAAATATTGACTATGTATAATTTGTTAATAATTTCTTCTCCAACGTTTCATACAAAAATGCATATACTCATTTTCAACCCTTGCTTAACACGCCATTATGCCCTGCATATATTGGTCTAAATTTATATGGATGTCCAACTAAATGACGAACAAATAAGGATTAGAGAAAATCCACTCATCAGCATAAGGAAATAAATGATAAAGAGGGCACTCACATAAGAAATATGACATATGCGGTCAAATAGATCATAATAGAAAAACTTATGAAACTTGACAATGTATGTTAATATTTGTATTTGTTTCAAATTATTAGAATTATTGTTTTTAATTCAACTAATTTAATGTTTAATTATATTCTAATGTTAACAACTTATTGTGATAGAACCATAGAGGAGCCATGGTTCAAACTAGAGGAGGTTAATCTACTTCCAACAGTTCCGACAAACATGACCACTTGGTTGCAGAGCCAGGTCTATATGACATATTGGTTCTATAAATGCAGTAATAACATCGTTCTGATGATATCTAGAATGAAGAGGTCTGTTCATTGGATTTAAAACATTTAAAACTACTTTAATTGATATTTTAATTGGTCCATCTACATGTTAGTGAAATGACACCCACACTACATGATGTCATTATGTTGATTGGCCTCTTGATAGATGGAGCCCTAGTGACAGGATATAGAGGGTCGGTTGATAAAGATGATTTATGTGGTCGTCAACTAGGATGAGTGCATGTGATCAGTGCTTATAGAGGCTACTATATCAAATTGATGTGATTGGATACAAATTTTAAGACCCCTAATAGATGCGACAAATGACTAATTGGTTATGAATGCTTGAGCATACATAAGGTATATGTTTGGAGGCTTTATTTTATAATGACCACAAACAATGTAGTGCTAGTGTTCTTTTTGACATTACTTAAAAGACTTTTGGGCCATTTCTAATTACAACTAAGGGGCCATGTTTTCATATCTCTACCATCAACTATATAAAACATATATAAAGAAGAGAAGACAAATTGATGAGAGTCTATTATTTCTCTATGTATAATTATTTTAACTATTATAACCCAATAAATACTTTGATTGTTAGAATTAATGGCACTTTAAATACTAATTTAAAACCATTAATGTTAATTAATATAGTTCTAATCATGAAAGCATTTTCATATTAGACATTTAAAGAGCTGGGGTAATAATATGTTCAACATTTACACTCAAAGGTCATTATCCATTGGATCTAGGTATAAACAAACTAAAATAATTTTGAATAACACATTATTTATATAAATTAAGTGCAAAGCAATTACTATCTTTGTGGCTTGTCATGTTAGATGGTATGGGGCTAAAAATTTCACAATAAATCCCACTCATGTTCATGAGTTATATTAGGACAAGTTGGATACCTAGCAACCTCATCAAGTATGAGTTACAAATTTATTGTATTTTTTTTATTGGACGTCAACTTTTTGTTTTGACTTGTTATCTAATATAAGTCTTTCATATTGTTTAATACCACCAACTTCGTCGATATTCCATGAGGTATCTCAGGTTTGGTTAGCACAAGTTCCATTACATTGCTTTGATATAGTTGGGATGCACTGCCCTAGTTGGATAATGCAACAATTTGGTTTGTCTCAGAACATACTAAATTATGTTGATACTAGTGACGAGCTAGTATCAACCATCAGGGAAAACATACGGAGAGTTAGTTGGTGATTCATGCACCTTACCTAAATCTTTGAGATATTAGGAGGGATCAGATACTTGAGGATCGACATCTGACAATACACAAATGAAATGATATTTTCCTATCATGCGTCAGTTTATTACACTTACTTGGTTGCGTTTCCCTAGGTGTCCATATAATATGATGTATTATATACCCCGATATTCGAGATAAAAAGTCGAATGACACAACATTTTTTTAAATACAACATTTTTTTAAAATTGTTAATGTTATTATAGATGATAAGTGCTAATTACTTTTTAATGTATGTATATAGATTTATTACTTATGACATGAGGCTCAAAAGGTAGCATCCACTATTAGTGAAGGCATCAATGAGATGAGATCATAGTTTTGAAACCCGGCCCGGCCCCGCAGGTCGACCCGGGACTCGGCTGACTCGGGGCTGGAACCGGGCCGGGTTTAAGAAAAAATAGGGGAAGTCACAACCCGGTGTGACCCGATTGACCAGACCGATTGTAACCCGTTGACTGTTTGTTTTTATTATCAAAACGATGTCGTTTTGATTTATAAAAAAAATAGGGTTGACCCGGGTGACCTGGTGACCCGGTTAAAATCCCGTGACCTGGGCAAAACTCATGACCCGGGCTTTGGGCTGGGTCGACCACCAAGCCGAATTTCAAAACTCTGGATGAGATGTGTCATGACCAACATTACACTCAATTTGTGTCATGGTGGACTTCAAGAGATTGAGGAGATTAAGTATCTCGAAACGACATTAATAAAAGATAAGATCGCTTATCGTGAAAGTGTTGGGGATACTATTTATATTAGAACATCCTAGGCTCGTTTACGAGCTATGTTGATATTGATGCTAACTCTTACAAGGGTGCTACAAATCGTCTTTGAATTGAACAAGTTGAGGTGGTGGTACATGTTCGTCCATGAGTTGAGGTGATTTTAGAAATAGGTAGATTTTATGATATAATATTATAAGAATTATGAATAGATGATTAGATATAATTATTTTAATTTTAATAAAATATTATGTTATGTTAATTATTATATTTAATTATAATGTGAATTGTAATTGAGTAAGTTGGACATATTAATAAAATTATAAAACAAGTTTGAATATTTTTGGGTTGCTACATCTACATCTAGATATTTTTTTTTTGGTTAGCTAGTCGCATATAACTATTAAGACTAATAAGTAAATACATATTAGATTTTTTTTGTAACGTGTAATTTTTTTTTTAAAAAAATTTACTTGTGAGTAAAAAAAGAAAAAAAAAAAACTGTTTGGAATGAATATATATATCGTTTGGGTTATAAGTTATAACACACAATTATAAACGTGAAACGACTAGCAGCTCATTGTCTCCTTGTTTTCCCAAGTCCGACTCTCTGCCCTCACTCCCTGGCGTCTCAATCTCTTTGTTCTTTTCGCTAAATTCCGGTCTGAGTTACATCGATCGGCCAGGCGGCCACCCCCAGCAGCCATCCAGCCAGCAACTGCGCGCGAATCTTTCTTTAGTAGCAAGGAATCGAGGCAATTTTTAGTGAGGGCTTTGTAAGTACCCATTATGGTATTTTTTTTCTTTTCACTTTCCTTCTCTCTCCACATCCCTCCCAAACACATGTCTGTCTGTAAACAACAAATTTTAATTTCCAGGGTTTATTTGTCTCTCAATTTCAGTTTGTAACTTTTAATGCCGTTTGAATCAACTTTCATGTGTGCCAATTACAAAGTAGTAGAACAATGACAAATATATATTTGTATGACTGAATGCTATGACTTTTGTTAAGATGATGCAAGCTGTAGAATGAACAATCCATTGGCAGCAATAGAGTTGACGAAAAAGCTGCTACCTGTAAAAGATAATCTGCTCTGCTGCTTAAATTGGTGAAATTTATCCAAAAACTAATTTGTGTTCTTCATTGAGTGACTTTTAGAGAGAAACCCAATTCTTATTTCTGTTTATTTTTTAAACCCATTTGTAGATTTGTTGAATGAAGTTTTGGGCAATTCTTGGTTGTTCATTTTGGCTGTGATTTTGGGATTCTTGAGATCAGATTTGAGTTGAAAAAAGAAAAGGGGGATCGGGCTTGAGTTCTTGTTGTTGGTTGATCTTGATTTTGTCTTCTTTTTTTTCAAAAATAATTCATAAGCAGTTTGGTAAAAGATATTCTTGGAGTTCAATCAGTATTCCAACCTCGGCAACATTTAGAAGTTGTATTTGGAAAATGGAGAACCAACACGATGACAATTGTTGTCTCTTCACTCCTTCCATCATCACCGTCACAGTCAGTGTTGTTTTGATTGCAATTACCCGCGTTCTCTACATTCTATGTCAATCAGGAAAGCCCTTGCGTCCCTCAAAATCCCCAAAACCACTCAGCACTTTAATTGTTTTGGGATCAGGTAACTCAAACAAATTCTTTTAACTGTAATATTTTTCAGCTATGTTAATTAATTATTATTGCTGTCAATTATAGGAGGACACACGGCGGAGATGATTAATGTGTTGAATGTGCTGCTGCAAAAAGATAGGTTTTGTCCTAGGTTTTATGTGGCTGCTGCTACTGATAATATGAGTTTACAAAAAGCTCATCTTTTGGAGGAAAATGTTTTTAATCTGGTAGGTTCATCAAATTATTCTCTTTTTAACTTTTCTCATTTTGGTTTTCTCGGTATAAAATGTGGAACTTAGGACGAATTGAATTCTTGGCTTTATGAGTTAGGCTTAATGTTGCTTTTATCTTTTATTTTAATTGTGAGTGGTTTTAACTGAAAAGGAAAAAATAATTGTGAATTGTATATTTTGGATTTATACTAATTTGAAGTGGTTTTTAACTTGTTATTGCAGAATGGGGGTAAGGGAGGCTCTACTCAATTCCTGCAAATTTACAGAAGTAGGGAAGTTGGTCAGTCATACATAACCTCTATTGGAACAACTTTCCTAGCTTTGGTTCATGCATTATGGCTAATGATTCGAATCAGACCTCAAGTGGTAAAATTTCTATTCTTTTTCTAGTCGTTTCTGTTACTAAAGAAATTCCTAAATTAAGTGCCACTGACATTCCTCAGATTCTATGCAATGGCCCTGGTACTTGTGTTCCTCTTTGTGTAATTGCATTCTTGTTTAAGGTATATGTCTTCTCTCTCAGCCCTTAGTCTTTGTGTTGTGTTTCTCTAATATTGTGTTGGAGTTAATTGTAATACCATATCCATTTGACCTGCAGATGGTGGGGGTTAGGTGGTCATCTGTTTTTTATGTTGAAAGCATAGCGAGAGTGAGGAAGCTCTCTTTAAGTGGTTTGCTTCTTTACAAGTTGCGGATAGCTGATCAGTTTTTCGTACAATGGCCACAACTACAGAGAAAATATCCACGAGCTCATTATGTTGGCTGTCTCATGTAGTTCATTGATTTTACCAGTTACATGAGTACATATTAAGCCTCCATGTTTTTGCACTGCAATCTACATTTTGAAGTTTTCTTTTGAGTGGTATTCAACCTGTAGTTCTTAGTCTCCAGCTTGAATTACATGTGAGAAGGAGATCTATTTGTTTTATGGATGTCCATAACAGAGAGAGCAAGGGAGAGTGTTGCTTTTGTGAAGCTCTTATTGCATAGATATATGATATATATACATATACAAATTCATATGCGAGAGCGATGTAAGGTATGAACATGATTTGCCAGCATGTAAAGAGCATCTCTTCGCCACTATGCCATGAGCTGGTCATTTTACTGCCTAAACATCTCTTCGTCACTTGCTTGGTACAATTCTAACTCTCTTTTGATGTACTTTTTTAACACAATAATTGTTTGGAATATACATTTGCTAGCTGTTTCTCATGCCTTATTTATGAAATGGAGGAGATAGTGACTAGGAGATCAGAATTTGTTATAGGAGTGAATGTTTGAGAATGGAGGACTCGGAAAAAAAAATTGAGGAGCTTCTGGAATGTGCGAAGTATTGTGTAGATGCAGGAGGATACAAGAGCCCAATCCAGCACTTCATAGTGCTAGGCAGCTAAGAATAGATCAAAAGAGGCATATACAAACAATCGGAGGTAGATTGATGGCTGTTTCTTTTTCTTTGGTGGATACTTTTTATTGTGGGATTTTCCAGTTGGGAGCGGGAGCAAGGAATGAGGATCGAAAAGCCTTTAAGTTGTGCTAGAGCTGCCATCTTTATACTCTTTGTGCCCTTGCTGGAGTACATTCTTTCCAATTGTATAGCTGCTGACGAAAACTGTATGCATCACCAGCTGGAGACAGCACAAGTGATCATATGTTTTTAAGGGAAATGTTTTGGACGGGAGAAGCTGTCCTGAGGCAGCTTTAGATGCAAGATGCATGTCAAATATTGCCATGTCATATAACCATGCGATTTTAGAGTTTGCGGGTGGGCTGTTGGACGTCGGCCTACATTTAATTATTATATAATTATATATTGTTATTGTTAAATAAACTACAACTCCTCACTGTGCGCAAATTACTGTGAATTTTTTTTTTCCATTCCTAACACTCGGTCTTTGTGGTTTGCACAATTTTCAATTTAGTTAATTAACTTTATATTTTTGTGGTTTTATACTCTGAAATATGTTTTTATTTGTCATTAAAACGTTTTAACACTTTATTTGTTATTAACTGTTTCAACATTAAATAAAGAATCAATTTTATGAAATAGAGTTTGTTTTTTTGTCAAAAATAAATTGAGAGATGAATGACCAAAATTGAAGAAACAACTCTTTTTAACAAAATGTATGGGAAAGTTCTATTTGATCTCTTAAATTTATTATTATTTTTTTCATATTTTGTCACTTTTCTTTTAGGTTGTTATGTGATGGTTTTAAATTTTATTTTCATCATGTTTTAATTTGTGGAGGTTGAGAGTGAAGAAAAAGTTTTTGAAAAAATTAGAAAAAAATAAAGCTTTTGGGTGATCGAGTTTTGATTATCAATAACTTCAATTTTAGTGTCTGTGAAAAATAGAAATGGTTTTTACCTTTAATAATACCAGAAAAAGTAGATTAAGTCTCATTTTTTTTAAAAAAAAATTATTTGATTTTGAGGTTTTTGATTGATTAATTTTTTTCCTTTGGAAATGAGGTTTTAGGGGTCCATAGATTTGTTTTCTTTTTAATGTATCGGTGAAAAATGATTGAAATTTGGTTATTTAGAGGCTAAGATCTTGGACCCTGGTTTTTCAGTCATCAAAGACAAGTCTAGTGATCAAGAAAGGTTGCAGGGAAATGACGTGTTATTTCTCTAGACGAGTGTCGTCTGTTTTATGTTTTTTTTAAAAAAACTAGTTTGGGCTTCAAAGCCTAGACATATGGGCTTGGATTTCAAGCCCAAACACGCATGCATTGCAAGCCCAAGCTCACAAGACCATCTTTTGAGGCCTAAGTGCACCTTGGGTTGAATGTTTAGGGAAAATTTTATGATGCTTAGAGAGTAATTAATGATATTCTATTAGTTATTTTTTGGGTCTACCTTAAAGAAAATGACAAACACAAAGAGATAAGAGAAAATAAAACTCATGATCCAACATAAAAGGTAAATTGTGTTGTAAAACTAGGAAGATGTTCGTTACTTGCAAAGTAAATGTGTTATCGCAATAGGAAGAGTAAATTCATCCCATCTTTGAAAGATTTGATTTGGGATGACGTATCTATCTTTGTTGCTAATGCAATGTCCATCCCATCCTTGAAGAAAGGTGCGATCACATTAGGAAGAATATGTTAATCCCTTCCAAGGTAAACTGCGTCGTAGGATTAGGGAGATGATCATTACTTTCAAAGTAAATGTGTTATCGCACTAGAGATAATAAATTCATCCCATCTTTGAAAAATTTGATGGAGAGAGCATATCCATCCCCATTATTGATGCAGTGTCTATCCCATCATTGGAGAGATGAGCGATCGTACTATGAAGAACATGTTAATCCCTTCCAAGATAAACTATATCGTTGCACTAGGGAGACAATCGTTACTTACAAAGTAAATGTACTATCACACTAGGAAGAGTAAATTCATCATATCTCTGGAATTTTTCCTTATAGTCGACGCTAATGATGAGGTCCTGTTTTATCCAGTGGGCTTGAAGGTCGGGTCTGGCTCGAGATAAAGTCATTAATTTTCTGATTCTGGCTATTTGACCCACCATTCTACGGTGAAAGCAAAAGTAGATTATCATTGTTACCTGCAAAAGGTCTCCTTTTATCTATTTTGGGACTCTACAATGATTAAATTAGAATCGATTCAAGAAAAATCAATTATCCTTTGACTAAGGGTTTTTCTATTAAGATAGAATTGCTATTGTTAAAGCAAAGAGAAAAATTTAAACTTAGCATGATCATCTTTGTTTCCTCTTATAACCCCTCATGTTCTTCTCTTTCTTGTAGGGGAAATATTAACCTGTCCCATCGGGATAAAATATATATGATCTACAGTCTCATCTAGGGTCAACGCTTGGCTGCATCTAGGGATAATGAGTTTGGTGACTCACTAGTTTCATAGGCGTCTAGGCTCAGCGCTTGGCTATGTCCATAGACAATGGGTCTGATAATTTGCTAGATTCATAGGTGTCTTAACCTTCTCATGGTTAGCTCATTGGAGAGTAGTTTCAAACAAATAAACAAACAAAAAGTAATAAATGCCGATCCATCAGAATATATCTTATTTTCAATTTGATTTCAAATATAAATATATCTTATTTTCAATTTGATTTCAAATATAAAGATTAACCATGTTTTGAAACAAAATTTTCTAACACGTAATGAGCTTGCAGAGCTAAGATTAAAAAACAGGTGGATTGATCATGCAATACTTTGAATGTAAATGGAAAAAACATTGAGGTCATTCGGGATATTCATGAACAAGGAGAAGTTTAGATAAGATAAGGGCACACACATTAAAACACTGTTCAGCTATAAATGTTGGAAGGGTTGTCAATCAAGCACAAAATAAAACTCACCTCTTTGAACTTCGAGAAGCAAAATCAAATTCAAGGATAACAAAGTTTCAGTTCATCTTATGAATTTGTACAATCGATCATTCTCTCAAATATCCATGGGCCGAATTCCCATGTCAGAAAAGCATCTACTTCCACGTAGTCCAAAAGCTATGTAGTTTATTAACTACATACTTTTACTTTAGCACATCTTATGGCCAATCTATGTCCAGATTCGAATGGTAAGCCTTAATGAGAGAAGTGGAAGGTTCAAATTCTAACAGAATGGACCAACTGGTCAGCAGGGATGGCTAAGCATTAATGATAATTCATACACAGCACCACTTGCAGTTTTAAATTGCTATGAGAGGTCATCCACATCCACATGCGAATGCAATCCTGTAAGTGATTAGTCTCCTGAGATTCAGTGACAGATCTTTTAGTCCCTGCTACTCAATTAACATGTTACGTTGTTTCCAGCAGATAGACCTAAACCAATTCATACTCAGCAATCGTTCCAATATGCTCGTATAATTTGATCATCGATGTTCTTTTACAGCACTCCTAGCTTAACTGTTTTACAGGTCTGCTACACGGAAGAAAACTACATTTTAGGACATGACAGAGGCACCCGAATTGTATGTAACCATGGAAATCTGTCACCGATCAATTTCCAGGCTCCCATATATCGTAGAAATCAGTTAGCTTTCCAGCATGGGAGCTTTAGAAACCTCATCGGCATTTCTTTTTTCATCCTTGCAATTACGGTCGTCTAGATAGTGGTGATAGGCATAGGAAATGAAACCCCAGATAGCCAACACCATTGAAATTGCCTTCACACCACCCATTTTGTCATTGAATACGAACACAGCTACGACTGGAACAATAGGCAATCCCAAAACACTTACGGCATTGGAAAACAAGGAAGAAACATCAAAAATCAATCCAACGCAGCCAATCGCGAAAACCTGCCAAGATATGGCAGTCCCAACTAAGTTCATCACATAAGAAACCTTTCCCATTTTATACCCATCCATTTCTCTTGTTAGACCCTTCCAGTCTCCACTAGCAAAAAGTCCAACTACAATAACAGAAGTCGCTACTATTTGTTGATAGATTGTCATGTCCAGGACTACCTTAAATGTCTGCCTCCTTATAACCTTGTTGAAGCAGAACTGTGTCAAAGAGAGCACCAGTCCAAACCCCGCGGAAGCAGCAACAGTGCATGTGAAACCAATAGCATATTTTGCTTTGGAGACTCCAGAAGTGCCGTCTGAAGACTCATTATTAAAGACAAGTAGGATAGAGGAGATGGTAAGGAGGACTAGAGAATTGATTATAAATGGTGTGAACTTCTGTGCATTGAGAAAAAAGGAGAAGACAGAATTGAAGGCCAACTGAGATGCACAGATGAGGGTGAAAGTAGACACAGGAAGGTACTGCAGTCCAATAGTGTATAGATAGCAGCCTGCTGCTACAAGTAGTCCAATCGATACGTAAATCAATGCAAGTGTTGTGACAGATGGTGATTTTATTTGGCTATCATTCGTGCTGGGTTTACTGTTAGTTGAGATGAGATAGAAGGGAATAAGAACCGGAAAGCCTGCAAGTTGCACTAGTGTTGCCATCCATTTGCTGTTTCCACCTTTAACAAAGTACAATCTTCCCAAAAGCATAGCCACTGACTGTCCAACTAGGAGAAAGACTGTATAGATTGACATGCGGATCCACCGCCTGTAGTTTCTTGTTTGTGGAGCCGTTGAGCACTGATCGGTGATACTTGTATATTGAGGTAAGTTTGTTTGATCTTTAGCTTCTTGGTCTGATAATAAGAACAGATATCGGACAAGTCAGCTACTGTACAAAGAATACATGATTGTATTTGAAAATAATATATTTGAGCATGTCGATATCTCCCAAGTTGGGCGCTTAAAAAACTAAAACCTTGTTGCAAGGCCAAAAACATGATTCATAGGAACTTATTAAATAGATCTCCAAGACAGACCCTGAATAGCCTCCTCCTTGGAAAGAGAATTTACAACGAATACCTAGGAGACGAACTTTCGCCGGCAGAATTTCATCTGGAGATTTGCAGGGAAAACCAGTATAGCTGCCTAGCTGTATAACAAAAAATGTAAAAGAATCCTACTCTCCTTTTGCTTTGCCATATCTCTTCGAAGAAATTTGATGCGTATTTCTTTCATCATAAATAACCAATGATTCCAAGGTGACTATGTACTCTTAATAGTACTACTGCTAAATGTAAGCTTATTGCAGACCTCATGACCTTTCCACCTAATTAATTCCCATACATACACTTGTGAAAGAAGTTAAAACAGAGGAACATTGATGAAATTGCGATATATATATATATATATTCTCTTTGATAAAAAGTGCTACACATCAAGAATTAGAGAGAGCTAACTCACCCATGATGTGAAGTTGAACTTCCTGAGCTTCTCCCATGTCAAAGGTAGTGCAGCCCCGAAAAGATAAAGCTTAGAAGAGAGAGGGGGAGAGGGGGAGAGATTTCAAATGAAATGAAATGAAGATGCAGCATGCAAATGTATTTATGCCATTTAAGTTAATCTTTGGTTGCTTTTGTTTTGATCGTAACAGTATATGGTAAATAAATCTGTCATCCCATGTTTTTCTTGGAATTAGTGACTTACAGAGACGAAAGTAGATGCAAGGTGCTTCTGCCTGTTTTTTTTTTTTTTTCATTAGGCATCCTAGTCAAGGATTGGCATGGCAGGCCCCATGATCGTATAATATATGCTTCTTTTATGGATTGATTGATAATCTCCGAATGGTGGATGCATGATCTGTAATCAGTCTGGATGCTTGACGGCCTTTCGTTTGCTTTCATTCATCTCAGAACAGAGTGGCCCTTTCCCCATAATATAGAAAAAAGATTAGGTTAATATTGCATTTTGCAGAACCTAGTTTTTTTACCCTTTTTTAACCAAGACTAAAAAAATATTTACATCGCATATACGTATATATACTTTTTTTTTTCTAGAAAAGAAAAATTTAGTGAAAGATACTAAATGATGCATAGATAGCTGGATAAGGAGATTTATTAATTTTTTAAAATCTTTAAAATAAACAACCCGACATGGCTATATGAAACTTCCAAAACTATAATTTTTTATTTATTTTAACGTTTCTTCAAAATTCTATTATAAATTTTTATTAAATAAAGATCTTAAAAAATAAAATTTTACCAAACGTGGTAACTAAATAAAATAAAATATTAAAATTGCTAATAAAGCCCATGTCAATTTTTTTTTTAAATAACTAAATCTTAAAATAAATATTACAATTAAAATAAATAAATTCAAAATAATAAAATTTGTCTTCTACATTACTAAATAATGGGTTGTTAACGTCCTAAAAATAAATAAATAAATATATATATAATCGAAGTATTATGTGATATAGTTATAATTAGAGGTGTTCACGGTTCGGTTCGGTTCGGTTTAGACTTAAAAAACCAACCAAACCGAATTACAGTATTTTTGTATAAAATTAACCGAACCGGACTGGAAACCGGTTCAAACCGAACCGGACCGGAAACCGGTTCAAACCGAACCGGTTCAGTTCAGTTAAATCCGGTTTTTTAAGGAAAAAACCGGGAAACCTAATCCCATGGTTTTTTTTTTAAATTGGCTTAGCCTTACATTAAATTAAGCTTTAAATTTTAAAGCAAACTGATGTTAAGCGAATTGTAAATTTAATATGAATATAAAACCAAAACCACAACATCTCCATCCTCCACATCAATATTGTCAATGAGATTGTCCCTGGAAGGCTGGTACTGCTACTGCTTCAGATTCATTCCCCTCTATCACCACCTTCTTGTAATCTGTGGTGTCCGCTTGCAAAGAAGCAATCATAACAAGACCTAAGCAAACTGATGCAGCGACTCCTGAAGAGAAACACAGAGAAGACGAAAGGATAACACAGAGACGAAGAAGAAGAAGAAGAGTGCAGACAAAAATTCAACTTTTCAGTTATTTGGAATACATACTCAAAATCAACGCATAAAACTCACATCAATCAACAAAACAAACTAGAAAAAACAGATAAAAGTGAAAATCAAACCCGATCTAATCAATTGTCTCTCAAGATCAAAGAATCATAACAAGAGTAAAGGACAAGAGAGAGAAAATAGAAATAATATTACCTGTCAACGATACCTAGAGACTAATTACTTTGATCTAGCGAGGTTTGATTTTCTAAATTTTTGTAAGGACATAAGAGAGAGATCGGTCTGGTGTGAGCTGTGGGTTATTTACTTATTGATCAGCTAGAGAAGAGACAGATACAGGGGGCAAGAGGTAGATATGATGAAAATTGAAGGGGAAAGGAAAAGGGTTGGTCTGGTGTGAGCGGCGGCTTCAGAAGTAAATTGTAATGTCATTTAGGTTTAGGTTTAATGTACTATTTATACTAAGTCGTTTACTCGTTTCTAACTTTATTTTTATGGGTGGCCGGTTCGGTTCATCGGTTTTGGTGGTAAAACCGAAACCGAACCGAACCGGAAAGATTTCTGGTTTTAGTAATCGGTTTTTTATCTCGATTCGGTTTTTTCGATTAATTTCCATCGGTTTTCTCGGTTTTTTCAGTTACTCAGTTTTTTTGAACACCCCTAGTTATAATATTTATGGGATAATTTTTGTCTCGTTAAAAGTGAGCACAATGATATGGCATTTTGTGTGTTTATTGAACCTGCTAGCTGTTCTCATGGGGTCGATAGAGCTTTACGTCATGATTAACCATGAAGAGTTATTTAATTGGTTCCTAGACTTTATGATAGTTTCAATTTCTTTAACAGTGTTTAATGTCACAATATAATTTTGATTCTTTAATTTTATAATTTTTTTCAAAAAATAATAAAAAAATGCATTTATCATTATTTTTCTCATGTTTTTTGAATTTTTAAGAATTTTTATATGTTTTCATAATTTTTGATATTTTTTTAAGCCTTAAGTATAAAAACAATTGTGAGATAATAGAAAAGAGATTGAAGAAAGAAAACAAAAGGAGAAAAAAAAAGTCACATGAGTAGAGTGAAAAAAAAACACAACAATATTCTTAATGTGCAAGCTTGATATCCCAATATTATTTTAGATCCTGGTTATTTCATGAAAAGTAATTTTTTAGAAATTATTTTCCAAACTTTATCGTGTTTATTTGTTATTAGAAAAGTTGATCAACGAAAAACACTTTTTAGTTAAATAAAAATTTGGTTTGATTTCTAGAAAAGTATTTTTCTTTTATTTTGGGCAAAAAATACTTTTTAGAAATTATAAATAATTCAAAAATATCTTGTTATTTGTTGATTATATTAAATTTGGTTCTCAATCTTTTGATTACTATTTATTTTGTTTTGAATATTTTTTTTTCAATTTCATCATTTAGAATTTGATTTAATTTGATTTTTATATTAACTTTGGTCCTCATTTGTTTTACTATTATTTGCTTTTCTCTTACCCTTTTCTTAATTGAAATTTTTTATTTATCAGATTTGATCTTTATTCTTTTGATTGCTATTTATTTTATTTGAAATAATTTATGAAATTATATTTTTTTTTAATTTCATCATCTTTCAACTTTTTTATCTATCAGATTTGGTTTATATTATTTTGATTACTATTTATTTTATTTGAAATAATTTATGAAATTAGATTTATTTTTCAATTTCATCATCTTTTAACTTTTTATCTGTTAGATTTGGTCCTTATTCTTTTATTAAACTTGAAAAAAAATTAAAAAATTAAAAATTTATTTTTCAGTTTATTTTTCATGATATAATCAAACACTGGAAAATATTTTTCAACTTATTTTCCATGACATTACTAAAAATTAAAAAATTATTCACTTTCTAGAAATCTATTTTTCATAGAAACCACATTCCAACAAATAAATAAAGCCTTAATTTTTCTCATCATAACTTTCTTGGATAATTTACTCCTATTTAGAAATTAATTCATTTATTTAAACCAAACACAAAATGTTGTTTCTAGATAACCAAAGTCCAAGAACCTAGTTAAAAAATCTAGTGACATACATACCACACACACACACACACACACATACATTCTCACGCTCTACCGTGTTATTTTTTCTGTCATTGTGCTAGTTGCTAGACCCAAGGTGCTCGGGTCTGGCGTGGTTAAAGATTGTGTCAGGATCTAATTAAAACATCTAATAGAGGCAAAATATCAAAACTATGAAAATCAAGCAAAATTCTAAAAGGTGTTGGCTCTTTTGCCCTTGACCAACAATACCCACACGCGAAAAAAATATTGTGGACATACAATGCAATTCCTAATGATTCATTTTGGCTATCAAAGTTTTATCACGAGTTATCTAATTCTAATTCAAGGCCTTTTGATTTTGATTTCTCAGTCAAGAGTGGATTCAGAAGAATAGGTACTAGAATGGAAAAAGGCTCTAAACAAGGATAACATGTTAGAAGTTTAGGGAAAGTTACACTATGACCCTCCAACTTTTAAATAAACGCAAATCGCCAAATCCAAGCGCCTTGGGTCTAGCACGACTTAGGTCTAGTATGGTTGCCAGATCCATGACGCGTAGGTCTAACAACCATGTCAGACCCATAACGCTTGGGACATGTTAGAAGTTTAGGGAAAGTTACACTATAGTCCTCCAACTTTTAAATAAACATGAATTATACTTATACGTCAACAATTGTCCAATTCAATATAGCAAAAATATCCGAGTAAAAATTCTAGCTTGTAAGACATCAACACATGCCTCTTGTTTTTTTAATACAACGTGGTTGGAACTTAAACATTTTTTAGAACTTATCGTGAAAGCGTAGGTCAAACATCTAGTTTGAAAAAAAAAATAACACAGCGAAATATTAAAAGATAAAACAAAGGGGAAAAACTAAAAATACAGGTAAGAAATAAACATATAACACAACAGTAGAAAAGCAAAGAGCTAAAAAGATGAGAAAACCCCAGGAAAATGCTTCTACTAATAGGAAAAGCCTTGGCAATAGCCTCACAGCAAGAACTCCTCTTGCAAAGCAATTGAGTATCCATGCAAATAAAATCACATGTAAATATATTGCCATAACAAAAGAAATGCTTGTTGTGTATGTCAATGAGCTAAAGCCAAATGACTAATTATCCAAAATATGGAATATGCAATGTTATGTTGTGGGTTACAAGGTTATCATGCAAAATAAATGTGCCACGCATGAAAAAATTAGCATAAAACGAACCAACCCAAGAGAGAAGGCCTAAAAATTTATAGAGCAAACAAATTTAAGACAACAAAGGTTGTCATAATGTAGTTGATTAATATATTAAGGGAACCAAATAATTATAACCAGAAAATTTTGAAGCTATCTAAAGTCTCGAACAATGTTGTTTTTGTTTTAAGTTGTCATAACAGTACCTCAACAAAAGAACCAGCACGACAGGCCACAAAACTAGAATTTTTCCAACTTAAACACAATGAGCAGAAGCCAAACTTGATAAGCCATCAAGAGGAAAAGAAATAACAAAACAGTTAAAATGACAATAAAAAAGACTAAAATTAAAACCAAGTAAATTAAAAAAAGGAATATAAGGTTGATAGAACCAATAAAAAGGCAAAAGAATGTTGCATGACCTAACAAATTAAACAAAAAGGAAAGACCTTAAAAAAAAGATTTAAATGATGAAGGATGCCAAATCCAAACTACTACACCTACTCCCTAGTAGAAGAAAAGACATCAAAACAGTATCACACCACTCTCTCAAAGACATAAAGAAACATGACATGAAGTGACATAATGCAAGCAAAACCAACTATAATTTTTAAAAATGAGCCAAACCAGAACATTAGAAGAAAAAGCAGAGGCCAAGAAATAAACAATCCACAAACCAAACATAGAGAAAACCAAGGAAAAGAAACTAAAAATCTGGAAACCAAACCCCCATACCCAAATGAAAATCCAATCCACTAAAGTAATAACCGAGCCCCTTGAGATCACGAAAAGACAAAGAACGAAGACAATTGCACCTTGCATTGCATTTGATGCATGATAATGACTACACACCATCCCCTGCAAGACAACCCTCACACCACTCAACAACCTAGCCAAGTCATATGAAAACCAACGGCTTCCTAGAACCCTCGAAGAGGCTCGAACACTAAGCATGCATGCCCACAAGAAGCCCTAATCCACAATAGGAAAAAATGGTTGACTCCCATTTGCCTCACCCTGCGCCTAACAAAAAAAACAACCAAAAACCAAGATAGCCCCTACCCAACAACACCCAGCCATGAATTCACCAAGGGCAAAACTAGCATCACACTGCCACAATCCACAATGAAAATGTCTTAGCATCCATAGTAAAAGAGCAACGCGGTTTATATATATAACAAATCTAAAAAGATGAAAGGGCTGGACCATACAAGAAAGCAATAAAAATAAAAATATCTTTCTCCTTTTCCATTTCTCTATCTACTTCTCTCCCTCACTTAACTTTGTCAAAATACGACACACCAAACCTTTACTTGCTAAAGTCAAGCTCTCTCCTTCTCACTGCCATCTTCCCATCCATAATAGTGTTTATTTTGACTAAAATTCATTGAACTCGATCATATTAGCCCCTCTTCTCGAAATTTTCTTCTTCTATGGTGATGGATATAACATCCCTACATTGAAGACCATATTTGTAGCATTTTTTTTAGCTCTCAAAAGCCCTTAAAAAACCAACAAGCAACATTAGCAACTTAGTAAAAAATTAAAGAATAGGAAACCATCATTTGAGTTCGGATATGTGCTTACAGGTTATCGATGGCTTACACCATCAGATCTTGGGCTGCAAGGCAAATTAGTCCATGCATGCATGGAAAGAAGCCACCAGGAACTAGTTATTGAGTAACAAGAGCAATAGTGTGTAGCATACACATGCTAGTGATATATTTGGTATTTTTTTCTATGTTCTCCTAATATTTTCATCCTTTACCTATATGTTTTACTAATTATGAGGATTTTTATTCTTTGAGCATTTTTTTGAAAAACATTAAAGTGCTAGGGTCATAATGTTGTGTGATACTCTGAGGGTGTATATGATGCTGTCAAAGAAATTTTAAGGTGTAATAAGGTTGATGTTCAATACTCTATCATATCATAGGGTTGAGAGGGCAAATTTGTGAACTTAATTGATTGGTTTATTTGGGATGTAATGGTTTGGTCCTGGTTTGGTTTTGTCATTTTTGTTGTTGTGTGTTTGACGTGTTGATTGTTGTTGACAAGACTTTGATCTTTTAAATTTTGATTGTTAGCTTACATGGTATATTTTGATGAAGATAATTTTAAGAGAAAAAAAACTTGTTGATTTAATTCATTTTGTGATGATTGATTTTCAAAATTGATTTAGAACCATCACTGGTTCATTTTTTTTTATTTAACTTGAATAAATTATTTAAGTTTTTATTTAAAAAAAATTGTTGTCCATTTATTTCATTCAAATTGACAAAATTAATTTGTTTTTAATTTTCTTTCATTTCAAATAATTCTTTCCTAATATTTTTATAATTTATGCTTATTTAGTTTTCATTTGTTTAGAATAGGTTTTATAAACTATTTAGATCCTAGTTGTAGTTTCTTCTAATTGAAAAGAAGAAATGATCAATATTAGATAGCATAGTTGATTAGAAAATTAGTGATTGATTAGTTAATTAGCCAACAATTGATTTCACGATCCTCTATCATATAAACATACATTGGGTCTTTTAGAATTATGTCATAGATAAATAAATTGAATATGCCTTTATATAAGCTATTTGATTATTGCTATTATCTTTCTTCACTATCTTTTGATGCAAAATGCTTGCCTAAATTTGCTGGTTCAATGGAGCATGCTCCAACCATAACCTTTGGAGTTGTTTTTCTAGTTTGTTGGGTTGTTTATCGTCTTGTGTAAATATATTTTTTTGTGTTCAGATTTTTATTAAACAAAAATATCTGAATAACTGTAAAAACATTAGTCTTGTATCTTATTTTTATATTATTTTTTTATTTAGAATTAATGTTTATTATTATGCAAGTGATATGTTACCATCTTTTGCAGGCATGTATATCTAATCCACGTATAACATGTACATAAAAAAACACTTGAGTGACTCCCTTTCCTATCTTACCCTACAGGTTTTGACTTATACGCAATGCAATGTATTAGATAATTGTTATCTTCGTTTTGTATAGCCAACCCTCCATTAGCCTTGGATTTCTGAGCAAACCAGTTATTTAAATTTCTCAATACACTACAAGATTTCACAGTTTTCCCGACGGACCCATTCCGTTGGTGTGTGATTAGAAGTTCGTCGGTGATTTTTTTACCGACGTCATCACCGACGGATTAAGTCCGTCGGCTTTACCTTCGTTGGTGATTCCCCATTTCGTCGCTATATCGGTCGGAAAAACAAAAAAACCATTTGCCGATGGTTTTACAGACGGAATTTGCGCGCCAAAAAAAAAGATTCCCGCTTGAAATATACCGACGGATTTTTAT
>Ga0307518_10000891_pt1 | contig 22247 bp, 10 predicted proteins | sample 25_EM_MG_FD_203889 | JGI IMG/M metagenome (GOLD analysis project Ga0307518, IMG submission 203889) | Populus trichocarpa ectomycorrhiza microbial communities from riparian zone in the Pacific Northwest, United States - 25_EM | ecosystem: Host-associated > Plants > Roots > Unclassified | place...
TACACGGAAAAAAATATTTATTAATACGTTTAAACAATGTATTTATTAATGTAGAATTCTTATTAAAGCTCGCCGAATCATTAGGTTCATTGGATGACTTGTTGACTTAAAACCTAGGGTTTAAATTAAAATGAATTGGGGTTAAACTAATAAAATTCAATCAACCCAACAATAAATTAATTCATGATCTGATTGAAAACCAACTTGATTTTTTAATTTTTTTTAAAAAAAACATTATTTTGAAGTGACCCGCTCAACCCATCAACACAGCTGGGCAAGATTTAATAACTTCGGTAGACTTTACTTTCAGTTTTTTGTTAGTAACAATTAGCTGGAAAAGCACAAAAAAAATGGTTTCTTGTCAATGGAGTCTTGATTTCACATCCAGCGTGATAATGGAAAACGAAGGCTTACAGAAGGGACCTTTTTCTTTCCATTAGATAGATGACAGACGAACTCTGAATTTGGACTTGCCAAGAAACTTAATAATTAATATCCCTTCATTTTCTTTATTTATTTTATTAATAAGCACTTACTCGAGTCCTTTAATAAAACACCCCCGAAATATTTTAGTACCAAGAGTTTTCTGATTTATGGCCATGTTTTATGTAATCGTGGACAAGATTAGATCACTTTTTCCTCAATCAAACCTATTTAATTAACCACAAATTTTAATATAAATCAAGGCATAAAATTCCAAATTTTAATATATGATGCGAGTGAATTGCCAATTATAGCCATGGAATTTGATAGTGGACAATTAATTAAGTTGTGTTTAGTTAGTTTAAAGGAGTCAAGAGACAAAAACATACTTGGTTAAAAAAAATAAAAATGAAGAAATAAAATAAATCCGAAACTATTCTTCTATTTGGAATTTTTAAGATCTAGTTCTACATAGAAAAAAAATTAAACATAATTAATTTTTTTATTTTTCAGGTTTATTAAGAGAAATTATAAATTCTCAGAGTATATAATAGAAATAGTTATTTAAGATTTTTTATTTATTTGATGTTAAGATATGTAACGAAATATTCAAAAAAAAAGATTTCATATTTCTAGTTTATGAAGTAAAAAAACAAGAGCTAATCTTCACAAACCCATTAAAATCAATAGTCATTTAAGATAACACGAAACAGCTTAATTTGCCATTTTAACGGCGACGTGCTATTCTCCATGTATGGTTTTTTTAAGACAAATTCAAAAACCTAACTTGCAATGCAAGGTTAAGGAGAAACGTGAGAATAGTTTTATTGATTATATATATATATATATCAGATTAATCTTAGATGACTAAAATGGTATTACTTGTACGATTAGGAAAGGAAACGTGTGCTTAGTGGTTTTAAATATTATCCTTTGCCTGAGTTGGCTAAGGATAAAGCCATATATCGAGCTCTTATCCATGGCAGTTTTGTGTATGATCACCATGGCAAGTGCTGGGAAGGTCATGCTAGTGAGATTAATTTGCTGCACTCATCACTACCAAAATGCGTTGGAAAAAGACTTTTCTAGGGACCATGGCATGCATTGGAAGAAGATAGAAAATATGTGCTCCATAAAAGAATCCAAGCTACCATGCTTGAAGCACTTGGCTGTCATCAAGATATTGTGGAGACAGAGAGGAAATATTGGGATTTTGCCACCTTGATTGGATGCTTCATCTGTCACTTTGCGGTGGTATGGAACCCTACATTAAAATAATTAATTAGGGTTGGCTTTAGTTGAGGCATTGCAGATAATTCTTAAATTCAAGGGCCATAGAAGGCCAGAAAATCTCATGGAACCCACTTCTTTCTCAATCTGGGCCTCATTAGTTTGCTGAAAACAAATTGTCGGAAAAAAGGATTATTACAAGTGGATCCCACCCTTTTTCTTATATGTTTTATTTCCACCTCACCTTAATGGATATCCAATTTAACAATATCTTTATCTTATTTATTATTTATCAAGTAAGATAATTATTAAAAAAAATTCACTCATTCAAAGCAGCTTGGATCAATATATATTATCCATTATATTCGGATAAAATTGTCATTCCTGATCTCACCTCACCTCATCTAAATCTTTTGTTTTTTTTATTTTATTTTTAAAAAAGCACTGAATCACATTCAATATAATATAAAAAAGTATTTCAAAATAGTTATATGTGGAAATTAAATAGATTCAGTCAGCTTTTTATATAGCTAGACGTGGCAAATTTCAAAAGAGATGATAGACTGAAAATATGGAAATCTGATTTTTATTTATTTATTTATCTCTCCTTTATGGGCACAATTAAGATCGATGTTCTCTTCATATTTGCTTTTTAAATTATTCTTCCTCTTGACCTTTTCTATCACCAGTCTATATATTTTATATAAGAAAATATTATTGCTCTATTTTTATTTCTAGGAGGGCAAGAACCAGCAGCCACCAAGACTGGATCATCCCTTGGACAAGCAAAAAAATCTGACTCTAAAATACCCTAAGAAAGTTGAAAAGGGGACAGGAGCCCCAGGAGAAAGGGAGCAAAATCAGTTTCCTGTGTTTTTATGTGCATTTTATGGGAAATGTTGTGTTGTGCCAACAGCTAGTTTCATGATGTCAATGACTTTTTGCTGGACAATTGCCCTTCCAAAAACCTGACTTTCCTCTGTTGTACAAGTTCTTGGGATCGAAATCAGGAAAACAGCAATTTGGGTTTCCAACTATTTTGAAATTTGCATCCAATTACTGTTTAAGGGTAATTGATTCTTCAAACATTTTCTCCAACCACATTCCAAATTCTAAGTATTGAGACTCTAAAACCTTAGCTGTGAGATTTGCGTAAAAAAATCTGTATTACTTGGTTACTAGTTTAACTCGAGTCAATCATTCTTATTAAAATAATATTGTTTATTTTTTTTATATTAACATAACTAGATTTTAATTTTCTTAAATGGATGAATCAAATTACTAAAAACATTACTAGGTTAAACAAATTTTATAAAGTTAATATATTATTAGATTCAATATCATATTCTAAAATTTTTAGATCAGCTACATCAAATCGATCGAGTTTAACAACTCTGTTAAAGAATTCTTAGCTTTTATGGTCGAACATCGAATATGAATGACATTCAACTCCATTACAACATATAAACACAGGAAATTAAGAACAAAAACTCACCCAGAATTTTAAAACACCAAGTCTAAACATCAATGTTGTCTACATTTGTGTTGTAGCAACGTCGTAAAACGCGTGTCATTTATAAGGACACTGACTATTCATATGTAAAACAAACTTATAATTTTTCTAGCCTGTAAATATTTTTCTCCATTCTAAAATTTTTCTTGTTTTGGTTTTAATTAATTGTACAATGGCACCACAGTGACCCAAAATTAACCTTTATTGACCACATTTATAACCCTATATGAATTAGAAGTGCAAATCTTACGTAGTCCAGCTGTTGGCGATCCAACAAGATTTGTAAGATATTCTTTAGTGTCATTTTCGGTGTCTACAAATAAATAGACTCAAAATAATTATAAATCAGATTCAAAACTATATAGTTATACGTGTGATTCATAAAAAAATGAAGTGCATTTGGACCTTTCCTCATGGATTCTTGCTCTTTTATTTCTGTATATATATATAATTTTCTAATAATAATGCCACTGAGTCATGCTATGCAACCATGCATGAACGCTAGCTGACATTCCTCGCATTTTCCTTCCCTGTTTCAGCCTGCCAAGAGAGCCTCCTTTGTCCTCACCAAAAAGGTGAAATAATCCCTCAATAATACCTGAGATCGATCCTCTCTTCCATGCTACAATTGGACTTGGTTTTAATTAGATTCTAAACTATAGGGAAAAGAATGGAAAAAAAGGCTGATTATTAATTCTTTGTATATCATGCATATCGTTAGAGTCGAGGGTTTTTTTTCATGAGGGAAGTGGGCTAGAGCTAAACGTAAAGGGTAGGTGAGAAATGCGAACCATGTGTGCAGAGCTATCTTGAACAAAATTATAAATATATATTTTTAAAAATATTTTATTAAGTAAGAACTTTGGTTATTTATCAAAGTGACTCCTAATTTAAACCGACCGGTTCTGAGTTATGCGTGTGAGTGAATTGATTACATTTACGACTGATCACACAAGCTAAATTCATGGGCAACAGCATTTAACAAGACAGAGAAAAGTCCAAGGAAAAAGGAACAACAAGTGTTTTAAGAGTTCTGGTCTTAAAGTTATATGTCTAGAAAGTCAAAAAGGAAAAGGGTCCCAAGTAAATTTTCAAAGAACATTGATTATGCTTCTTATGCTAAGGAAACTAATAATAATAATAATAATAATAATAATAATTGAATTTGCATGGTTATCAATGGGAGATGCATTGGATTTTTTGACAAGTAATTCCAGAAAGAAAATTCTATAAAAGAAATTCAATTATTGAATTAATTAAATATCTATATATAAGGAAACTTCTAGTCGATTTATAGATTATGTCTACAAATTACGACCTTTAAAAGACCTAAACAATTATGCATGGTGTCATCTATTATTCCCTTAACTTTTTTCCCTATTTCAAGACCTTCCTTTCCTTCGCAAATAAAAGAAGTCCCTTTACACAAAATTAAGCTGCAAAATAGTTTGTTTTTTTAGTTTAAAAATGTTTTTGAAAATTTTTTATTTTGTTTTTGCTTCAAGATAATAATTTTAAATTGTTTTAATTTGTTGATATCAAAAATAAATTTTTAAAAATAAAAAATATATTATTTTAAATCGTTTTGTCTTCTGTCATCTGAACATACCCCAAAATTTCCAAAATACCTTCGAAAGGTTCTATCATGCCCCCCAACTTGAAGAAGAGACCCACCACTCCCAACCAGCAACCTCCTCTTCAAGCTTATTACAAGGGATGGACGGTGAGGCATCGGAGCATAGTTTCTAGGACCACCTCGAATTGTGATATGGAAAAGGATGTGAGTTATTGGTTTGTTAGGCTATATATTGAGTTAACTCAAATTTATTAATTTTTTTATTAAAATGATTTTGTTTTTTTTTTAAAGGAATTTTTTAATGCTGATCAGACTAATTTTAATTAAATTAATTGAATAATAGATGAATTAGATTTTAGATTACGAAGTTCCTTTAATTTATGGTATTTGAAAGTAAAGTGTCCATGAACCATGCATAAATTACATTTAATAAATTTCTTTTAAAATTGAGTATATATCATTGATAATGATATTTAAAAATAATATTACTCAAATGATTTGAAAGATTATACCTCGAAGGATTATCATTATTTATGCTCTCTTTTTTTTCAGGTGTTTTTTCAGCTATAATATTGAAAAATGCAGAATTAAAATATTAATTTCAGGTGGCAAGCTCCAATTGGAAATGATTCATTGAAAACATTTTAATTTTTATTCATGCAGAATAAAATATTTAAATTCTGCAAATTGCTTTTCGAATGAATACTTTATTCTGATCTCACCTTAATGAGTGATACAGAATTAAATCCACCCCTTTAAGAATCTTTTTTTTTTTTGTACACTAGATGTCATTATCTAAAAAATTGCGAGATCAAATCTAAATGCAAATATTAAAACGACACCTTTTTATTAATAAATCATAAATTAACCGTAGTTTGTGAAAAAAAAGAATGAATTTTAATTGATGATTTTCTAATTACTATTAGGTGTAAATATTCTTTTTTCAAAAACATTCAAAAAAACATAAAAAAATAATGTTTTGTGGGTCAACTGCAATTTGAAATGTGATTGACTACATTAACAAATGAGAACTAAAAAAAAAACAATAATTATAAAGGAAACTTTAAGGGTGCAAGATTTAATTTTTGAGATTATTCGATGTGTTAATAAATTGAAAAATGAGTTGTTAATAAAAAGTAATTAAATTATGTATAATGATCGGTGAAAGAAATAAAAAATTATTCGATGTGTATCTTGAAAAACGCAATTACTTAGGAAGATAAATTCCACTCATCCTCCAATTTAAAAGAAAAATATAATTCCATAAAATAGCAAGAAGAACAATTATACTTTAAAGATTAAATGGTGACATATTTTCAAATTCTTGGTGAAGAAAAGGTAAATATATATAAAAGAAAACAAAGGGCAGGGAATTCATGATGAGAGAATGGGGATATTCTTAAGCAGAAAAATGCTGTCTGCTGCGGGACGATGTGAGTTCAAGTTGGGGCCATGGCTGGCTCAATTTGACATCCTTTCAATAAAAAGTTATTCTGTTCAAAATATCAGCCTTTCAATAAAAAGTGTAAAAAAAGCATAGTTGTAATATCCTGTCCAAGCTTAGGTTAGCGGACGAGGTGAAGCGATGTCTTTTCATATATTTATTTAAAAAATTAAAATCCTATTTAAACTAAAAAAAAAAATTATCGGGTTAATATGTTAAGCCGGACTATATTTTATATCCGATAATCCAACTTTATAGAATAAAAAAAACTATAAAATAAAAAAATGTTTCACTTGTCACATGGTCACACTGATTTTGGACAGGAATCATTCAGACATGTAACATGTAGCAATTTTTAATGATATCTTGTCATGTAATAGAGTCATATTTGATTACTTTATTAGTAATTCTTGATTAGTTTGGCATAGTGAGCCAAGCAAACGTGTCTTTGGAACTAGTGCTTGATTTCTAGTCAAAAGAACTTTCAGAATATATATATCCAGCCAACAAACCAACATTCAAACTTGAGCATTTGACCCTCTTTTTTTCTCTGTTTTTTCTTCTTTTTTCATGGCTTTCTTCTGTTGAACTAATCACAAATGGGAATTTCAAAACATGAAAGAAAGAAAATCAAGCAAGTTTCATTATCAATTGCTTGAGCCAGGTAACATTAGAGCAATTCCCTACAAGAACATGGTAATTTGACCTTATACATTGACCTCAAGTAGTTTACAGTGTCTTTTGTGTCGTGCACTTATTCTGTGCAAAACTCAGGTATACAATTTCAATGACTTGAAGGCCTCGTTGTGACTGAGAATTTAAAGGGGAAAAATGGTTGAGAAGCAGTCAATAAAGGGGGCAAGTACAATGTTGAGAAGCAGTCAACGAAGCCGGCAGGTGCAAATCAAAGTTCTCTACTGATATGCATCCTGGTAACCATGTCAAGATTCAAGAATCCAGACTACATTACAATACAATCCCCTGCATCTCTACAACTGAATGTGTTAAGAATGGGATTAGAGTTTCAAATGTTGTCTCCTTGCAATCAAGAATGGCCACTCTTCAGTATGATTGACACGTGGATCTCTTATAGTTTATAGATCAAACAACAGCGTGTCTGAGTTATTAGCGCGCTTCCGCTGACTTCCCAAATGGAAGATACTTGGAAAGATGATGAATATGTACTCTGCAAAACTAAAAATGTTTACCGCCTTCCATGCGCCCAGTGCCGGTTGTGGTTCCCTAGTCGCATGGGTTGGTTTTTCTGAACATGTCCCTGCTTAGGGAGATCATGCAGCTCCATTACCTGTATTGTTCTTTGCCTCTTGGCTGTGGAGAGAGAAAAAAATGAAGAAAGAAATTACAATTGTTAGAAATAATCAGCAACTTCAAATTTGCACAGAAACTTGTATAAGAGCAGACTTCGAGCCACTTCATAATTTCAAAAAACACTTGGAACCAGTTTCATATATCACCAGATTTCATATCTTAACTTTAGTTTGGATTACATTATATTCAATCTGGATTACATTATGTTCAATCTAAACAAATCATTATTACTGGTAATGTGCTGATTCGAAATTAGAAACACATTTTTTTGATGCAATGACACTAACCTTTCTCGGCTTGTTGGTACCGCTCCTGGAGTTTCCTTTTTGTGGCTTCAAGTTTCATCTGGACAGCAACTTCATCTGAACTCTTAAGTTTCTACATGAATAATAGAGGGTGTCAGATAAAAACTGCAGCTGTAGATTTAAAACTGATACAATTTCTTTTTTCTTTTTTACTTACATCTTGCTGACCAGTTGGGGGCTTTCTCTGGCTGGTAACCTTATCTGTCTTTCGAATTAACACTGTTTCCTGATTCATCTTCTGCTCAACATTTTGCTTTAGAGGTCTCCCAGGCCCAGAATTGGCATTTGAAGGCTTACTTGCCTTGACAACATCTTCTTGCTTCCTCATCTGTTGACTCTCGTTGTCCTTAGAAGGCATATTTGCTCCCTTAGGAGTCTGCTGTTTCTGTTTTGAAATATTTTGATTCTCTGCTGAAGGTCTCCTTCTACTTACATGGTTCTTGATGAATTCCCCATTGTTTCGAGGATCTGAAACAACATTCCCCATTCATAATCATGAATCTAAGAAGTGGGGAATTCAAATAAAGAACTGAATACCAAAAGCTATCAAAAAGAATAATAAAAGATGGCAAATTCAACTCACTTCCATCATCATCCATTCCATCAAAGAACTTCATGTAATGCAGCACACGGACACACAAGTAGTACAAAAAGTTAGTCCCCATGTAGAATACCCTGAATACAAATTAAACATAAATCAAAAGAAAAGGAAACATACTTGTGAGAGCTCCATTGAAGTAGGTTGAGTGGCAAAGAAAGCTCCTTCATCCAAAGGAGGAGAAGGAAGCCCTTCTTCTTCATCAACAACAGAAGGATTTACAGAATCAGGAGTACCTTCATTACCTAAAAGTCCAAGCATAAAATCAGATGCCACAGAGAGTTTTCGAACCGAGTTGGAAAGAATGCTAAAAGCATTCTGCCAATGACAAAATACTTGCGAGCAAGTTTCTACCTCGTATAACATTTGCAGCACTGTACCACTCGTCTACCAAAACTTTCCAGTCTCTGCAACAGATGAAAGAGAATTTTAATGTTAAATAATCGAAAATAAACAAATAAATTCACTGGAGCATTCTAGTATTACAAACTAAACAATGTGGATAATTGAAGTTCAATGTCATCATTAACTGCACTTGTACACCCATATGTCTCCAGCAACAAGTAAACTAATTTTCTAATATATATATATGCTCACACCAAAGTTGCAATAGGTTGAGAAGCAAGCCACTGCCTGCATATTCTTATTGTGCACATGGCTTATTCATACATAGATGAAAGAAGAAGAAACAAAAGGGCAGGCAAACTCATCCAGAAAATAAACAGATGGAGTATCTTAGGCAGAACTAGTATCTCAAAAAAAAAAAGTCCCAATAAATGCCATGCTTGAATGGATGCCTAACCTCTACCAACAAATGTGAAAAAAACACATATTTATAGTCATGGAAACTATAGATATTCAATATTCAGAGAGTGGCAATAACTCAGAAGTTCATTCTTGGTTTGGCAAAACAGGAGAACAACTAGCAGAAAGGATAAAGTCACCTCACAAACCAAGTTGAACATGATATAGTCCTATGATATGGTCGAATTGCTAATTATTTAGCACACAACAACAAACTACTACTTCATCAAGGCATAAAGAAACTGTTGTACAGCACAGGAAACAAGCACATACTCTATTAAAGTCCGTGCAAGATGTCGAATCTGCTTTGATCCATGCTTCCGGAGCCCATTGACAGCCTTTCCAATCTCAGTTGCCTGGTGAAAGACAAGCTCCATTAGTACAAAAACTCAAGTAAAGGAAATAAAAAATTAGACTGAGAAAAAAATTTGTAATGCCAAAAAATATTAATCCAACTCAAACACTAAAAGAAAGAGTGTATCCAACCTTTAGAGTATCCACAGTCAAAGCCATCAATCTAAGCTTCCTCAATGATTCAAGCAACACAGAATCAGACTGTCATAAGAACAATCATAGCACAGACAATCAGAAATCAGAAAACTCGAAAACTCAAAAAACAAGTTCCAATATTCTCCGACCAAACAACAACAATTCTCAAAAATCTTCACACACCCCATTTTAAAGGATCCATAAAACCACATAATTCAACAATCCAATCATCCAAATAAGCTAAAACAACTAAAATGCTGTTAAGATAAAATAAAATACCTCATCTTGGCTGTTATAAAGAATGTCTTTGATCCTCAAAACCTCATCAACAGTCTGAGACACCTCCTCAATCTCATCAGTTAAAGCTTCAGCTTCTCCAAAACTAAAATTACTAACCAACTGATCATTCACATTCACTTCTCCATTATCAAAATCATTATCCCTATTACTACTATTCACCTTGCTCTCTTTACTCCCACCTCCCTCGTACTCAAACCCGCCATCATCAATATCTATATCAACTTCTTCTTCATCATCATCACTACCAGAATTATCACCATCCCTTCTTTTGCTACAGCAACCTCTATCATCCCTCTCATCTTCATCATGACCCGGAACCGCCAGCTCTACCTGGTTACAACCCGAACACTTTATCAATCTACAAGAAAACAAACGTTCTGCAATCCGATCTCTACGCAATTTAAACTCTTTTGGACAGTCAGATGCTGCAACCAAGATTGCATGATCAATGATACCAAAAATATCAGAACTTGCTGTCCTAAAATAATCCCTCCAGTAATCAAGTGACACAGATTTCATTGTAACCTGATGACCCGGCTCAAGAACCCGAATATATCACTCTTTATTCAAATTTGGCAATTCCCAGAAACAGAATTAACATTCATGAGACTTTCATAACCAAAAAAAGACTCTTTCTTTTATTATTATTTTTTAGAGAAACCCAGAAATGAAAAACCAAACTTTTTCCAAATCTGATCAAATACAAGACAAAAACCAAAGATTGAAAATTGATTATCTCTATATGTTACGAAAATAAGTTTATTGTTCTTCTTTCTGGTTTCTGTTTTATCTTGGTCACATTAAAGATAGGATATTGAGGACAAGTTGAAGATGATGATCGAAAGAGAATCAAAGCATCTGACAAAAACTAACGTGGGGTTTTGTTTGATATTGGATTGTTGCAAAGGAGAGAAGAAAACTTTCCTTGGGAAAAAAATATTTGTCCTGGAAAATTATAGGTAAGACTGAACAAAAAAAAAGGCAGAAATCTAGTAAGAGGAAAAAAAAAAAGCGAGAAAATAATTTGGAGTTTTTGTTTCTCTCCCTTTCCTTTTCTCTCCCTCTTTGTTTCTGTTTGGTTTCCTTCCACACGAAATCAGGTGCTGTGCGGTAAAAAGGCAGAGAGAGAGAGAGAGAGAGAGAGAGAGAGTTTGTGCTCTCAACAAAACAAACACACTTTCATTGAAACTGTTGTTTGATGTTTTATTTATTTTTATGCTTGCTAAGGATTTTTCATTTTCTTCTTTCTTTCTTTTTTTGGCTCTTTTTATTTACACGAAAATAAGATTAGATAGATAATATAAAATGATTATGAAGAAAATATAGAGAATGATTTTGATTGTATATAGTATGCTTTATAGTTTAATTACATTTTTTTTCTTTATTAAATTTACTTATATTTTCATTGTATGTATGGATCAAGAGTAGATAGTTGTTTTTTTTACAATTAAAAAACAAAAATTTAGGATATTTTAAGTAACAATTTTGTTTTTTATAAAATATATTTTAATATTTAATTTGAAAAATACTTTCACTTAAAATATTTTTCAATACTATAGTTATAGAGGAGAAGATAATTATAAAATAATGGTAATAATTATGACAATAAGATAAAAATATAGTTGAAATAGTTAAATGATATTATAAGTGAATTACTGCTTATAAAATATTTTATAAAAATTTATAAATTAAAAATATTTTTTAATAAATAATTAAGTTTGAAAATTGATTATAAAATATTTTTTATATAAAATATATAAAAGATATTTTTCAGAAACAAACATAAAAAAATAAAAAATATTTTTTTATAAAATATTTTACGTAAACTAAACATACCTCAAGAATTATCATTTCCTTCAGTTGGTTAGCACTGTCAAAAAAAATTATCTTCTCGGCATAGTTTAAATATGCTATTTTTACTATAATTAAAATAAATTATTTTTTGATCATTTAATTTCAATAACCAATAAAATTAAACCATTAAGATATATAATCCAATGGACTAGATAAATTGTAAATTGATTAAGAACTGGTCCATAATTTAAGGTTCTTACTAAATCTTAACTTACATGTAATGTTACTTGATTTTTTTATTATATTAAATTTTAATAATACCATTGACTTGAATAAATTTTTTATACTTGTAAAAACTCTGTTCAAAATTTGTTGATTTAGACTTGTATACTCGTGCTATGTTGTGAGGGCACCCAATTCTTTTTAAGCATAAAAAACAATTTTAATTCTCAGGGAATTTTTTTGATATTATTATTAAACTAAAAAATATAATTATTTTGATTTTGTTAAAATAAATTTTTCTGTTAATATATCTTTTATTTATCATAACCAACGCAATATTTTTTACTGGAAGCACAATTTATGTTAAAAAAATTATGATTATTAAAGCAATTTTTTAAAATATATAACAAAAATATATCTTTATTTTGTGTGATTGAAAACTTAAAAAATTATCAATGTAATATAATCATGTTTCAAATCTATTTAAATATTTTAATAATAAAAAACCAATTTTAATTAATTTTTGTATAAATAATTTTTATTTATATTATTATTTTCAGATCAAATATATAATAATTAAAAAAATATTAAAATTCAAATTAAAATTAGAGGAAAATCCGCAACAAAACCATTAAAGCCAAAAGAAAAGAACATGCAAGGGCTTTGTTAATTTTTTCTAAATTATTAAAAAAAAAACATTTTTTTTGGGATTTTCCTTTTTCATGATCTGTTATTTGTTGAGTTTCCTAACTCGGTTCCTCGCTGAGTCGCCGCTACCTTTCGGTTTGAAAAACGTGTCAAAAGCAATTTTCGTCAGTGGTTTTACAAGACGGAGTCATTTAACTGAAATTTAAAAACTCGGCGACTCGTTTTTGTGTTAGAGTGACGGCTCTGTCATGTTTTTGTACCCAAGGTGTGATTGGGTTCTTGACACGTCATCAATTTGAATTTCTTTTCGTAGGTAAAGGTGTGTGGGTGCGTAGGCGGTAAATTTTGGTAGGATGGTTGCTGGGGAAACGAGTAAGATATGTCACCGGACTGTGAGATTAGATTTTATGGCTGCTGAGTATTCATGAGCTGTTGTTCACCTTCAACTTGGATTGGTTGGTTTTTAGGTGGACACGGACTTGTGCAAGACATAAATTAAATTTTGATTGTTGCTTAAATTAGAAGTTTCAAGCCAATTTCATTTTCTTTTATTTATTTTATCTGTACTTTTGATAATTATTAATGCCTCAAGGTACATCTTGGCCAATTATCAAGTAAAAAATAAATAAATTATAATATAATTTTATATTAACTAAGAATTCCAATCAATTTTTAAATATTTTATACAAGTGATTAGTTTTACTAAAAGAGATTTTGTTGAAGGCGATTGACTGTATAGATAAATAGTAGCTTGCACCAATGGATATTTTTAAATATTTAACCCTTATTTTTTTTAATTTATGCATTATCATTATTTTTTTTTATCTTAAAGGTTATTTTTTCTAACCAAGAAAAAAAGATTTTTATTTTTTAAAACACATCATGCAAATAAATTCTATTTAAAGCAAATATAAAAGAAAAGAAATTTAATGATACATTATAATAATCTCATGAGTGTATTGATTCAAATTTAAATAAAATATTAATGAACCAATAAACTTTGAAAGAGTTGTCAATACTATTTAAAAGTTAAAATAAAAAGCCAATCTTTCTTCTAAAAGCCAAAGATATGCGATTATACAAATATTTAACCATTATTTTTTAAAATTTACATATTTTTATTTTTTATCTTAAAAATTATTTTTTAAATAAAGAACTACTGATTTTTATATTTGTAAATACACCATGAAATATAATTTATTTATATCAAATTTAAAAGATAAATTATAATAATCTCTTAAGTACTGTAAAAATATAAAAATATAACTACTATTTAAATTTAAAGGTGAATAGAAAAATTTAATAAAAGAGAGAGAGGGGGTATTAATTAAAATTTAAATAAAAAATGAATACAAAGTAAAAACATATACATAAAAAATAGGGAGGGTACCAATTAAGATTTTGTTTTAAAAAAAATCAAAATAAAAAAAAGGTTGGGCACTGATAGGCTAACACTACACGCGTGGCCTTAAGAAAATGACCCAAGGTCATGCCTCTTTTTATTTTTTTCTGAAGAGCTCACGCCGTGTCACCTGCTCCTTCTCTCTTTTTAAATCGGGCGACAGGTCACTTACTGCAATGTTTTCCAGGCCCTTCAGGTGAGTGAAAAATCAAGTCGAAAGTTTTTGAACTAAAAAAACATAATTTTTAAGTTGTTTCACTTTAAAATACAATAAAACTTCAATAAATCAATTTTTAATCTTAAAACACTCCAAAATCACTTAAAAATATTAATTAAATAAAAAAAATTTAAACAAATCCCAATCTGCCTTTAGAGGCATGTTTATATATATAAAAAAAAAACCACCATCAAATTTTTCTAGTCAAATTGAACATGTTAACATTAAAATCGATTATTTTTGTTATCAAAATGGGATCAATCGATAACTTTCTCTTTTTCTTTTATTTTTTTGGGACTTTCTATCTCTTCTTTAGAGAGAGAATGACTGAAAAATAAACAAAATAAAATTTTAAATTAAAATAAAAATCTTAAAAACTTTGAGATTGAATATGTATTTTCTCTGTGTTTTCTATATTTTGATTTTATATTTATACTATAATTTAAAATTTTAGGTCGATGAATCAAGCCACAAAAGGATTAAATAAAAAAAAATTGAGAATAAAATTAAAAACCTCAATTCTTTTAATTATATTGATAATTTGCAATTCATCAAAACACAATTTTCAATTTTTTTTTCTTAGAAGTTTGAGCTAGAAAACTCAAAATTAAAAGAAAACAATCTTTTTTTCCTTTCCTTTCTTCATTCTGTTACTTCTCCCAAACTTTCAGAACCCTATCTTTCTTCTTTATTATTTTTCGTAGTTAATTTTTCTCCATGTTTCCTCAATATTAAAAACCATCACTTAAAAAAAACCATTCCATTTATTTTCTTTTATTTTAGTGGTCAAAATGTCTTCCAGTCAAATTTTATTCATGGAGAAGCAATTCATTCCAAATTTTATTCATGAGCTTTGTCTCATCCATCCAATTGTTCTTTGACTTTGAAATTCAAGCATGTTTTTTAAAATTTTAATTTTTTAATTTAAAATATTTTTTTAAATTATTTTAATGTGTTGATATAAAAAATAAATTTTTAAAAATAAAATAATTTAAACCACCTTCACTATCACAATCTCAAACAAACCTTTAATCAATACCTTTAATCAATAGCCAATAAAGTACAAACAAACCTTTAATTAATAGCCAATAAAGTTCAAATCTAGAGCAATCAAATAGCGATGAGTGGAAAGTTTGATTTTGTAAATTTGTATAAATTAGATTGACATGTAGTTTAGTGTTTGTGTTGTATTATGTATGTTAATAAATTTATTTTTTTATCCTATTTTAAATTTGAAATTAATAAAAAATATAAACTGGATTTAAAATGAAAAAATAATTAACTGTAGAAGTCTGGTGATTTTTTTTAATAAAAATAAAAATTATAGGGCTGCAGCGTTTCAAAAGTGATAAAAAAAAAACCACGTGTTTTAGCAACTTTAAACACGTGTTTTGTTACGCGCACGATCCTATCCGGCCTCGAGAAAAGTCAGATATTTCTGCTTAGCGGAGGTACCAAACAAGGCTGGATAACATTAAAGCCGCGTCACTTTGTTAGGAAAATGAAATATGAAAATAATTGGGACCTAATTTTTTTCCTTTTTGGGGACCAAAGTGTATGTTTTGACAAACTCCTATGGTTCAAAACAAAATTTTACCTCTCAAATCATATTAATTTAATATGGAAGAATCTAAAAAAAAATACACTTAAACTATATAGCCACTTTTAATTTTATTGTTAAACAATTTTTTATATCAATTTTAATCTTCATTCTTTAAAAATGTCTAATTTAAGGTCTTTTTATCCATATTTTCATCAAATTGTACTTATATTCTATAACAAATCGACGTCTTTTTATATAGAATCTAATATTTTTGTTAAATAAAACTAATATAAGTCATATTTGAAAAAGAAACGAAAGGCAATAGAGATGATATATAATTTTTGGGTTTGCAAAGAAACAAATCTCTATTTTAAGGGTGTAATTTAAAAAATTTCAAAAATCTTAAGACTAAATTGTAAACTTTCTCAAAGTTGGGGTGCCATGACACACTTGATCCTCTACCTAGTTCCCACCTTCACACCTACCTACTCACGCTCCTTGAACCTCTAGGAGCATGCATGAAGATTTTGCAAGAATGCTGTCTCATCAAATATGATGTGTGACTTTCAGGCATGTTTGTTAATTTTTCAGCACCGCTAATTAATTTGATCTTTGAAAACAAAAAATTGACGTTCTTGTCTTTTGTAATACCAATAAATTATTATATAACGAGATTAATATTGACAATTTCTTTTTTTTTTTTGGATACTGACTATTGATTGTTTTAATTTAAAAGTAACAAATGTTACCCAATTCAAATTCTATGAATTAAATCATAGTTGCAAAAAGACCTGAATCATTAGACCATCAACTTAATTATTTTTATTAAAAAAAAATATCGCTTTATTTTTCCTTAAAATCCCTTAATGCTAAAAGACCTGAATCATTAATTTTTCATAAAGAATTGTTTTATGGTTAATTCTGTCGGTAATGTCATCTGTAAAATTTATACGTTATTGTATTGTTTGATTTTTTTTCTCACTGTAATCCTCTCGGTATATACCGTGAGAATATTCCTATCAGAGTTTACCAATTAATTTAACGATGAAAAATTCGGTCTGTAAATGTCATCGCAGTATACTATATAAATAAATTCTGTCGATGTTTTTGTTTATACTTCATATATACTAATTTTTTGGTAGTGATCAATTTAATTTTTTTGATCAGATAAATTATGTCATTAAAAACTCGATTGAATTAATTAAGTCTTATCATATCAATATTTTTTTGGGTTCAATTTGAAACCCAACCTGGATAAACTTTCAAATCATAAATTCCAAATTCAACAAGCATACCGAAACCAAACAGCATAATATTAGATATTCACCACCAAATAGAAAGCCCCACGCGATAGAACAGTCAGATGAATGAAATCATCAGCTAGCAATTACACTTTTTGGAGAAAAATGGATTTCAAAAACCAACTACGATTTTGGATTGTTATGAAGCAGGGATGTACTATATATGTAAATGCTATTAATTCTTGATTTCTCATTGAACATCCATGCTTCTCGTCTTAGATGTCGTGAAACTGGATCATTTACCATATTTTTCTTGCAAGTATACAATTTTCTGTTGGCGTGGGTTGTGAAAGCGTAGGCAGGAGGCTGGTCTCGGAGCAAAGTGGCCTTTCGGGCACTGAAAGGTCAATGGAAGAAATTTAGTGATTTTGACGGGCGGTATGCTTCTTACATGAGCAACATTCAAGTCTTGAAAACGTTTTTTTCCACGAATTCTTTGATTTTAAGATATATGATTTATCTTTAATCAGATCTGAAAGATAAATTTAATCATGACCAGTTCAAAAAGATTATGAAAAAAAGAGAAAAAAATTCAACTGATATGTTAATTGATTTTTGATAAAATGTGGGTTATATGAATGATAAATAATTAATATTTCATATATTTATATGAAAATTTTGTATAAAAAATCGGTTTCTACAGTATTCCTTAAAAACTATTCCTTTAAAAAAAGTCAATGAAGGCAAAAGCCAGGAGCTTGGGCTTGATCATGCGTTGAAAAAGCTCACCATGCAAGTTATCAATTCATTCACCACCAGTAATTTTAAGCAAGATCTAAAATAGTCGATGGTCAACTACTGCATCAGCACTAAAAAATCCAATTAAAATCCCAGTTGTTGAACAACTTGGAGCTCCATCCAGAGTCAAATCCGGCAATGTTCTATACGATTTGCATAATTATAGATGAATATCAAGGTGGCTTGTCTAACAACCTGCATCTCATTAAGCAAGAACCAAGAAGGACAAAAAACAGTGGATTCCAGGAAAGACCGCCGACATACTAAAATATACAAGTCATTAATTATATTATGGACTCATTGAACGAATTCATTGATCAAGAAATTAATAACATCATCCATGATTCTATGTATATTCTTGCTCTCATCATGGTCGTTGGACTATCCCTTCAATTTCTGCAGCAAATCTCGTAGATATGCTGTCATTTTGGGCAGATAACTAGTTAGAGATAGTGGAAATCGTGATGCAATTATGAAGAAAAACGTAGAATGAGCAGTTCAAGGAAGATGAAAAAAATCAAAGGAGAAACCAAGCAAAAACTTGGATGAAATGCTTTGCAAAAGCTACACCACAGGTTAAAGGGATTAATATAAAAAAAAAGCAGGACGCAATATTTATCAATTTTCAATCTAAAGTCAAAGTGGATCGGTGTGGAAAAACAAATAAGCTTGGACTACACGGTACGTAGGGATAACATGGTGTAAATTATAACCTTGTAGACACCAAATATGAAGTCTAATGAAAAGAAGTCACGAGCTTGACCTTTTATCATATGTTGGAAGAGGTCATATTGGTTACCAATTTATTCACGACAAATTGTTTTTCACACCAAGATTTCAATAGCCTAGTTGTAATAATACATATGATTATATTATGCTGTTAATTCGATTACCTGTCAACTTGTGATTTGACCAAATAATATCATTTTAGATTTTATTTTGAGAAAAAATGGGTCGATAAAAGTTAATTGCTTGACTCATAACCTAGATCTCGAGTTAGGTCGGATCGGGTGTTGTAACTATGCTAAAAAAATCTAAAGTTCTTCCTTCCTTTCTTTCTTCGAACCAACACAGTCCAAGGTCAACCTTATTAAGACTTCCCAGAACTTTAATTAAAACCTCACTCGCTAATTTACTCAGACTTCCAGGCAGAGTCAAAATCCAGCAATGTATTGCAGGCTTATAGCATTAGGATAATGAAGAAGGCTAGTCATGATAAACACTTGACCATTTCTTTTTGAACATGAAATAGTTGACCACATTCAATCTAAACAACCTGATGTCATTAACTACGGTTTCATAACTTTAGTTTTGAATTTCCATTTTTATATTTCATGATTTGCAATTCCATGATTTGCAATGTCCATATGTTACTATGTAACATTCATGCTTTTACTCGTCAAACCCAAACCCAAGTATATCCCAAACCCAAGAACCCATATCCATATAATCTAGGCATTTAAAAAGATTTTTTTTTCCAAAGAATTGATTTTCTCCTCTTTTTTTCTTCTCACCTGCCGTAACTTTTTCTCTCAAATATACCAAGAATTCGATCCTATCTAAACTTAAGCTTTTTAGTTTTAAGAATGATTAAAGAAACAAGCAGCTCTTTCTTTTGTTGCTTTCTATTTGGGATTTAATAATTGCTGTCATGTTCATTGTTCGAGTAACTGGCATTTGTGAGAATAGCAAGCTTTGACACAGGTCCTTGTAAACGTTGCTTCTTTCCCTGTTCCAATAAAATAGAAAGAAATCCCTACTTTTACTAACAGAACAAGAAAAAAGAAGGCTCGTTGGAATGGACAAGAAAGACAATGCAAACATTTTGACTTGTTGAAATCCTTCAGGAAGTTTGTTCTTTCTGGTTTCGACTCTCGCTTGACTGCAACATCATCCATATGTCTGTCTTTCTAGTAGAACAAATAAAATGAGTTAAATAGGGACTAAAATCTGTAAACCTCTTGAGATCTTATTAATGAATATAAACTGTAACATTATCAGGTTTCAAGATTAGAATGCTTAGTACTGACGGACTTGGCTGACGTTGGAACATATCCTTGCCTCATCACATGGTGCTTGTCTTCCTTGAATGGTATGCTGACCTCCTTGGTAAGTTGCGACCTATTTTTAGCATTGCTAGCATCTGCACCTTTCTGAATAGCTGCAACAACACTCAATAGAAGCAGGAGGTTCGGTATAGAGGGAGTTCTGTTTAAGCAAACTATTTGAGGAAAAAGAAAACGACATGATAAATGGTAAAGATTAAAGAGCAATAAATTCAGACTTGTTTATCAGTCTAGTAAGAGGAAATCTGCAGTAATGACTTTTTTGAAGTACTTTATGAAGATTATTGAGAATGGAAATGCCTGCAAACATACCCCATGTAATTTATACCATGTAAAGCATAACAAATGTTTCATAATGATGACTTAAATGCTTAATTTGTATGCGACGAATGATTGCGCTGCGAAAGATTCAAACATGTTGTGAAATACAGGAATGAAACATCAAGCGTCTAAAGTGTTAAATGCTTACACATAACAGCAGCTATCAGTAAACCCTAAACAGTTTTTAGGCTAATAGATCCTAAATTTGAATTAGTCTGGGAGAAACAAGTAGGACTAACCTCTTCAAGACAATGACAAAAGACTTAATTCTTAAAACCTCCATGAAAACCACCTTTTCTTCGTCAATCTTTTCAACAAAGGCCTCTGCTTCGCTATAGCTATATTTTCTTTCTTGGACAGTCTTCATATCTGTATCATCTCTGATACTGTCACACACAGTCTCCTCACAACCATTTTCTGCCAAATCAACCGCATTTCCATTCGAATTACTTTAGACACCTCCATTTTGAGGTTCACTTTAAAGCTCTCCAGTTCCGCCTTGTCAGGCCGGGTTAGGTCATTGTGATCATGTCTGCAATGGAGGGAAAATAAGGATGAGTAAACTGTATGCACAATTTCACCCCTTTTGAGTTTGAACCCTTCAGGGTGGCCTTTTGCTGCCACAGTGATGGCATTGTTGATGACCTCAAACATAGTTCTATTTGCGCCCTCAAAAAATTGTCTCCACTCATCTAGCCCGTCAGAATTCATTGTCAGAATCTCAAATTTCCTAGCTTTAACCACTAGTGTTATATATATCTTTTAGACTTATTAGAGCCTTCGCATTAGTCATTAACCTGATTCTTTTACTTGTTATGGTAAGTAACATGTACCAGGTACGTGAGGTTTGTAATTGTCACACATGAGGGAAACCTTGAAGAGGGAAATTCTCTTTTTTGCTTTGCTTTGTTCTTTTCTCAGAAATTTGATCTAACGGACCAGGATAAGAATTTTCTGACAATGTTGTGCCCTAAATTTAGGTCTAATTAACTGATAATATTATTTTTATTATCATTTTTCTATCAGAATATGAAACAAATATACTTGATGACTTCCAGATACAAGATTATAGCAAGATTCACGTATTTGTTTTTTTTTCTTTCTTTTCAGTTTAAACTGATAGAGAATTCAAATAATAGTGATAAAGAAGCTCTGCAAGGAGAGAAAAGGTCTGAAACCATTACCATACCTTTGATGATTAAGCAAAGAAGAGAAAAACTAAAACCGTTACAAAAACTGTTGATGGATCCAAATATTTGACACTCTAACAAGGAAGTATGCATTGCTCCTGTGCGCTATATGAACATTAAGTTGTATATACACCCCAAACAAACCCTTAAAACCATTAAAGTTGGCCCTCTTCTACCGCCTAGAGAACTTAATATCAAGTTTGACCAGGTGCAGGCATGCACATGGGAATGTTATTCCAAGGATAAGAGGCTACAGAGGTCTTCTAAGCTAACCTCGCGTCGTTCCTTGGGTCCCTGCATGCCGAAAGCTTCAATTGCCTGTTTCTTCCTTTCCTGCATCATCAATATCCTTTCTTCAATGCTATCTTGAACAATCAATCTAACAATTATTACATTCTTCTCCTGTCCATATTGGTGAACACGGTCTATTGCCTGTTCCTCAAATTCTGAGTTCCACCACGGCTCCATTAAGTAGACTTCGGAAGCAGCTGTGAGGTTTATGCCGGCTCCTGAAACTTTAACGTTCGCAAGCAGAACTGTGTTTTGTCCTGCTGATCGAAATTTCTTGATTATTCCAACTCTCCTTCTAGCATCTGTTAATGCATCCAACCGCAATACATTGAAGCCAACGTCTTTCACTAGTGGCGCTTCAAGTAGAGTACCAACATCTTCTGGAATATTGTAAAAACCACTGATTTACTGGCTGGTCTCACATCCCTAGATTCCTTCAGGAGTTTTATGAGAGTTGAGACTTTGGAAGGAATTATTGCTGTAGATTTTCTAGGATCTTCAGG
>Ga0307518_10000892_pt1 | contig 22238 bp, 27 predicted proteins | sample 25_EM_MG_FD_203889 | JGI IMG/M metagenome (GOLD analysis project Ga0307518, IMG submission 203889) | Populus trichocarpa ectomycorrhiza microbial communities from riparian zone in the Pacific Northwest, United States - 25_EM | ecosystem: Host-associated > Plants > Roots > Unclassified | place...
CCCACTTACAATTAAACCCAAATAATATAAATAAACCCTAAACTAAGAAGAAAATAATAATAACAATAATAAATCTGAATTTAATATCCTAAATATAATAGGATCAGATTTGTTGCCCTTTAGAAGTCCTATATAAGCTAGGAGAATCAAATCTGAAGGTAGAATTAATTCTGAAATCTTCTTTCCTTTTTTTGTAGCTAGGATGAACAAGGAATCCTTGTAAGAAAAGGATTCTGAAACATTTATGAATCCTTGCCACACTTGGAAACTATGTTGCAGCCCATTAAAGATCTTTGTAGAATTAGAAGGTTCCTAAAATAAGTTGCCACATCCTTTTAGGAAAAGAATCCTAACCAAATAGAAAGTCCACAAGTCAAAAGCAAGTAAATAACAAAATTCGTACAGGTGTTTCGATGTCTTCTCGAACTTTGATTGACCTGAAATTTTAAACCAAGGTACAACAACATGTCAGGAGACTTCATGTAAAAGTTCAGCTCGATCCAGGGTTGGATTGAGAATTATGACTGTTGCCGTAAAACTGGATAGTTGCATATTTTACGTCAAATCTGAATTTGACCTTTCCTGGATCGTATCATTCCCTCTCTCTTCAAGATGATTCATCATGGAATCACCAACAAGTTGAATAGACAATTCCTTAGCCTCTTTTTAAAGCTTTTTGAGTTCTTTTCTTGCCAACAATCGTCGCCAATAACTTTGGATGAAAGTAGCGGCCGTTCTATTTCGTATATCATCATTGCAGCGTATTTTCTCCTCTCTTTCTGAAGCTTGCTGGGCATTGACTGTTGCCGTTAACACATCAAGTTCTTGCTTCATCTCCCTTAGAAAACGGGATAGACTCTTGGATTCTTTTTTTAGAACACTAATCTCTTTATTTCTCTCCATTTGATACCACCTCTCCTTTTGAATCCCCCTTTTCTTTTGCCATAACACCTCATCAAAATACATGAAATCCCTTCAGTGTCTAGGCTGTCGAAAACCTTCCTAATGGCCTATGCTCTCATCCTTAAAATCGTCATCAACAATATCATCAACGTCCACCTCAAAATCTTCATAATCAGCCCACCTTGACCTTTTGGCCCCACTGTCATTGTTTGATTTTGGTTCAGCCCCAACCTTTCTCACGTTTTGGGTACATGTTCCAGCCACATTACCATGTTTTCCCACCTTCTCAAGTCTGTCACACATGTTCCCCATCACGGAATTCATGCTTTCCATCATCTTCGTCATGGCTTGCATTTGGAATTTAAGTTCTACATCGGGAGGGGGTGGTATGTTGTTTTGCGCTGACATGATAGTAACTGCAAAAATTGGTTAGTGGTAAAAAAAATCCTCACATCCTTCCTGTTTCGCTCAAACACTCTTAATATCCTCACATGCTCACACCTCTCGTCTCACCTTCTTGCAGTTCTTGCAGAACTCAAACCAATACCAAATAGAACCAACTTGGCAGCGCAATCTAAATATATATATATGACTCAAGAAGCAATAAAAACCAGAAAAACAAGCAAAACAAAACTGCGATGATAGTCTTGCGAGTAGCAAGCGAATCTATCCGAAATATGAACAAAATTGAAGACTCGAATAAAAACAGAAATGAAATATGCAAAGATGATGAAACAGCACCCAAATATATTGGATATGTTGAAAATATACTTCAAGAAATGAAAACAACACAAAGAAAGCGAATTTCAAAAGTTGACGCAAAATAGACTCGTTTACAACGAGTTAAGTCTGAATCTGGAACCTAAAGTGAATGATATCCAATTGAGTTAAAATTTCAGATATAGTACAATATCAACCCAAATAGAAAGAATATGAATTTTGAGCAATTTACGATAAGGTTTGATATACTGACGCAAAAAGGGTAAGAATCAGACCTGATTAGACCCAAAAATGAAAACCAAAGCAACCGATATCTAATTGACTCCAAAATTAATATGTGATGCGTTTAGGGCCCCATTAATAAGCGTATCAAATTTAAGCTAATTCTGAGTTGATTTGGTACAATTTTCCCTTATTGCGGCAGAACCAATAAATGTCTCTTTGAACGATTTTTTTTTCTTTTTTTTTTATGCTACTGATATATTTTGTACAGTAACTAAATGAAATAATTATTTTTTTGTTTTTTGATATGCTGCAAAATCAAGGAGAAAAAGAAATTGGACACTAAGGAATTTTTGCGGAAACAACAAGAAACAAAAATTTCAGAAGGATATAACCTGATTAATGGAACCAAGCTCTGATAGTGAATGATGCGAACCTCGTGATCACATGGTCACGCAACCCACACGCAAAGACACCAATTCCCAGAAAGCCAAGTAAATCAGGTTTGATAGGAGTGTGACACAAAAATAACTTGTACCTAGGCACCAACACTATTGGAAACGGAGACCCCCACCCAATGAATATTGATTCGCGAACAAGAAGTATAAGGATGACGCCACGAAGACAGTTGTTCTTCCATAAGTCGTTTTCAGTCCTTTAGAGAACCAAGGAAGGGAGATTATCCCACCAGTACACAATAAGTGCAGCAAAGAAGATTATTGATCTGAAAATTGGGTAACCTTACATGTTTGGTTATGCCCTTATTTATAGTGACTTATATGATGCCTACTTACAATTAAACCCAAATAATATAAATAAACCCTAAACTAAGAAGAAAATAATAATAACAATAATAAATCCGAATTTAATATCCTAAATATAATAGGATCAAATTTGTTGCCCTTTAGAAGTCTCTTATAAGCTAGGAGAATCAAATCTGAAGGTAGAATTAATTCTGAAATCTTCTTTCCTTTTTTTGTAGCTAGGATGAACAAGGAATCCTTGTAAAAAATGGATTCTGAAACATTTATGAATACTTGCCACACTTGGAAACTATGTTGCAGCCCATTAAAGATCTTTGTAGAATTAGGAGATTCCCAAAATAAGCTACCATATCCTTTTAGCAAAAGAATCCTAGCCAAATTAGAAGTCCACAAGTCAAAAGGAAGTAAATAACAAAATTCGTAGAGCCTTAGTTGACCCGTGTTTCGATGCCTTTCTGAACTTTGATTGACCTGCAATTTTAAACCAAGGTAGAAAAACATGTCACGAGACTCCACGTAAAATTTCAGCTTTATCCAGCGGTCAGATTGAGAATTATGAATGTTGTCGTAAAACTGGATTGTTGCACATTTTACGTCAAAATATGAATTTGACCTTCCCTGGATAGTATCTTACTCCGTAAACTCAATTATCACCAATTTCACCTTCTTTTGTTCATAATAGCTATGGCAATCAAAAATCCAATCTACCTTTTTCTCCCACTCCAAATAAGCCTCGGGATCGTTTTTACCTTGAAAGTTATGAATTTTTAGTTTAATGGTGTCCAAGTCCCCATCCATATTTTCATAAGTGCCCATGCCATGAAAATTCACAGTCCTCCTAGCCCTGTTCGTTCCAGACCTGATTCCTCGGCCAGCAGATGCAAAATTATAGTCATCTTCACCCGCATCTGCGTTTTCGTCAACAAACTCGTCAAAATCAGATCTGACATTCCGTACAACCATATGGACCGTATTTCCTCGGCGATCAGCCCCACCATTCTGTTGCTTTATTGAATTCACTTCATCTTTCAGATCCTTGTACGTTCTAGACAACAGCTCAAGGTGTTGGCCTATGGCTCGCAATTGGAAAGCTACGTCAGCGTATTGTGTCGTTGATTCGTTGTTTTTAGACATTCTTTAAATCTGCAAAATTTGGTTAGTAGCACAAAATATATCCTCACACCTCTCGTGTATCACACAAAAAAATCAAGGCTTTTCACTTTAATAAGCTCACAATGCCTTTTACCTCACAACTTGCTTTCTTTTGGTTCTTTAGGAACTGAAATCAACAAATTAAAGTCAGTAGCCTTTGCAGCGCACTCTAATTATAATTTTCAGACTCAAGAATCAATAAATATACTGAAAACAAAGCAAAACAAAACTACGATTACGATTTTGCGAGTAGCAATGCAAATTCGTATGAATTGTGGACGAAATGAAGACACGAAATAAAACAGAAGCAAATATTAGCAAAAACAGTTACTTGACTCCTAGATAACCCAAATATAATAGAAAGAAAAGATTTGAACAAAACTAAATAGTAAGGATCATGTTTTGAAACTTGATGCAAATCTAACCTGTTACACAATTTTTACGTAACAGAATTGAAACCCAGACCAAACGATCTCAAATTCAATATTTAGCATTATAATACTAAGCAAACAATAAAACTCAATTTATAGGTCGTTCCCTTATGTCTAGGTACCCAAACCCCTTGTATGATTAGTTTGCGGCAGAATTGAACCTCCAATAAGCCGATGTCAAAATAAGCCCAAATTTAATATATGGTGCATTCAATTAAATTCAGTTTGTATGCATTGTCATTGATTTTCTCTAAAACCTGGAATGGACCTTTACCATGAGGCTGTAATTTTGATTTCCTTTGGTTAGGAAATCGTTCCTTATGTATGTGTACCCAAACCAAATCACTGGGTTAGAAAACAACCTGTCTATGTCCCTTATTTGTTTTAGAAGCGTATAGTCTGTTCTTTTTCTCTATTTGGAGTCAAACTCTCTCATGGAGTTGTCTCACCATCTTTGCCTTCTTTTCACCATCTAAACTTATTTTTTCTTCAAAAGGTAAAGGAATTAAGTCCATAGGAGCAAGTGGATTGAACCCATACACAATTTTAAAGCGAGAAAAGTCAATGGTCGAATGCATTGTTCTATTATAAGAAAACTCAATGGAAGGCAAACATTCTTCCTAACTTTTCAGATTCTTTTGAATTACAACTTGTAACAGTTGGGATATTGTTCTATTCACTACCTTAGTTTGCTATATGTTTGAGGATGACAAGTTGTTGAAAATAATAGTTTAGTTCCCAATTTTTCCTATAAAGTCTTCCAAAAATAGCTAAGGAACTTAACACCACGATCTGACACTATACTCCTCCACTCTCAGCTAGATTTGAGTGTTTTTGAGTAGTGGTCAAATGGTCTGATCTATTTGGAGTGTTGACGGAATATTTGTTTGTGTTTGGATGGGTGGCCGAATCTTATGGTCTTTTCTCCCCTTGTTCCTCACCTTCATTTTCTCTTCTCATCACCTCATGCTCACTTTATAGCTTTATTTGATCATCATACACCTGTTGGAGTGTAAGAGGTGCAAGAGTGATGGTTTTATTATCCTTTATAATAGTGCAAGAGTGATGGTTTTACTATCCTTTATAATAGTGCAAGAGTGATGGTTTTACTATCCTTTATAATAGTATACCTATTTTTAACCCCATTGTGAATTGCCTTCCTATCATATTGCCATGGTCTCCCTAACAAGATGTGACTTGCTTGCATTGGTACCACATCGCACATAACTTCATCAACATATTTCCCAATAAAAAATGGAATCACAAAACCTGTTTAGTCACTTTCACTTCATCACTATCATTGAGCCAATGCAATCTATATGGTTTAGCATGCTTAATAGTACACAAATTCAGTTTACTAACAAGGGTGGTACTACAAACATTAACATAGCTTCCACGATCTATAATTAAACTACACACCTTGCTTGGTATATAGCAACACGTATGGAAGATGTTCTCCCCTTGTTGATTAGTTTCATCTTCCTTGACGTGAACCTAAAGTGTTCGCCTTATAACCAAGGACTCCTCAACCGATAATGCTAACTCACCCCATCACTATCCTTCAATGGTGGCATGCCTTCAAAATCAGATATGTTACTTTCAGAGTTGATATCACCAGTATCTCTAATCATCATGATTCTCTTGTTTGGACACTCCGAAGCATAATGCTAACTCATCCTATTTAGTCCATATCCTTAACACCTGAAACATTTATTATGAGTATGTTTAGGTTGAGTTTCAGATTTACCTTTGGTACCAATACGGACATCAACTTTAGCCTTTGGTGGTTTGGCTTTAGAAGGAACAACGGACCTCGGCCGGACAGTACCCTCTCTCCTTAGATTCGGCTTCTATGATGATGAAGAACCCGAATTAAAACCTCAAGAAACCGATATCAAAATAAGCCCAAATTTAATATATGATACGATCTCACCCCCAATACATAGAATATGAAGTTTCAATTGATTATAAGGTGGTTTGATTATGGTTCACTAAGAGTAGTGTTTTTGCGGCATAATTGAACCATGAATTAAATTCTCAAGTAAACGATATCAAAATATGCCCAAATTTTATAAATGTTGCGATCTCACCCCCAATATACAGAATATGAAGTTTCAATTGATTATAAGGTGGTTTGTTTATGGTTCCCTAAGAGTTGTGTGTTTGCGGTAAAATTGAATCATCTTTCAAATTTCATCTAATCTCTCCTTTTTTTATACATGCTACTGATGTCAATACATACCTTGTTTCGGATGTGACATCAAGTGTGAAATATGTTTTTTCATTGTTGATCTACATCATCTTCTTTGATTTGCATGTTCAGCGTCTGCCTTATAACCAAGGCCTCCCCCTTATCACTACAATCCACCAAGGTGATTGTCAGCATAACTCTTCGCTTTGGACACCGAGATGCAACGTGGCCCTTTCCTAAACACTTAAAACATTTAATATCTCTATCATGAGTAGGTTGAGATTCAGATTTACCTGTCACATCCGTATGAGCATCCTTTTTGCCCCTTAGGTGGTTTGGACTTTGCATAAGGCTTTGGTTGGACATGCCCCTCTCTCTTCAGATTCGGCTTCCATGTTGAGGAAGATGAAGCCAAATTGGTCTGAAAACGTGCACTATCCCTTCTCTTTATTTGCCTCTCCACCTTCATTGCCATATGGACCATGTCCTCTGATACGGTTCAGCCTTGTGATACAACCCAAGCAAGGTCAGATTCAGATTTTGGCGTAAGAGTTTTACGCTATTGAGCATAACTTCAAATCCAACTGTTGGATCGAGCTGAAACTTAACCATAAGATTCCAGAGGTATTTGTCTATGTTGGGGCACATTTTCATGTGAATCCACATTCGGAAAGGACTTGTGATATAGGTCAGAACAGGCTATACGAATTATGTTATTTACTTCTTTTTCAGTAGTGGACTTCCCTATTTGGCAAGGATCCTTTTCCTCCAAGGATGTGGGAGCTTGTTTAGGGAATTTCCTAGTTCCACAAGGATCTTTAATAAGCTGCAATATAATCTCCAAGTGTGGCAAGGATTCATTAATGTTTCAGAATCGTTTTCTTATAAGGATTTCTTATCCATCCTAGCTACACAAGGAAAGAAGGGTTGGTGGTATTTAATGACAAATCAGTTATTTTTATTATTTTCTTTCATGTTTTGGCTTATAGAACTTTGTTTTGATCCAAGGCTTGTTTGGATCAGGTTATGGGCTTTATAGTTTAGGGTTTTTTGGTTAGTTTTGTATGTGGGTCAGTTCAGCCCACAAAGGTAGATCCATTAGGGTTACTTTTAAGAACTATTTAAATACATGTAACCTAAATTTCTGCAGCCTTTGATGATTATTACTTCTTGCATTCTTCAGTTCTTGAACGAACTGAATATGACTTATCGAAGATTAACTGGCTTCGTGGTGTCATTCTACTCATTCCAAGCCTTGGGACATGTTTCCATTGTGTCACACTCTTATCACACCTATTTCAGCTTTTCGAGATCAGATCTCAATTGTGATTGAGGGTTGCGTGACCACGTGATCACAAGGTTCGCATCATCTTTCAATTCCACACAATGTTGTAATTCTACAACATTCGCATAATAGCTTCCTTATCCTTAATCACATTGGCTCGAATCATTGCAATCTCCATCTCCTTAAAGTACTCATCCACGGACCTAGAACCCTGATTCAAACCCTGCAATTTCATATACAAATCTTTGTAATAGTAGTTAGGCACAAATCGCCTTCTCATCAACACTTTCATCTCCTCCCATGACGCTACCAACCTCTCTCCACTCGTCCTTCTACGAATCACATTCTGATCCCACCAAATCAGTGTATAATCCGTGAATTCGATGACTACCAATTTCACTTTCTTCGCCTCCGAATAGTTATGGCACTCAAAAATCCAATCCACCTTTTTCTCCCACTCCAAATAATGCAAACCTCGTGATCATGTGGTCACGCAAAGACATCAATTCCCGGAAAGCCAAGTAAATCAAGTTTGATAGGAGTGTGACACAAAGATAACTTGTATCTAGGCACCAGCACTATTGAAAACGGAAAACCCACACCCAACAAGTATTGATTCGTGAACGAGAAGTATAGGGATGTCGCCACAAAGCCTATTGTTATTCGATAAGTTGTTTTCAATTCTTTAGAGAACCATGGAAGGGAGATTATCTCACCAACACACACACACACAAAGTGCGGCAAATAAGAAGTTTTATTAATCTGAATTGCGTAACTTACATGTCTGGTTATGCCTTTATTTATACTAACTCTAGACTTAAATAAACCCTAATGGACCCCCCTTAGGTGGACTTATATTAAGCCCACTTACAATTGACCCAAATAAGTAATAATAACCCAAAGACTAAGAAGAAAATAATAAAAATCCGAAAATTACCATTCTAAATATGCTAGAATCAGATTTGTCACCATTAAAAAGTCCCAAATAGAATAGGAAATCTGATCTGAAGGTAGAATTTATTCTGAAGTCTCCTTTTCGTTTTATAGCTAGGATGAATAAGGAATCCTTGTAAGAAAAGGATTCTGAAATAATTATGAATCCTTGCCACACTTGGAACTATGTTGCAGCCCATTAAAGATCTTTGTAGAATTAGTAGATTTCCAAAATAAGCTGCCACATCCTTTTAGGAAAAGAATCCTAGCCAAATAGGAAGTCCACAAGTCAAAAGAAAGTAAATAACAAAATTCGTACAGCCTCTGTTGACCCATATTGAGATGCCTTCCCGAACTCTGATTGACTTGAAATTTAACCCAAGGTAGGACAACATGTCAGGAGACTTCACGTAAAATTTCAGCTCGATCCAACGGTCGGATTGAGAATTATGACTGTTGCCGTAAAACTAGATAGTTGCACATTTTACGTCAAAATCTGAATTTGACCTTTCCTGGATTGTATCACCAAATATGCCTCGGGATCGTTTTTACCTTGGAAGAAGGTATTTTCAGTTTGATAGCATCCAAATCACCATCTAAATGAGCATGTCCCCCAACACTACGGAAATTTTCCCTTTGGCCGAATTGGCCCCTAGTTCTATTCCCAAAATCCCTTCAGTTTCTAGGCTACCGAAAACCTTCCTGATGGCCCTTGGCCACATCCTCAAAACCACCATCACCAATATCATCAACGTCCTCCCTAAAATCCTCATAATCAGCCCACCTTGGCCTTTCGGCCCTACTGCCACTGTTTGCTTTCGGTTCAGCCCCAAGCTTCCTCATGTCTTGGGTGCAAACCAACCTCATTACCACATCTCTCCACCCTATCAAGTCTGTCACACACGTTCCCCATCACAAGATTAATCCTCTCCATCATGACTTGCATTTGGAACTTAAGTTCTCCCTCGGGAGGGGGTGGTGAGTTGTGTTTGATCTAACATGATAGTACTTCCAAATTTTGGTTAGTGGTAAAAAAATATCCTCACGTCGCTCGTGTTTCGCTCAAACACTCTTAATATCCTCACACGCTCATACCTCTCGTCTCACCTTCTTGTGGAACTGAAACCAACACCAACTAGAACCAACTTAGCATTGCAATCCAAATGTGTATATTTGACTGAAGAAGCAATAAAAAAATAGAAAAAAACAAGCAAAAAAAAACTGCGATGATAGTCTCGTGAGTAGCAACTGAATCTATCCGAAATATGAACGAAACTAAAGAATCGAATAAAATCATAAAAAAAATATGCAAAATGATGAAACAACACCCAAATATGTTACATATGTTGAAAATATACTGCAAGAAATGAAAACAACAGAAAGAAAGCGAATTTCAAAAGTTGACGCAAAACAGACTCGTTTATGAAAAGTCTGAATCTGGAACCTAATGTAAATGCTGTCTAATTGATCTCAAATTTCAGATATAGTGTGATTTCAACCCAAATAGACAAATTATAAATTTTGAGAAATTTACAATAAGGTTTGATATACTAACGCAAAAACGTTATGAATCAAACCTCGAAATTGAAAACCAAAGCAAACGATATCCAATTGACCCAAAATTAATTTTTTTTATGATGAGGATCCCATTTATCAAAGTATCAAATTGGAGCTAATTCTGAATTGATTTGATCCAATTTTCCCTTGTTTAGTTTTCTGCGGTAGAAACCAATAAACGTCTGATTTGTTCTTTTTCTTTCCTTTTCCCTTTTCTCTGTTTTTTTTTATGCTACTGATATATTTTGGACAGTGGCAGAATGAAATAATAAATTTTTTTTTATATGCTGCAAATTCAGGTAGAAGAAGAAATTTGGACACTAAGGGATTTTTACGGAAACAACAAGAAATGAAAATTTCAGATGGATATAACCTGATTAATGGAGCCAAGCTCTGTTACCAAGTGATGCAAACCTCGTGATCACGTGGTCATGCAACCCATACACAAAGACACAAATTCCTGGAAAGCCAAGTAAATCAGGTTTCATAGGAGTGTGACACAAAGATAACTTGTACCTAAGCACCAACACTATTGGAAAGGGAAAACCCCCACCCAATAAATATTGATTCACGAACGAGTAAGGATGACGCCACAAAGCCAGTTGTTTTTTGATAAGTTGTTTTCAGTTTTTTAGAGAACCAATGATGTGAACCTTGTGATCACGTGGTCACGCAACCCACAAACAAAGACACCAGTTCCCGGAAAGCCTAGTAAATCAGGTTTGATAGGAGTGTGAAACAAAGATAACTTGTACCTAGGCACTAGCACTATTGGAAACGAAAACCCCCACCCAACAAATATTGATTCACGAACGAGAAGTATAAGGATGACGCCAAGAAGACAGTTGTTCTTCGATAAGTTTGTTTTCAGTCATTTGGAGAACCAAGGAAGGGAGATTATCCCACCAACACACAATAAGTGCAGCAAAGAAGTTTATTGATCTGAAAATTGCGTAACCTTACATGTTTGGTTATACCTTTATTTATACTGACTCTAGACTTAAACAAAACCCTAATGGACCCCCCCTTAGGTGGACTTATATGAAGCCCACTTACAATTGACCCAAATAAGTAATAATAACCCAAAGACTAAGAAGAAAATAATAAAAATCCAAAAATTACCATCCTAAATATGCTAGAATCAGATTTGTCACCCTTAAAAAGTCCCAAATAAACTAGCAGAAATCTAATTTGGAAAATTTGTGTTGCTGCCCCCCTTGATGTCCTTGACTAGCTTGGATTTCCTTATTTAACTTGGACAAATAAGAAAACAAATTTCCTCCTTTGTTGCTGATTTAATTGCTTTCCTTCCTAGGTTAGGAATAACATTAAATAATCCTCCCCTCTTTAGGAATAAGATCTTGCCAACTGCCTTACCTAATTAGGAGAATAAATTGCTGACTTTCTATCCTTGTAGCATTAGGAAAAAACAAGCCTAACAAGGCTGGTATTGGGCCAGACACATCAGCCTCTTGTTCCACATGAATTGGGCTCTTCTTGGACTTCAATTAGATGAATTAAAGGTTGTCCTTCATGCTCCTTAAATGTTCCAAGCCCTTCTAGATCTATTTTGCTCCATATGTTCTGAACAAACCCATTCAATGCTTCTTTAAGCTTCTTCGTTCTAGCTCTTGTAATTGGCCCAATTGGCACCTCCAATGGATCTTGGCATGATTACGCTTGGTTAGGCTGATCCACATCAACCAAGGAAGGGAGATTATCCCACCAACACACAACAAGTGCGGCATACAAGAAGTTCTATTAATCTAAATTGTGTAGCCCCTACATGTTTGATTATGTCTTTATTTATACTGACTCTAGATTTAAAAAAACCCTAATGGACCTCCCTTAGGTAGACTTATATGAAGCCCACTTACAATTTACCCAAATAAGTAATAATAACCCAAAGACTAAGAAGAAAATAATAAAAAATAATAAAAATCCAAAAATTACCATCCTAAATATGCTAGAATCAGATTTGTCACCCTTAAAAAGTCCCAAATAAACTAGCAGAAATCTGATTTGGAAAATTTGTGTTGCTGCCCCCTTTGATGTCCTTGATTAGCTTGGATTTCCTTGTTTAATTTGGACAAATAAGAAAACAAATTTCCTCCTTTGTTGCTGATTTAATTACTTTCCTTCCTAGGTTAGGAAAATCATTAAATAATCCTCTCCTCTTTAGGAACAAGATCTGGCGAACTTCCTTACTTAATTAGGAGAATAGATTGCTGATTTTCCATCCTTTTAACATTAGGAAAAACAAGCCTAACAAGGCTTGTATGGGGCCGGACACATTAGCCCCTTGTTCCACACGAATTGGGATCCTCTTGGACCTCAATTAGATGAATTAGAGGTTGTCCTTCATGCTCCTTAGATATCCCAAGCTCCTCTAGGTCCATCTTGCTCTATATGTTATGTAGAAACCCATTTAAGGCTTCTTTAAGCTTCTTTACCCTAGCTCTTGTAATTGGCCCAATTGGCACCTCCAAAGGGTCGTTAGCATGATTACGCTGGTGTTGTGCTGATCCTCATCACCATATAACAAAACCTTCCTTCCTTCATCTTCACATCAGATTGTTAGTTTGTTTGGGTTAGGAAGCTAAGGCAGATCAAAACGGGGTTATGTTTCATCTTGTTACTATCTCTAATCATATCAGTAGCATATAAAAAAGAAAGAAAGAGATTCGATGAAATTTGAAGGATGATTACATTCTACCATACAAAAACAAAAGAATCAATTGAAACTTCAACTTTTGTATACTGGGGGTGAGATCGCAGCACATATTAAATTTGGGCTTATTTTGATATCGTTTACTTGAGATTTTCATTTGAGGTTCAATTCTGTCGTAGAAATACAACTTTTAGTGAACCATTACCAAACCACCTAAGAATCAATTGAAACTTCATATTCTGTCTACTGGGGGTGAGATTGCACCATATATTAAATTTGGTCTCATTTTGAGATTGTTTGGTTGAGATTTTAATCTGAGGTTCAATTCTACCGTAAATTGATCATACAAGGGGTTTAGGTACCTAGACATACAAGAACGACCTATAAACTAATATTTGTTTTTTGTTTGGTATAAGAATACTAAATATTGCATTTGAGGTAATTTTGAGATTGATTGGTCTAGGTTTCAATTCTGTTACGAAAAAATTGCGTAAGAGGTCCGATTTGAGTCAAGTTCCAAAACATGATCCTACTGTTTGTTTTTGTCCAAATGTTTTGGTTTCTATTATAATTGGCTTATTTAGGAGTCAAGTAATTGTTTTCGCTAATTTTAGCTTATGTTTCTATTTTGTGTCTTCATCTTGTCCACAATTCATACGAATTTGCATTGTTACTCATGAAGTTGTAATCGTAGTTTTTTTTCTTTGTTTTCAGTATATTTATTGATTCTTGAGTCCGAGAATTATAATTGGATTGCGCTACAAAGGCTACTAACTTTGATTTGTTGATTTCAGATCCTAAAGAACTAAAGAAATCAAGTTGTGAGGTAAAAGACATAGTGGATTAGAGTGAAAAATCATGATTTTTGTGTGAAACATGAGAGGTGTGAGGATATATTTTGTGTTACTAACCAAATTTTATAGATTGAAAGAATGTTTGAAAACAACAAATCAGCAACACAAAACGCTGACATTGCTTACCACTTGAGAGCCATGGGCTAGTAACTCGAGCTCTTGTCTAGGACGTACAAAGATCTAAAAGATGAGGTGAATTTGATAAAGCAACAGAATAGTATGTCTGATCGCCAAGGAAATACAATCAATAGGGCCGTTTAGAATGTCAGATCTGAATTTAAGGAGTTTGTTGATGAAAATGTAGATGAGGGTGAAGATGACTATGATTTTGCATCTTCTAGCCAAGGATGATCTGAACTAAATAGGGCTAGGAGGAATGTGAATTTCTATGGCAGGGGGAATTATGAAAATGTGGATGGAAACTTGGACTCTATTAAACTTATAATTCATAACTTTCAAGGTAAAAATGATCTCGATGCTTATTTGGAGTGGGAGAAAAGTGAAATTGATAGTCATTGAATTAACAGATTACGCATTGATTTGGTGGGATTTGATTGGTAGGAGGAGGAATGAAGAAAGGCCAATAACATTGTGGGAGGAGATGAAAGTTTTGATGAGGAGGCGATTTAGGCCTAACTATTATTATAGGGATTTGTATATGAAATTACAAAGTCTGAATCAAGATTCTAAGTCAGTAGATGAATATTACAATAAAATGGAAATCACGATGATTCGGGGCAACATAATTGAGGATATAAAGGCCATGATGGCGTGATTTTTTAATGGGCTGAATAAAGAGATTATAAATGTGATGGAATTACAATATTATGTAGAGTTAAAGGATATGGTCCATATGGCAACCAAGTTGGAAAGACAAATAAAGAGAAGGGGCAGCATACGTTTTCAGACCAATTCAACTTCATCTTCATCAGCATGGAGGCTGAATCAGAGAAAAGATGGGGCTACCCAACCAAAGTCTTTTGTCCCTACAAAAGTCGAACCACCTAATGCTAAGTTGATAAGTGTAGAAGATTATTCTATAACCTTCAAGCTTCGATGGAAAAGGAGGAACAATGCCAAACTGATGAAAAATGAAAAAGGGCAGCAGTGGTTATCATTAAAAAAATATATACGCAAGTTGATGGCAAGACATGCTTATTTAAAATTATTATCGGCTGCTACTTTCATACAATGTTGTTGGATGCAAGTGCGTGTAAGAAAAGAACTCCAAAGGCTTCAAAGAGAGGCTAATGAATTGTTCGTTAAAACTATTGGTGATTCAAGGACGAATTATCTTAAAGAGAGAGGGAATGATACGATCCAAGAAAGGTCAGATTTAGATTTTGGTGTAAAATTTTCTATCGTCTAGTTTTACGCTATTGAGCATAACTCCAAATCTAATCATTGGATCGAACTGAAACTTTACCAAAAGATTCTAGAGGTATTTACTTCCAGGTGAATTAGAGTTCAGGAAGAACATGTGATATAGGTCAGAACATACTATATGAATTTTGTTATTTACTTTCTTTTGACTTGTGGACTTCCTATTTGGCAAGGATCATTTTTCTACAAGGATGTGACAGCTTGTTTTGGGAATCTCCTAGTTCTAAAAAGATCTTTAATATTTTAGAATCATTTTCCTACAAGGATTCCCTATCCATCCTAGTTACACAAGGAAAGAAGAGCTGGTGGTATTTAATGACATCTTGATTTCAAGAATCTTTGGGCAGATAAAGACTTATGACTTATGGGCTTTATCTTTATTTTTGTTAGCTAAGCCCAAGGCTTGTTTGGGCTTAATTAATACTTTGTTTTCAGCGAGGATCCAAGGCTTATTTGGATCAGGTTAAGGGCTTTTCAGTTTAGGTTTTTGGATCAGCTTTGTAAGTGGGCCAAATCAGTCCACTAGGGTACATCCATTAGGTTTAATTTTTCAAGAACTATTTAAACTCATGTAACCTCAATTTCAGCAGCCATTGAGAGTGATTCTTGCATTTTTCATTTCTTGAATGAACTGAATCTGACATATCAAAGATTAACTGGCTTCGTGGTGTTATTCTACTTTATTCCAATAGTATTGGTGCCTTGGGGAAGGTTTCCATTGTGTCACACTCCTATCAGACCTATTTTGGCTTTCCAGGATCAGATCTCAATCTTGATTGTGGATTGCGTGAAGACTTTATAGGGAAAGTTGAGAACTAAACTCTTATTTTTGACAACTTGTCATCCTCAAACAGATGGACAAACTGAGGTAGTGAATAAAACTTTAGCCCAACTTTTGCATGTTGTTATTCAAAAGAATCTGAAAAGTTGCGAAGAATATTTGCTTTTTGTTAAGTTTGCTTATAATAGAACTGTACATTCGACCTCTGACTTTTTTCCTTTTGAATTTTTTATAGGTTTAATTTACTAACTCTTATGAACTTAATTCCTTTACATTTTGAAGAAAAGATAAGTTTAGATGGTGAGATAACTTTATGAGGGAGTTTGATTGCTGATGCGAACCTCGTGATCACATGGTCACGCAAAGACACCAATTCTCAGAAAGCCAAGTAAATCAGGTTTGATAGGAGTGTGACACAAAGATAACTTGTACCTAGGCACAAGAACTATTGGAAATGGAAACCCCCACCCAACAAATATTGATTCGGGAACGAGAAGTATAGGGATGACACCACGAAGCTAGTTGTTCTTCGATAAGTCATTTTCAGTTCTTTAGAGAACCTTGGAAGGGAGATTATGTCACCAACACACACACACAAAATGCGGCAAACAAGAAGTTTTATTAATCTGAATTGTCTGATAGGAACACATAAAAGAATTGTACAAGGATGATTGTGATTTTGCTAATGTTTACAATGCTTGCGAAACTTCGGCTTTTGAAAAGTTTTATAGACTTGATGGATATTTGTTTAAAGAGAGTCGTTTGTGTGTTACATTAAGTTCTATGCATGAATTGCTTGTACGTGAAGCACATGAACGCGGTTTGATGGGGCATTTTGGTGTTGTTAAGACTTTGGATGTGTTGCATAAGCATTTTTATTGGCCTAAAATGAAAAAAGATGTGCAACGCATATGTGATAAATGCATAACTTGTAGGAAAGCAAAGTCTAGGACTCAACCACATGGCTCGTATACCCCTTTGCCTATACCAAAAGAACCATGGGTAGACATTTCGATGGACTTCGTCTTAGGTTTACCTAGGTCAAAACGGGGTAGGGATTCCATCTTTGTAGTTGTTGTTAGGTTTTCAAAGATGGCACACTTCATTCCATGTCATAAAACTGATGATGCAACTAACATTGCTGATTTGTTCTTTAGGGAGATAGTACGGCTTCACAAGGTCCCTAAGAGCATTGTTTCTGATAGAGATGTTAAATTCCTTAGCTATTTTTGGAAGGTGTTATGGGGCAAATTGGGTACAAATTGTTGTTTTCAACTACTTGTCACCCCCAAACAGATGGACAAATCGAAGTAGTTAATAGGACCTTAACACAACTTTTGCGTACTGTCATTCAAAAGAACTTAAAGAATTGGGAAGATTGTTTGCCATTTATAGAGTTTGCATATAATTATAGTGTGCACTCTACTATTAAATTTTCACCATTTGAAATTGTATATGGATTTAACCCTTTAACTCCAATGGATTTGATTCCTTTGCCAATTGATGAAAGGGTTAGTTTGGATGGTAATCGTTAAGCACAGGTGGTGAAAACACTTCATGAGAGTGTGCGGCAACAAATTGAAAAGAGGAATCATGTGTATGCGACCAAAGCCAATAAGGGGCACAAACATGTTATCTTTCAGCCCGGCGATTGGGTTTGGGTGCATATGCGCAAGGAGAGATTTCCAACCCATAGGAAATCAAAGCTATAACCACGAGGAGATGGGCCATTTCAGATCCTTGAGAGGATCAATGACAATGCTTATAAAGTTGATTTGCCAGGTGAGTATGGTCTTAGTGCTACCTTTAATGTTTATGATCTTACTCTGTTTGATGTAAGTGATGATTCGAGGTCAAATCCTTTTGAAGAGAGAGGGGATGATGCGGATCAGCCCTACACCAAGCGTAATCATGCCAACAATCCATCGGAGGTGCTAATTGGGCCAATCACAAAAGCTTAAAGAAGCATTGAATGGGCTTGTTCAGAACGTATGGAGCAAAATGGACCTAGAGAGGCTTGGGACATTTAAGGAGCATGAAGGGCAGCCTTTAATTCATCTAGTTCAGGTCCAAGAAGAGCCCAATTCGTGTGGAACAAGGGGTTGATGTGTCCGGCCCAATACCAGCCTTGTTAGGCGTGTTATTTTTCCTAATGCTATAAGGATAAAAAAGTCAGCAATTTATTCTCCTAATTAAGTAAGGAAGTTGGCCATATCTTATTCCTAAAGAGGGGAGGACAATTTAATGCTTTTCCTAACTTGTGAAAGAAAGTAATTAAATCAGCAACAAAGAAGGAAATTTATTTTCTTATTTGTCCAAGTTAAACGAGGAAATCCAAGCTAATTAAGGACATCAAGGGGGCAGCAACACAAATTTTTCAAATCAGATTTTTCCTAGTTTATTTAAGACTTCTTAAGGGTGACAAATCTGATCCAACATATTTAACATGATAATTTCGGATTTTTTATTATTTTTACTATTTTCTTCTTAGTGTTTGGGTTATTATTACTTATTTAGGTCAATTGTAAGTGGGCTTCATATAAGTCCACCTAAGGGGGCTCCATTAGGGTTTCTTTAAGTCTAGAGTCAGTATAAATAACGACATAACCAAACATGTAAGGTTACGCAATTTTCAGATCAATAAACTTCTTTGCTGCACTTATTGTGTGTTGGTGGGATAATCTCCCTTCCTTGGTTCTCTAAAGAACCGAAAATGACTTATCAAAGAACAATTGTCTTTGTAGCGTCATCCTTATATTTTTTGTTCGCGAATCAATATTCGTTGGGTAGGGGTCTCCGTTTCCAATAGTGCTGGTGCCTAGGTACAAGTTATCTTTGTGTCACACTCCTATCAAACCTGATTTACTTTGCTTTCTGGGAATTGGTGTCTTTGCGTGTGGGTTGCGTGACCATGTGATCACGATGTTCGCATCAATTGCAAATAGAGAAAAAGAATAGATTGTACACTTCTAAAGCAAATAAGGGGCGTAAACATGTTGTTTTCCAACCCGGTGATTGGGTTTGGGTGTGCATGCATGGAACGATTTCCTAACCAAAAGAAATCAAAATTACAGCTTTATGGTGAAGGTCCATTTCAAGTCTTAGAGAGGATCAATGACAACGCATACAAAATTGATCTTCTAGGTGAGTATGGTGTTAGTGCTACCTTTAATGTTGCTGATCTTACTTTGTTTGCACAGGTTTTTATTTGAGGTCGAATCCTTTCGAAAAGAGAGGGGATGGTGTAGACAAGCCCAGAAACACCAGCAAGGACCCATTACAAGTTTCAAATGGTCCAATGACTTGGTCCAAGAAAAAGGCATTGAATGCATTGGTTTTGAAGGTTTCGACCAAGTCAAATTTGAAGGGTCCATTGGTGTATCAAGAGGAGGCCCTAATATATCTTTTCCATGTGTAAGAGGGGCCCAATCCAACCTTATTTGGGCCATGAGGTGAGGACAACAAAAGAAACAAAAAAATCCTACTACAACTTGGAAACAACATGGGTGACTAACTTTTCCTTTTGTTTCTAAGATTAATGGGCTGCATGGAAGGCTATAAATAAGCCTTGAATCATTTCTGTAATATTTTATTTCCTTCTCTTCTTCTCATGATGGCAGAACGTGGATTTAATATTATGGGCTTTTATTTTATTTTGTTAGCTACAACTTAAGGCTTGTTTGAGCTTAATTAATACATTGTTCTCAGCTAGAATCCAAGGCTTGTTTAAATGTTATGGGATTTTTTGTTTACGGTTTTTGGGTCAATTTTGTAAGTGGGCCAAATCAGTACACTAGGGTAGATCCATTAGGGTTAATTTTTCAAGAACTATTTAAACTAATGTAATCTAAATTTCAGCAGTCATTGATGAATATTACTTCTGAATTTTTCAGTTTTAACATGTAAGAGTGATTCTTGCATTCTTCAGTTCTTGAACGAACTATAAAAAATTAATTGGCTTCTTGGTGTCATTCTACTTCATTCCAATAGTGTTGATGTCTTAGGACAGGTTTCCATTGTGTCACACTCCTATTAGACCTATTTCAGCTTTCCAGGATCAGATCTCAATCTTGATTATGGGTTGCATGACCACGTGATCATGAGGTTCGCATTAAAAAGCTTTTTCATAATTACCATTGTCAAGAGGCCCCTCCTAGGTGCTGTTTGAAAGTTGATCTAATGAAGGCTTATGATTCAGTAAGGTAGGACTTCTTATTAGCAATCCTTAGGATGGTTGGTTTCCTTCAAGTATGGTTAATTGGATTCGTGAATGTATTTCCACTACTAGATTTTCAATATCCATAAATGGAGAGCTCCATGGTTTCTTTGTTGGTACTAGAGGGTTAAGGCAAGGAGATCCAATGTCTCCTTACTTGTTTGTTCTTGTCATGGAAGTATTTTTGGGTCTGATGGGCGATTTTTGGTTCAAAATAATGACTTTAAGCTTCATTAGCATTGTGAAAGGATGCATCTCACTCATTTGTGCTTCGTAGATGATTTAATGATCTTTTGTTAAGCTGAGGTGGGTATGGTTTCAGTCATTAAATCGTGTCTTGATCAATTTCAAATGCTCTCTGGACTGATACCAAATCAAGATAAGAGTTGCATGTTCATTTGTGGTGTAGAGTCCGGAAATAAAGAATCGCTTCTTGATGTTTTCGGTTATAACGAAAGTAAACTTCCAATCAAATACCTTGGCGTTCCTCTCATTACTACAAAGTTTACATCTTCAGATTGTGTTCTCCTTGTAGACCGTGTTATAGAAAGGCTAGGAGTTGGATGCATCACACTCTTTCTTATGCGGGTAAACTTCAGCTTATCAAGTCCATCCTTTTCTCTATTCAAGTGTATCGGTCGTCTTTATTCAACCTTTCTAAGGACGTTGTTTTGAAGATTACCTCATTGCTCAGATCTTTATTAGGAAAAGGTTGTGAACTTGCTTCAGGTGGTGCTAAGATGGCTTGGGAAAACATTTGCTTACCAAAGGAAGAAGGTGGTTTAGGTGTTAAGAACATTCAGGTTTTGAATCGGGCTACTATGGTGAAACACATTTGGGCTATTTGTACAAATCCGAGGCATTCAATCTGGTCATCTTTGATCCACTCTTACTTGTTGTGGGGTAGGAATATTTAGGAGGTGCCTTGTCCTGGGAGGTATTCTTGGAGTTGGTAAATGGTCCTTGGTCTTTCGGAATTTGGTTCGTAAATTTATCTCAGTTCGTGTTGGTGATGGTCGGTCTACTTTCCTATGGTTTGATAAGTAGCACCTTGTAGGCCCCTTGGTGGAGTTCTTTGGGGATAAGATCATTATAGATTCTGGTTTAGGTCGGGATGCGAGACTAAGTTCTATTATTATTGGTCAAGAGTGGATTTGGCCGACTGTTAGGTCACTTGAGTGGATTGAGCTGATTCGTTGTACTTTAGATTCTCTCCTCCCTAATGATAGGTGGTGGGATGTTGTGTGTTTGAAAGATGCTTCGTAGGGTGTATTCTCCATTCATTATGTTTGGAATTCTATCCACCCCCGTTTGGAACAAGGTTGAGTGGCGGGCTCTTGTTTGGCATAAATAGGCGATCCCATGATTTTCCTTCATCTTATGGCTTGTTATCCATAAGGCATTGTTGACTGAAGATAGGCTTATGTCCTTCGGTCTCATTCAGGTGTCTACTATGTGGGGATGATTGTGAGGATATTGACCACTTGTTTTTTTATTGCACTTTCTCCTGCCGTATCTGGTATGATCTTTATTCCATATGCTACATCCCATTTAGAAGTCAATCATGAAATAACACCATCTCATAGGCTCTCTAATTGGGGTGTATTTGTGATTATCAGATTGATGTTAGCCACAACAGTTTACTACATTTAAAGGGAGAGGAATGCTCGACTTCAGGAGAGACTCCTCATAACCCTACTGCGATTTATATGGATATTGTTAACTGTATTGTATCTAAATTTAATTTCCTTCATAATATGGCCAATACGGATACTAATAGAAGACTTTATGACACGAACCTCGTGATCACGTGGTCACGCAACCCACAATCAAGATTGAGATCTGATCCCGGAAAGCCGAAATAGGTCTGATAGGAGTGTGACACAATGAAAACTTGCCTCAAGGCACCAACACTATTGGATTGAGTAGAATAACGCCACGAAGCCAATTAATCTTCGATAAATCAGATTCAGTTCGTTCAAAAACTGAAGAATGCAAGAATCACTCTCACACGTTAAAACTGAAAAATTCAGAAGTAATTATCATCCAAGCTGCCGAAATTTTGGCTTACATGAGTTTAAATAGTTCTTGAAAAGTTAACCCTAATGGACCCCTTATGTGGACTTAAATGAGGTCCACTCAAAACTGACCCAAAACCCTAAACTGAAAAGCCCA
>Ga0307518_10000893_pt1 | contig 22222 bp, 23 predicted proteins | sample 25_EM_MG_FD_203889 | JGI IMG/M metagenome (GOLD analysis project Ga0307518, IMG submission 203889) | Populus trichocarpa ectomycorrhiza microbial communities from riparian zone in the Pacific Northwest, United States - 25_EM | ecosystem: Host-associated > Plants > Roots > Unclassified | place...
GATATGTGCCAGGCAGTGCACAGGAACTCAGGGAGAGGCTGTCCCAAGAGTAGGACATAGTCAAGGTCTGCTGCAATAGCGGAGAAACATTCCAGAGAAAATGCGGACTCCATAGTGACTGATGAAGTGGGTGTCTGGATTGCGGGTGGAATATCTCCGTGGGAAATAAACGGATTTACGTCGGAACTTGACAGGCAGATAGACCACGGTCTAGGCTCCATGATGGTATAGTCACGTGCCTGATAGCTTCAAAAATGACGGAGCTATTCAAAATATCGGAATGCTGGCACTGGGCACCTAAATTTGACATTTGGGCGCTAAAATTGATTCTTCTCTTTCTCCTTCGTTTCTCAATCGTTTCTTCTGCTTCTTTGGTTGTTCTGGTATGGGAGTTGGACTGCAGAAGGCTGCGCTCCTTTCTCATACCAAAAAGATCATTATTCATTGGATTCTTTCTGCTTCTTGGCGGTTCTTGTGCAATAGATGGCTACAATGAGCTTGTATTCATTCTTCGCATAAGGATAGTCTTGACTTTGCGTGATATGGATAGCGAGGGCTGTCTGTATCCCTCAAGTTGGGACAATCTTTCAACAGATCTTGGGTGCATTCTTCGCATTAGTTTCATTGGCTAACTTTCTCCATGTCCACAGTACCAAACATGTTTGGTGCGTGACAGCGGGAGGAGCGGGAGAGGTGATTGACGGCGATTGCTAGATTTTGGAATACAGCTAGACCAGGGTCTAGCTCATCCGTGGCGTCAACGAAGTCGTCGTCGTCATTGTTGTTGTTGTTGTTGTTGTCATCTCCAGGGTCGTCCGGGTCATTTCTGGGACCATCCTCAGGGCCGAACCATTGGAAACGACCGGGTTCACAACGCTCCGGGGTGGAGTCGTGATGGTAGGGGTACCGATCACCAGAAACAGATTCATGGTGACCTAAGTCTGCAGAACCACGAAGGCTCTGAGACGCAGCATCTCGACGCGGAGTCACAGACGCTGTGGGGTTTCGAGCTGTGAAGCTCCGGAATTGGCTAACAGAAGCCAAAGGTTGCCTGTGGTCAGACAGGGCTTGCTGGGCGGCAGAGAGATGGAGATCATTTACTGCACCTGCTTCTTCAGCAAGTGCTGCAGCGGTACGAGCACGAGAACGCGTAGTCATGGTCATAAGGGGATGGGACTAGATGTGCGTACGAAGTTTTGTATAGTGAACCCACGCAAGTGTGAGTCTGAAATACTGTCAAGTCTGGGTCTACTCCGGTAGGGGGTCCGGTCAAGTCCGGACGAAGTCGGACGAAGGAAGAGAGCAGAGGGCTGGACAAGAGGTTAGTCCGGCCGGAGTTGGTGACCGCGTGGATTCAACGACTAAGGACAACAAGCATTGATCCCTTGCATAGGTTCTGGTCAAGAGGGGAAGACGGAGACAGAGACGGAGACAGACAAGAACAGGAGTAGATGACTATGGTTGATTTCAGACTGAGGTATACAGAATAAACTATAGAGTACTTATACTAAGTAAGAACTAGGGACAAGTATTTACGGTGACAAGTAAACAGCCTTAAAGGCGGACAAGGAACGACCGGAGTAAAGACTAGGTCAGGTCCGGGTAAAATAAAGTCAGGTCCAGTGAAAATGCTACAAGGTATAGGATATATCGAGTTCATGGAGAACTCACGTCAAGGCAGGGCAGACGGCGAGGTGTGGTAACGAGTGAATGGAGTATAGAACAAGGGTCGTACTTAACAGTAGATTATCTGCGCAACTGTGACCGGAGTAAGTGATGAGCGACCGGAGTTGAGCTACAGAGCTGTGATGCGACCGGAGTGACCAGATAAGATCCGGAGTTGGACATGGTCATAACACTGTCACTCATACCTACCCATCTCATCCTATAGAGCCTCAATCACAACACCCAGATAATGGGCAAACTGTCCGTTCTCCTCCAATCGGTAAGCAGTAATCTCCACATGGAACATAGCAAAATTTATTTTGGCAGATCCTGCACTGCTTGTCAAGGATGTGGGTCCTCAAACTGATGTTATCGAAGAGCATAACCGCCGAAATTGTTTCCCCCATGCTCCAGATCCTAAACGACTATGTGACATCTGCAAGGGGCAACCTACCTCAGTTCAGGATGTGGCATCAGATAACCTTTTATCTGCTGACATAGAACACCCTAATCTAGATGTCGCAGAACAAGTGTCTAGCCCTCCTGGTGAACTGAATGGCTCTGCCACAAAACTCCATTCCTATCCGTACAAGTTCTGTGAAATTATCGAATGAGCCAAGCAACTTGCACCATGCGGTGCAGCTCTGGATCCCTATCCTAACTGAGCGTGGTTTGTAGATGAGAAGGGACCTGTGTATATGACTGAAGCAATCACGGAATGCATGGAGAAGGGTGTCTTTGTTCTGTCTGGTAAGTACCATTGCTGCTAGTCTTGTATGCTTCCTCACAACAGACAGGATACTGGCCACAGTATCGCAAAGATCTCAGCACTCTGGTAGGCCTGTTTACTTCATCACTACATATACTTAAATGTTCACAGCTCTGGGAAGCGCTGATGACATGGCGATCAACCCTGAAAGCGAAGGCTCACGAATACGTCCTGCGACACTATCCATTGGGCAGTCAATGATCGGCTGAGGAGAATTTATCAAATGCCCAGGCACTGATCCGTGGTGCCATGTTTGTTAGAGATGGTGTTGATGAAGACGTTTGTCATCCTACATTGTGCATCACATGTTACTTACATCTCTTTTGCAGGGTACAACATGGAATATGGTGTCTCCAGCGCTCGCTGGACTTGTTGTTGATTTTTTTTATACAGGACCCTCTGTACTATGCAGTCTTTTTCCTGAAGTGTTTGCACAAGAGGTTCCAAAGCCCACTGTGTGCCTCGCCACAACAGCGGTAAGAAATTGTTTTTTTCTTGGCACATGCTCATGTGTTTTCTATAGTTATGGGCCGCTATTGATGAATACACTATCACAGGAATTTGACAGGACCACAACTTCGAATACACCACTTACTCCAAGGTTTTTGCACAGCTGATGGGTATGCAAACCAAGATTGACGCAAATCCCAAGCATGCTGCAATGACTCACACACTCAGGGTTAGCTGGGCAACTGGGTAAGGTTTCACATTTCCTCCTGGCATCGCCTGATTTATTGTGTAGTGCAACGGTTGACAACGGCAATGCGAGGGACATTGAAGAGGATGATTTCGATGTGGTTCTCGATTAGGTTTATCATTTATCGCTACTGTGTTTTATCTCGATCTATTGTCTGTGATTAGATATTCTGTGGAATGTCATATCTCGTTTTATATCTCTGTGCAGCCTGCCAGTCTTACTCACAATGATAACTGCACAGTACTAGGATGATGTAATTGAGCTGTACAGTTCTTCTAAGTACTGTATTAGTGGGTACCTTTCTATAGAGTCTGTGACTCTGTACAGAGGAGGGCTGGTTTGCTGATGTGTCTGTCTACTTCATGCCTCATGTCACCTAATTTGATGTGTTTGGCGGTGTCAAAGGCATCCAAACGTGGGATTGTGAATTCGCTGACTCGAGTGGTGGCATAGAAGGTTGTTGTGAGGCAGGCAAAAACTGCTGCGTGAAGAGGGGTGCTGATGTCAAGCTGTCGACAAATGGAGGCGATGAGGTCAACAGTGTAGGGTTCCCTGGGTTTGCATTTGGATGAGGGGGGAGCGAGAGTGGCCACCGCTTTGAGGAGAGGGATTACCTCATCATCCTTGATGGCCCATTCAAGGCTGTGCATGATGTGCCAGGCGCAAACGCCTTGGAGGTAGTTGGTGACTGTGGTACTGGAGTAGAGTCCTGCAAGGTTGGTGAGGAACAACGAGATTAATATGGAGCTGGCAGGAGCGCGTTGAGCCTCCAGAATGGATTTGCTATCGCAAAACACATGGTAGACAAGGAGGCCAGATCCATAGGTTTCCTTTGTACTGTCTGCCCAGGCATGAGAAATGGTGTGTTCGATGCGAGAAAGGTCATCGGAGGAGAGGATCGGGACCTGGGTTCCGTGTTGGGGGCAGGAGTTTGGTGGTCTCCATTGCTGCAGACGGTTGCGAGCTGGGCAGGAGGGGCGGAGGGGTGAAGGGATGGGGGTGAGGTCTGCTGGAAATGGGGGTCTGGTTCGTTGTGTTGTCAACGACTCTGGGGGGTTACTAGCAGTCAGGGGGACCAAGCCGCTGGCGTTTGGTCTCCCAGTGGGGGGGCAGCTGGGGTGGAGTGGAAGTGATTTTTGGATGGGTGTGGGTGAAGCAGGGTGCGGGGGGATGTGTGCCATGGTGATGTTGTCGATGAAGGGGCAGAGTGCATGGGGGATGGGGAGATCTGGGAGCATGAGATGTATGGGGGGATATATACCCTGGGATGGGCCATCTGTGGGGTTGATGCCGCTGGGGATATACCTGGTGTGGATGACACAATTGGCTGCCTTGAGGGCAGAGTGGATGTGCTTGAAGGTGTCGTTGGTTGGACCATTGTGGCTGTGCCCATTCCACCATCCTTCAACCACACCTCTGTTGTCTCCGAAAACTTGGAAATGAAGGTCGGAGGTGCCATCTGATATGACGTGGAGGACAAGGAGCTCAAAGCCAATGCTCTCGGCCCAGCCAATGTTGCAGTTGTCTGACTTCCAGTCAGGGCACAGTTTCCAAGCCTTCCAGTGGTCACCAAGGGTGATTCCAATCCCAAATCCTGAGCTAGCATCAGAGAAAACATTGAAATTGAGGATTGGGGTGGGACCTGGTATGGGGAGGGGATGGGGGGGTGCATTGAGGATCTGGTGCCACCACGAGAGGTTGTCGAGGGAGTGGTGAGGGGGGGTTCTGGGTTTGAAAGGTGTGTCGCCAAAGATGGCAAGCATGGCCTTGAGGCTGGTGAGGTAAGCACGGCCGGCTGGGATGACATGGGACGCATGTAATAGTTTACGGTAGAGTTTCTGTATGTCTGCTAGTGGGTGTGTTCGAGAGGATCACCAGTCATCTATAGCTTGGATGTACTTGGTACGCTTGCTGTCACTAAGAGTGACTGTTCAGTTATCAAGGTACCACATGAAACCTAGGTAAGTTACAGAGGGAGAGAAAGGTATGTCTTTCGAGGGCTCCCAGGGAATGCCTAGGATGTGTGATATTCTGTCTATGCCCTCAAAGTTGTAGGTATATTTTTGGTCTTCCTCTGACCTGGGTGAGTCTGAAGAGAGGTCCACAAGGGGGAATACATGGTCATCATCAAATTCAGCCCGGGATCCGTTTGGCTGAAGATCCCCAGGGTACCAGATTCTTCCTCCCAAAGATTGCTGGCCTCCATTATCTCTGATTAATTCTGCTGTTAGCGCCCGTTTCTGGTTGAATTGCAGTAGGAATTCTTTCCGGATGCGGAAGAAAATATGATCGTCCACCCAGCGGGAGATTGGGCCAATGCCACCGGCTCGGAGGATGTCTGCACCCGCACTGGCTAAGTTACCATAAATGCCACCAGAAGGTCCAAAACCAAAACAGAGGCAGGTGTCAACAGCAAATTGATCCTGATCTATTCTGACTACTAAGCCAGGCCACTCCGAAGGATGGAGGGGAACTGTGCAATAGGCTTCAGAAACGTCATGTATGGCTGCCTGGGAGCCAGGGGGTAGGTGCCATATTAGAAGACTAACTATGTCAAATGTGCCATAGGTACAAGGGTAGCAGTCTGCATTGATGCGAGAATTAATTGAAGCTAGGGGGGGAGTAGGGTTGTGCGGGAAAGAAAGGTTCTGAATGAAACGAAATTTTCCGGGTTTGCCGGGTTTGGGAATGATAGACAGTGGGGAGGTCTGGAATTTACCAATAGCAGACTCAAGCTCTGTCTGGGAGAACAGCCCAAGGTAGTGACCTAGAGCAAGTTCTCTGGATAACATCTTATTAAAGGTGTCTTTGTAATTATGGACGGAGGAGTTATTATCAGGGATGTAGGATGAGAGAATGGGGGGTATGCTGGCCATGAAGCCGAGACACAGGGACTCTGGTATGTTCGGGTATTTGCTGAGTAACCCTGAGGAGAGGAGAAGCTCCTCCCAGATGGCGGGGTTGTAGGGAGTGAGGGCTTTAAGCCTTCTCTGCTCGAGGGCACTCTTGGGCGCCATGATCAGAGCTGCCACATCCTGAGCAGAGGTGACGGAGGGTGTGTCCAGTGGACTTGCAGCCCTGGGGGCATTGCCAGTCTGAGCAGAGGGTGACGCCCTTCTTTGAGACAAGTCGCCCGTCAGCTGCACGGCAGCAGTGTGTTTCAGACCCATCCCAGAGCTCATTGCTTTCACACTTGCTGATGAGGTGTGCAAAGTGTCCAAGGCAGATGGAGCAGGCAGATCGGGGCTGTTTCGTTGCCTTGGTATCTCATCCCTTGGGTGGTGGGGGGTGGCGGGAGTTGGGTGCATTTTTTGTGGGGGATGGGCTGGACGCCCAAAAGGGATGGGACGAGGCCAATGCAGCAGGCAGAGGGTCTGCTTTGTAGCGGGCTGAGTGATGAGGAAAAGAAGACACCCGTTCTGCTTGCTGTTGTGGCATAAGCAAGGAGCACGGGGTGAAGCAATGAAAGACACATCAGGGGGATGATGTGTGTGAAGCACGGAAGCATTAATGGGGGAAGAGAGTGAAGACGAATGGTCAGCCATGTGACTGTGATGGAGAAAGGGAAGGAACAGACCTTTGTTAATTGCTCCTCCTGGCGTCTGGAAATGTCCTCTTGGCGCCGGGCACCAACCTCAAAACCAATGTTCCCCATGGTCTTCATTTTTAAGTCATTGTGCCACTGGCGATGCACTCGGGAAGCATATGTGAGTATGATCTCATCACCGTGTGGGGTCTCCCACATTGGGTGGACCTCTAGGTTCCAGAAGAAAAGGGAGATGGCGTTGATGTGTTTCGCCGGCCACCCAGCCTGAGTTGCTTGTTGGAGAAAAGCATTCTTGGCTTTGAAGAAATCAGCAATAGGTAACTCGTGGTCCAGTAGGGCATTCTTTGAAGCCTTGATGGCCATGGCTGGCTTGAGGGTGAGTACGTCATCTTTCTTGGTGACTCCAAGAGCGTCCTCTGCTATGGAACGTGATTCCCTCGCTGCTTCCCGATAGGCGTTGGGGGAGAAGTACCACAGTTCGACATACTCAAACTGGCGCAGTTTCTGTAGAGCATATTGTGAGGGGCAGGGAGGAAGGACACTGGGGATCTGCTTAGTCTCGTCAAAATCATTTATTTTCGGCTTCTTCTCGGCTTCTGAGCACTCCCATTCTGCTTCTTGCTCTGCTAGTTGTTGAGCCTCAGCTTCTTGGGCTTGCCACTGAAGCTTGGCTTCATCAGCTGCCTGGGCTGCTGCAGCCTGTTGGGTGTTCCATCGCCGCATTCGTTCATTGTGCTCGTGTGACCAAAGCTCGTCAAGGCGGACTACGATGTCTTCATTTGAGGCAGCCATTCCTCTTTGGAGGTCATCACGCAAGGGAGCGTAGATGTCCAATGCGAAGTCAGGACAGACTTCAGTGGAGGGGTCTGTGGCCAGGCGCAGGTCCTCTGGCATTCTGCACTACTTACGGAGACTGAGGGTGATCCGGCGATAGGGTGGAAGTAAGTGAGGGATAAACGAAGGGAAATGTTTGCTTGCTGAAGGGATGAAAGAAAAAGGAGAGTGAAGTGCTGACCAGCAGTGAGTGGGGGAGGAAAGAAAGAAGCTGAATAGCCGAGGCACCACCGCACGGCCAAAGACAACGCTCTGTGATTCCAGTCATGCTTTCTTACATAACAGACCACCACATTGTCGAGCTCTGTTCAACTTAATTACATAATCGAAGTGACATTTCTCTCCAACAATGAAGAGGGGCGATGAAGATGACATCGCCTCCATTCCGATATACATCGAAGACGTCATGCAAAGAGCATTGAAGTTTGGTTTTGAGCCTTCTCCCCATCCATACGGCACTCCTGCGACTCTCGACTTTTCACACTCTTTCAAATACACTCTCAGCACTGTGCTTTGTCTTGGGTCTGATTGATTCCCTCACTATTAAATGCATGCCTGTGTGGTCATTGTGTTCCTTGTTTCACTCCAGAGTGCAATACATGAAAGAATTGGTAGTAAGGACGGACGAACAGATGGCCAGGGAACAACCAATGAAGAAAACGACGCTTAGCAACTTCATCTCAGGCCATCTACATCATTAGCCCACGTCACTTTGGTCATCCGCCGTCAGCTGCCAACTCGTTGCTTGACCACTTTTCTGCCACAGAAATGTGCCTTCATTCGGGTACCACATAAATGGTTTTTCAACAGTGTACAGAGGTAGTGTGATGGTTGAACTGGGCTGGCAAGGATCAGTAGGACATTGTATGATCCTTGTGACAAGGTATTTGTTGGTGGGTCGAGTAGAGAACGAAGTCAACAATGATCTGAGTTCGTCGTTCCTTGGAAGTGACCGTATCAGTGGTTTGTATAAAAATAAATCATGGCCGGTCGTCCGGTTCATGGCCGTCACACGATCCTTGCACTGGATTGGGGTGATGTCCGCATTTAAAGAAAGCGACTCGAGGTTTCCTTCGCGGGAGAATTCATTGGAGGCCGTAAAGCGACCATAGTCCCCCAGCTGTCCTCGTAAGGCTCAAGCACCGTATGAAAGGCATGGTTACTCACTTCGATACCAGCAGGTGCGGGCGAGAAATTACCGGGCACCCCGAATATTTCGTAGCTACCGCACTTCGCCCGCCGATCAAGTATCATGAGACCCCGCCAGTCACAGGCGGGATCGTCTGTTCCCTAAATAAATAGTGATATCAGCGCCAATGAGGCATGTAAAAAGCCACCCACGGTAACATTGAAGGCTGTCCATTCATCTGATACGTCACAGAAACCGGGATCACGAAATACATCAAGCTTAACTCCACACATCCCCGAGCTGTTCCACATGACGGACGAAATCTGAAGGATCCTGGTTGTTTGAGCAATACGGGTCTGCATAGCACAGATCTGACCATAGCCTTCAGAGCCAGAGCGCGCCTTATTTATGGCTTGTGCATGCTCTGTCGCGTTGTTCTGCATTTTATAGTATTCCTCCGAGGTATAGTTCTCCCATAGCCCAACAATGTTAGACTCGACAGAACCGACATGTATCCAGTGCTTGCCAAAACACTGTCCAAAGCCCACTGAAAAGCGATGGCCGGCTTGACTATCAAAATAGGCTTTAACGCAAAGGGGGTCGGTGCTGGTCAGCGTGAGCGTGTTTCCTGAAAATTTCTTTGGGTACTCGTCACAGCAAGTGAAACCATTCTCAGTGAGCGTGCTATCATCGACTTTGAATGTGATGTTGCGATGCGGCGGGTCTTGGTATCTGAGATAGACTTGACGGAATTGTGGTGGTCCCTCTGGGATCTTAACGTATGGACATCTATAGTAATTGGACTCCCGCAAAGTCAAGAAGATGGTCACTGGTGAACCAGATGGATAAAAGCGGCATGGCAGCCAGGCTCGGAAGCGAGAGTGAGAACCGTGACAGGGCTGGAGGAACAGCCAAATTTGGATGCCGCGATTCGTGATCGGGAATGAGCCGAGTCGGTCCTCGATCGAGTCCAGCTCTCCTTCTGGGACATTCAACTTCTTGAGAGATTGGATGACTTCGTCGTGACCCATCAGCTCCATTTCACTACAACCACGGAAGTCGCTCGGGTCATCCGCGAGGATGCTGCCAGGCTGGTCCTTTCCTGGATACCACGCAAAGATGCTCTGGTCGTTCGATGCGCGGATGATCTCCAGCTGAAGGCGGTGAAATGCTTTCTTCCCCTCTCCATACAGCATCGCCATATTCACGTCCAGCAGACCCATCAGCGAATAAGCTCTGTCCTCAACCCGCGTCGTCTTCCGATGGGCTGCCCACGACATGATCTGAGCAACGCATGGACGGTTTCCGCGAAGTCCATGTATCAATATATGCTCCGGGATTCCAGTGATGCGTGCCAAGGTAGATGCAAACGTCTTCTTGTAACCTATGCTTCGCCAATCCTTGTTGAAGAACTGGACGTTGCTTGGAGCTATGAGCTCTTGTAGCGTCCACCCACGCGAGAACCACTCTGGCCAGCCTTTGAACTCGGCATACCTCTCATCGTCGCTCGTAGTGGGAAACTGTGGATCTGGGTCGTCTGGGTCGTCTGGGATGTCGTGGAGGTACGCATAGCATACTTGGGCGTTTTCATACCACCGATACATCGCATTGATGGACTCGGATAGCTCTGCGCTGCTTCGCTTGTCGATACAGCAAGTATCGACCCACAACCACTCATATCCGTCCTTTCGAGCCTGCTCGCAGCTCCGAAAAATCTTTTTATAGCCACCACGCTGGCAAATCTCGTCTCTCTTCCCCGGGGGCATCTTTGCGAGCTTGACCATCTCGCGATAGTCCACTTCTTCTGCTTCCTTCATCCACCGATGGGATAGAATCGCATACTTTTCTACTTCGTCGTCGCCGAACTCGAGGACATTCTTGTCATGATCCACTGACTTTCCCTCTTTAATCCAACCATCCCTGTCAAGAAAAGCTTGTACATTGATCAGGCGCATACTGCACAAGTGCGCATCAGTTTCGGCGAGATCGATAACTTCGGATGGTGTCCATACCTCCTCAAATCAATTAGTGATGGCCCAAGATCGGACACGATTGCTGGATCGAAACAGTAGGCTTGTAGTTGCGGTAATACAGTGACGTTAGTTGACTTTCTTTGATCGACGTCTTTCCGTGAGGACAGTAGAATGGTGGCAGGAACAACACTCACAGCGGCGCCTCGACACAGTGAGTTGATGGTAGTGGCAAAGGCTAACACGTGTTGTTTCTGAACGCAGTGAACTGTAATTGAACGCCCAATGACATATGCGGTTATGGTACAACGGCTTATCAATCTCCCCATGCGATTACTGAAATCCGTGATAATAAGTCAAGGAGTGAGTTCTTTTTGGTCTGACTGGCGAGACTATGTACTACTGGTCATTGCAATCAGTTTTGGAACGTGATCCATATACCGTGCCTCAGTCCTGGCTCCGCTGTGAGAATGTCATAAAGCTGCTTTATGCCCTTGCAGAATTTAGTAAAGATCTGCCTGAACCTCATCCTGCCGACCGGATGGAGGCTGCCATTGCCACTGAGGCAAGCGTATGTGTTTTCAAGGTGGGTATAGGGGCGTTGGAACGATGGCAATTCGGCCCGACTCTTTTTGGAGTCCCTTACAACTGTTTCGTGGAGGACGTGGCCGCGACCACACCAATGCGACAGATTGCTGATTGAAATCCCTTAATCTCTTGGTTAACACAAACCTCCATTTGCGCGTCGATGTGGACAGAGACCATCTAGTTTCTTCCCGTACGCCTCCTCAACAAATGGGCATGGGTGAGATTGTTTCTCGAGTCAATGAACTTGTCTTACGCTGGGAAGGTGTCTCTCTTTGCTGTCGAGAATGTCTAAGGGTGGTTTATAGCAGGTACACCTGACGCGAGCAGGGGACCATCATTGCTAATGGAGTTCTCAAAGTACTCACTACCATATCCCTCCCTGATCAGCGTTGACATTCCTATCGCCTTCTGCTTTGCGATCTGCATTCGAGTCGGCCGCTGGCGAAGATGATCTGCCCTTGGTATGATGCCCGTGCTTGTGACGTTGTCATTGCGCTTAGTAAAATGGGGAGCTCGTCTGAGTAATTGGAACATAAAAGTAAGCACACAATAGTACTTCGACGAGTGTCAGAGTTTTGTTCAACTGCAACTCATAAAAAGATAAACCCATATAAATTGAATGAGCCTAGTAGTAGCATCAGAAACCCACGAACTCACAGACGACGAGAGTTGAATAACCTTGGCATCAATATACCTAATTCTAGTCTTCTCATCCTAAGCTGACTTCGTCACCGTGGAATCAGACAAAGATATGGCGTGGGATTTCAATATCGCTGGGGTGTGTGTAGCTCCTGTTCGTCACGATCTGCGAATCTACAGGATACTTAGTGTACATCCCGGCGTCTTTCCTTTAGTAACCAAGGGAAATGCAGAGCGAGGTGTCTTGCCTGGCGCTTTCCGTCATCTTGACCTATCATAGGATTAGTAAATACACCACTACGACAGTGACGGCGATGAGATGGTAGAAGCGGTGGATGCACAGTTGCACAGAACAGGAGGGGCATGCTCCTGCACATACCTTACGATATAAGTACTCATTTCCTTCACCTGCAGCATACACGCGCGTTTCTGCCCTGCACAAGATGTACCGGTGGGTCCATGATATGGACAACCTTATCGTATGAGGCCGAATGATTTTGTGCCAGGACGCCTGATCGGCCGCGAAAAGTCACTACATACCGGTGTCTAACGCCTACGGAGTGTTGTATTGTCAGCATAGCCCACACCGGAGGATGAGTACATAAGTCCTCTGTGCATATCCATGCCCATGGTCTTGAGTTGTGTTATCTGCATTCACCCAGCCAGCTGCCAACTCAGATAGGCTCAGTGACCAGACAATCAAGTACTCACCTGTCACTAGACGACAGTCGTTCTTCCGGTATCCGTATAGCGAACCCAAGATAGCCTCGATCGCACATTCCCCACGAATTGTGCGCACTGGGACTCTGGAGACCTGCAGGGCGAGCGACTGTGTTGGTTCCGGGTCGAGGATGTGACATCGTTCTGTCAAGCTGACTCGAGAGGGATCAAATGTTGGTCTGCCTAGGAACGGTACAACTGTGAGTCTCTTACTAGGGAGTCCGATGGACCACGTACAACATCAGATAATGGGACAAGCACTAGCCGGTGGAATCCAGTGGCTTCCACCCCTTATAAGGATAAGTGCCTTCGGGTAGTCTTCAGATCTACTAATTCAAAACTTCGTCAATTTTGAGTCTGCTCCTCAGATGAAGGAGCTCATCAAGCGGGGATTGCGGAGTGAAAAGTCAACGTCACCTAACGTCACACTAAACGGGGAGGCCTTTGTGGCGCCCACGCCGTCTTCTCTTTCTTCGGCATTTCGGCCATTGCACTCCGCGACTCCCAGCCTTCCACTCCCAGTCTGCACAGTCGACGAATTACACCGTCTACTTCAATTCAGTTTCTGACAGGTTTGTAAATCGAGTGAGCCCTCCCATTGGCCGGTGTCACCTCTAAGCGAGTGCTAGCCCATTTATGGGTTTGGAACTGAGGATATATCCTCGGTTATGGCCAATCCAGTTTCATGATAGGCTGTGCTCTATCTTGGGTCTGATTGATTCCCTCGCTATTCAATGGTGCCCTCGTTCGTGTCTGTGTGGCCATTGTGTTCCTTACTTCACTCCAGACTCGAGTGCGATAATTGGAAAGGATACATGAAAGAATTCAGAGTAAGGAGAACAACCAACGAAGAAAACAGCGCTTCACAACTTCATCTCAGTATCTACAGCATTAACCCCCGTCGACTCACTTGGTCATCCTTCGTCTCACTCGCAACTCGTCGCCTGCCGCTCTTCCGCCACAGAACTAGTGCTTTCATTCTGGTGCCAAACAAATGGCTTTGCAACGCTGTACAGAGGTGTTGTCATGTGTGAGCCAGGCTGGCCAGGATCAGGAGGACATTGTATGATCCTTGTGACGAGGTATCTGTTGGTGAGTCGAGTAGAGCATGAAGTCAACAATGATTTGAAGTCTTCGTTACTTGGAAGCGACAGCATCAGTGGTTCGTACAAAAGGAGATGGCAGTGGCCGTCAGATTCCGGGCCGCCACATAATCCAAGGAAGATATTTCACGCTGGATTGGGGTGATGTCCGCATTTAAAGAAAGCGACTCGAGGTCAGCAATGAGGTTTCCTTTGCAAGAGAATTCATTGGAGTCTCGGGTAAAGTGACCATAGTCCCCCAGCTGTCCTCGTAAGGCTCAAACACCGTATGAAAGGCATGAGTGGTCACTTTGATACCATCGGATGTGGCCCAGAAACTACCGGGTACCCCATTTATTTTGTAGCTACCGCACTTCGTCTGCCGATCGAGTATCATGAGACCCCGCCAGTCACAGCTGGGATCGTCTGTTCCCTAAATAAATGGTGATATCAATGCCAATGAGACATGTAAAAAACCACCCACGTCAACGTTGAAGGCTGTCCATTCACCTGATATGTCACAGACACCGGGATCATGAAATACGTCAAGCTTAACGCCACACATCCTCGAGCTGTTCCAGATGACGGACGAAATTTGGAGGATCTTGGTTGTTTCAGGAAGACGAGTCTGCATAACACAGATCTGACCATAGCCTTCAGAGCCAGAGCGCGCCTTGTTCATGGGTTGTGCATACTCTGGCGTGTTGACCAGCATTTCAAAGTATTCATACCAAGTATAGTCTTCGGGTGGCCGAATAATGTTAGACTCGACAGAACCGACATGTATCCAGCCCTTGCCAAAACAATGTCCAAAGCTCACTGAAAAGCGATGGTTAGCTTGACTATCAAAATAGACTTTGAGACAAAGGGGGTCGGTGCTGGTCAGCGTGAACCTCTTTTCTGAGAATGCCTTTGGGTACGTGTCGCAGCAGGTGAAGCCATTCTCAGTGAGCGTGCTATCATCGACTTCGAATGTGGTGTTGCGACGCGGCGGGTCTTGGTATCTGAGATAGACTTGGCGCAGTTGTGGAGGTTCCTCTGAAGGAGATAGTGAAAAGCACAGCATCGGATATCTATAGTAATTGGATTCCCACAAAGTCAAATCGATGGTCACTGGTGGATCCGATGGACCACGGTGACATGGCAGCCAGGCTCGGAAAAGGGTGCGAGAGCCGCGATAGGGAAGGAGGAACAGCCAAATCTGGATGCCGCGATTGGTGATCGGGAATGAGCCGAGTCGGTCCTCGATGCAGTCCAGCTCCTCTGCTGGAACGTCCTTTTTGAGAGATTGGATGAATTCGTCGTGACCCATCAGCTCCATTCTGCCACAATTCTTGAAGTCGCTCGGGTCATCCGCGAGGATACTGCCAGGCTGCACCCATGCCGCATCCCATGCAAAGATGCTTTGGTCATTCGATGCGCGGATGATCTCCAGCTGAAGGCGGTGAAATGCTTTCTTCCCCTCTCCATACAGCATCGGCATATTCACATCCAGCAGACCCATCAGCGAATAAGCTCGGTCCTCAACCCGCGTCGTCGTCCGATTGGCCGCCCATGACATGATTTGAGCAACACACGGACGGTTTCCGTGAACTCCATGTATCAATATATGCTCCGGGATTTCAGTGATGCGTACCAAGGTAGGAGCAAGCATCTTCTTGTCACCTATGCTTTGCCAATCCTTGTTGAAGAACTGGACGGTGCTTGGGGCTATGAGCTCTTGTAGCGTCCACCCACGCGAGAACCACTCCGGCCAGCCTTTGAACTTAACATACCTCTTCTTGTCGCTCACAGTGGGAAAGGATGAACCGGGGACGTCGTGGAGGTACGCATAGCATACTTGGGCGTTTTCATACCACCGATACATCGAATTGATGGACTCGGATAGCTCTGCGCTGCTTCGCTTGTCGATACAGCAAGTATCGACCCACAACCACTCATATTTGTCCTCGGCGGCCTGCTTGCAGCTCTGAAGGATCTTTTTATAGCCATCACGCCGGCAAATCTTGTCTCTCTCCTCCGGGGGCATCTTTGCGAGCTTGACCATCTCGCGATAGTCCACTTCCTCTGCGTCCTCCATCCACCGATGGGATAGAATCGCGTACTCAGTCGTTTCATCATCGCAGAATTCGAGGACATTCTTGTGATGACCCACTGGCTTTCCCCCTTTAATCCAACCATCCCTGTCAAGAAAAGCTTGTACATTGATCAGGCGCATGCTTCACAAGTGCGCATCAGTTTCGGCGAGATCGATAACTTTGGATGGTGTCCATACCTCTTCAAATCAATTAGTGATGGCCCAAGATCGGACACGATTGCTGGATTGAAACGGTAGGCTCGTAGTTATGGTAATACAGTGACGTTAGTTGACTTTCTTTGATCGACGTCTTTGCGTGAGGACAGCAGAATGGTGGCACAGGAACAACACTCACAACGGCGCCTCAACACAGTGAGTTGATGGTAGTGGCAAAGGCTAACACGTGTTGTTTCGAAGCTACAATGCAGCGAGCTGTAGTTGAACATTGAACACCCAATTCGGACATATGCGGTTATGTACAACAGCCTATCGATCTCCCCATGCGATTACTGAAATCCGTGATAATAAGCCAAGGAGTGAGTTCTTTTTGGTCTGACTGGGGAGACTAAGCACTACTGATCACTACCAGCAGTTTTGGAACGTGATCCATACTGCCTCAGTCCTGGCTCCACCTGGCTCCACTGTGAGAATGTCATAAAGGTGCTTTATGCCCTTGCAGAACTCAGTAAAGATCTGCCTGAACATCATCCCACTGACCGGATGGAGGCTGCATTTACCATTGAAGCGAGCATTTGTGTGTGTTTCCAAGGTGGGTATAGGGACGTTGGAACGATGTCAATTTGGTCCGACCCTTTTTGGAGTCGCTTGCCTAAACTGCTTCGTGGACTGCCAGGACGTGGCCTCGACCTCACCAATGCGACGGACTGCAGCTCAAAATCAGTTGATCTCTTGGTTACCACACAAACCTCCATGTGTACATCGACATGGACAGAGACCGTCTAGTTTTTTACCGTACGCCTCCTCAACAAATGGGCACAGGTGGGATTGTTTCTTGAGTTAATCGTGTTGGCGCGCAGCGACGACAGACGAGCGAGTTTGCTACATAAAATGAGTGAGTAACGGTATACGTGGAGCAGAAGAAGGTCTCACGTCAGTCTCGATAGTAGAACGAAGACTGAGGTGCGTCGGAACGGTCGGACTCCTTAAATATGAGTGCGATTAGCAAAGAAACGTGTACGCAGGAACGAAAGGGAACGCGAACGAGGATGACGCGAGATTAGACTTGGCTCGATCTATGTAGGTCTCCAACAGATCGACCTGTCGTCTTGCGCTGGGAAGGTGTCTCTCTTTGCTGTCGCGAATGTCTAAGGATGGGTTATAGCAGGCACACCTGACGCGAGCAGGGGACCATCACTACCATATCCCTCCCTGATCAGCGTTGACATTCCCTTCACTTTCTGCTTTGTGATCTGCATTCGAGTCGGCCACTGGCGAAGATGATGATCTGTCCTTGGTGCGATGCCTGTTCTTGTGACGTTGTCATCGCGCTTAGTAAAATGGGGAGTTCGTCTGAGTAATTGGAGCATAAAATTAAGCACACAATAGTACCCAGACGAGTGTCAGGGTTTTGTTCAACTGCAACTCATAAAAAGATAAACCTATATAAATTGAATGAGCCTAGTGGTAGGATCGGAAACACGAACTCACAGACGACGAGGGTTGAATAACCTTGGCATCAATGTACCTAATTCTAATCTTCTCATCCCAGGTTGACTTCGTCACCTGCTGCGTGGAACCAGACGAGAATATGGGGTGGGATTTCGATATCGCTGGGGGGGTGTGTGGCTCCTGTTCATCATCTTGACCTCTCATGGGATTGGTAAATACACCACTATGACAGTGATGGCGATGAGATGGTAGAAGCGGTGGATGCACAGTTGCAGAGAACAGGAGGGACATTGCTCCTGCTGCCCTGCACATACCTTACGATATAAGTACTCATTTTCCTCACTCACACCATACACGCGTGTTTCTGCCCTGCACAAGATGTACCGGTGAGTCCATGATATGGACAACCTTGTTGTATGAGGCCGAATGATTTTGTGTCAGGACGCCTGATCGGCCGCGAAAAGTCACTACCGGTGTCTAACGCCTACAGAGTGCATTGTCAGCATAGCCGACACCGGAGGATGAGTACATGAGTTCCCTGTGCGCATCCACGCCCATGATGAATATTGTCTTGAGATCCACAGGGCCAGTGCACAGCTATGGCTCCCACTGCGGTTATCTGGGAACGCATGCCCTGCGTGGTTGCAGAGTAGGGAGTGCCAGTACTTGCGCATTGTGCAGAGGTTTGTCCGTAGTATTATGGTCTCGCTGTACCAAAAGCATCCATATCTTCCCTGAATGATATCATCTCCTGTGTAATGGTCGCAATGAGTAGTATTGAATCATTTAATTCGACAAAGAAGCCGATCGAGTCTTCTGGTTTCTTCGAGCCACGCAATGATGCTGATGCCTGGCGCAAGGATCGTCTTGGGATGCGTGGGTCTCGTCCGAAATGGCCAGGTGTGTTTTTTTGCTCAACTTGTTCTCTGGTAGGTGCGTACAGAACGAGCCCAATGTAGAGCGCGGTGATGGCGAGTAAATGCGGCGGAAGGAAAAGACAGATCTGATCAGTAGTACGTATCATTGATGATCGTCCTAGACATTTATCAGTCAGCTCTGCCTCACTCCGAGCAACGCGCTGACCTCGCGAGCTGTATTGCATCCTCTGGAAGCTCGAACTGGCCTTCCTCTATTCCCCAGTAGCGCGGGCTGTTATCTGTTCCCAACCACCACGAGAGACCTCTTTCGGTGCGGTAGGGTGGAAGACCGTAAGATCACACTCCAGGTCAGCCGCTTGTGAGTGAGGTCATGAGTGGCCAGCACTGGACTACAAATCTGTGGCCATGTACATAGCTGCAGTCGCGTGAAGTCCTCAAGCTGAGAGCAACTCAGTGCGTAAGCATGGGTTTCTTCCCACCCCATCCTGACCAAAATCACCACCGCTGAGGGCCACCCGCAGAGATTCTTGAGTGATGGTATACAGTCTGATGATGGCCCTTGGCAAGCACGATAGAAGCTGGTATGTCCGTATTCGTGCACCAAAGGTTTGGGCCGAAGAGGATGAGGGAAACATCTCCCTCTCCCAAGGCGTCGCACGAAGTAACCACCCTGCACCGTTCATAAGTTCAGGCATGGTCATCGTCAGCAGCATGTTTCGCACGATGTATGGATATCGAGCACGTACCTGGGCTGGCACCGGATCCGTCTGCTTCTCATACGTGCCCAGCTGATGCGTCGCGAGGTCACTGGAGTCGTATCGTCAGCGAGAATCATCGAAACCTATGTACTACAAGGACTCAAGTGGGGGGACACTGTAGCACCCACGTGACCCCTGTGAATCGACATCTTGTCACCTTTTTGACTCCCGTTCCCCTCGAAACTCGATGCCTTCCGAAGTCTGCCCAGCTTCGTCCGCCCGCACGCCCGCTCCGCTGTTCCCCTCCGAATCATTCGCCTGCGCTTATCGCTCGGGCACTTCGCCCGTCAACTCGTCCCGCGACTTCCACTCAGTTTCAAATCCACTCAGTGCTCTATCTGATTGGTTCCCTCGCCATTCCTCTCATCATTCTCCTTTCTCTGTTGTCATCTAGTGGCGCAGCTAGAAGCTTACCTGGTTGTCATAAGCGCGGGAATATCAAGGTGCAACCTGTCCATCCCTCCATCTGAGTGACGCCCATGTAAGTTCCTAATTTTAAGTACGTCAGAGCGGTGGCAAGATTACGCTGTAGTGCAGAGCGACATGTTTTCCAGTCCTTGTCGAAGAACTGGACGTTTCTTGGGGCTATCAGCTCCTGTAGCGTCCACCCGCGCGAGAACCACTCTGGCCATCCACTGAAATCGGGATACCTCTCGTCGCGCGCAGTGGGAAAGGATGAACTGGGACGTCGTGGAGATACGCATAGCAAACCTTCGCGTTTTCGTACCACCGATACATGGAATTGATAGCCTCGGATAGCTCTGCGCTGCTTCGCTTGTCGATGCAACAAGTGTTGACCCACAACCACTTATATCCGTCCTTCTGGGCCTGCTCGCAGCTCTGGAGGATCTTTCGATAGCCACCACGCTGGCGAATCTCGTCTCTCTCCTTCCCGTTCATCTTCGCGAGCCTGACCATCTCATCATAGTCTCCCTCTTGCACAATCCACTGATGGGATAGAATCGCATACCCTGTTGCTTCATCATCGCAGAACTCGAGGACTTTGGCTCGACGATTCACTCGCTTTCACCTTCTAATCAACTCTTCCCTCTCAAGAAGGGCTTTGACGTTGATCAGGCGCATGCTGCACAGGTCCGTATCAGTCTCAGTGGGATCATCAAGTGCGAACAGTATCCATACCTCTAACAGAATCGAAAGACCGGATTGGAACGGTTGACGTGTAGTTGTGGTGACACAGTCAAGCTGGTTCTCTTCGGTTAGTCGAGGTCTTATATACGCAAGTACGGCAGATAAATGGTGGCACAGCAGCGACACCCACAGCGGTACTCCTCCACCCTCGACACAGTGACGATGATATGTGGTGGTGGTTAGGGCACAGGATAACATGTGTGGTTTCTAGCGAAAAAACTTGACCACAACACAGCGCCCAATGACATCATATGGGCGTCAAGTTAAGGTACAACGCCTTGACTCGTGATCTCCCATGCAATCACTGAAATCAGTGATAATATGTCGACGAGATATTAGAAGGAACGACTGCCTTTCCACGAGTCTTTGGTCTGCCTAGGGAGATTATTCATTCCTAATCGTCACAATCAGCGAACGTGTTCCATATTTCTTCGGCCTGGGCTCCTACGGACATGAATGAAAAACGGTTCAATACTTTAGTGCCGGGAGACGGTCAGATCAACCTACTACGTACAGTAAACAACACGCGCTTCACGTCCACCGATGCAAACTCATCAACTTACTTGGCCCACACCTGACCATCTAGCTCTCAAATTGTTCCTTGCCCACTCTGCGGCCCAGAAGCAGAGGTAGATCGAAATCACATTCTCTGTACCATCCACCGTAGCCAACCCCGTACTATGTATTTCGAGGCGCGCTTCCCCCACTTAGCATTCCTTCGCACGAAGCTCAACCCTCGCTGCCTGCAATCTTTCCAACGTCGTAATGTCTCTTCGCTGGGATCGCAGGAGCCTCCTGCAGCATTATTAAAGCGCACCTTTCGTGGGCATCTGGCGCAGTGAGTTGCAGCCCATCGTGGAGTCTGTTCAAGATCTCGTTCTAGTCCTCGGATCGCTTCGTCGTCAATGGTCATGGGCACTATGGACAAGGCATTTGCATGCGACTAGGAGTAGGTACGCATCAGATTGAAAAAAAAGTGTACAGTTCATCAACATGCACGCTCGTGATGATGCCCAACAATGCCTTCATCGGGCACGGTGAGAGTAACTTGTAGAAATTGACACGTTGTGCACAGATCCGAAGTCTCGAAAGCGCTGAGATCGCATCATGAACGTCCTGCTCAGAAGGTACCCACATCCACTGAAGCAATATTCTACTTACCCTATAGTGAGCGAGGAGTTTGCTCTTGTAATCAATGCGTGTTGAGCGTCACTGGTGATTGTTCAGCCTTTAGAAGCCACTCAATCTTCTCCTTCAAACAAATGGTAGTTGCATCAAGGCATGATTATCTTTCGTGGATAAATGAGCACCGAACCCATACCAAATAGTGAGTACATGGGACATACAGAATTGGTTTCTTAGCCCCTCCCGGTCCCATCTTCCCAAATGATTGTCGACCAACTTCTCTATGTCTGGCTTGAGGATCTGATATACAGAGTCAAACAAGGTAAGAGCAGACGATCTCCATTCCCTCATAAACTATGCGATATAAGCCTTTTGAACAACGAAAGGGTAATGGTCAGACAATTCGCGTGTACGAAATCTTGATGAGACTTTCATTAGACAATTTGTACATCAATGAAACTGGCGTCTGTGCTCGATCCATGACTTTGTTAACGAATATTTCGGAGCCCATACGCTCTATTACAGGACTATCGTGGAGGGCACCACTTCACAAGTTTCTTCCTCGTCAGATAAGAACGTAGCCGCAGGCACGAAATCGGGAACAGTTGCGCGGATTCTGCACCTAAATTTGGTAGTGTGAGAGCCTATATTTTGCAGAATCCCATCTGTGTCTGGTGTTCCCTCAGCGCGTTAGGAGAGGTCTCTTGAATTCGTCTAGGACTCGCAACACTGCTAGGTGGTGGCTAAATGGTGGCGGCGGCGGCAGTTCTTTTCTGTTTGCTGTAACACCCTGTAAAGCTCCTCCTGGATCTCGGGAAGTCTATACAGATAGATGTATAAGCAACCTTTCGTGTAACTTTATTGCAACAAAACACGGTGACTACCGTGTGACCTGTGTTGCATGATTCACGGTCGTGAGAATGTTGCAACACATAACACATACGCTGGGCAAAGTGTTGTAACGCG
>Ga0307518_10000894_pt1 | contig 22213 bp, 11 predicted proteins | sample 25_EM_MG_FD_203889 | JGI IMG/M metagenome (GOLD analysis project Ga0307518, IMG submission 203889) | Populus trichocarpa ectomycorrhiza microbial communities from riparian zone in the Pacific Northwest, United States - 25_EM | ecosystem: Host-associated > Plants > Roots > Unclassified | place...
AATATTAGCCAAGGTTAACTTTAGCTTTTTTCATGTCTTTTTTTTAATTGATTTCTTTTTATCCTTCAGCATTTGATTAGTTATCTTGGTCTTTGTGCTTTTTTTTACTTTTTTTTGCGGGGTTATCTTGTTATCCTGATTTTTTTATCTTAGGTCGCGGGCTTAGCGATTAACTCGAGTTGATTAGGGTCTTTTTATTTTTGCTTTTTTTATTTTATTTTTTCCCTATAAATTTGGGTTGTTTGATGATTGAGTTTCATAATTTTATTCAATTTTATTTTGACAGAATTACCTGATATTACGACCAGGTTACAGATTTGGCACGATAACCTGGATAGGCTAGAGTCATTTTTTTTACCTTTTAAATTTATTTTTTCTTCAATTTTATCTTTTAACATTTGATTTTCTATAAATTAAGCTTTGAGTTTTTTCTATTTTACTTTCTATAGAGTTATCACATTCTTATTTATTTATACTCGTTATATTTTTTTATTATTATTAAATTTTATTAAACCCCAATCAATTTATTGCTAGAGTCTCAATTTTATTCTTACTTTTTTCAAAGTAACTGTGTCTCCTGAAAAAATTTTCTTTTCGTTGAAAACAATTTAGCTCGGATGGGACATAACGCTAACCACCTGTCCAATCCTATGTTATTTTAAGAAGTGAAGTCCAATGTAGTGGCTTTGTTCTTGTTGATTTCGAATATGCACAGTTATTCAATATTTTACCTAACACCCCGATCAAAGAACGATGCAATTCATAAACTAATGCAGTGGTTCTTCTATTTCTTCTTATATTTTTTATGGAGTCAATTCTATCCTTACAGAAATTTCAAGTGTTTAATCTACCATTCCAATGAGTTTTATGAGACAAAGTGACTAGAAATAGTCGTGTGAATAATTTGTTTTAAAAAAATGACTTTTCCAAGGTTAATGCGTTAATATATCCTTCTATATAAGATTTTTTTTTTCTAATTTGTCTTTATATTTCTAATTTAGCCGATTTTATTCTTGAGTAGATGTTGTCTTTAATATATTCGTATAGCAAGGTTTTTAGGCCAATCCATTGGAATTAGTTTGTGATTTATACACGAAGCAAAGTTCTTAGAAACTTAACTTGTATTTAAACGTAAACTTATGATCACGTGAGTAATTCTGATGGGTTGGTCTCAAAATTTGTCCAAATAATAGATTTGAAACTTAATATTCAAAGATAAAGTTAATTGAATAAAAAATATAAATAAAAAATAAATAAAAATATCTTCATATAAGAAACATGTTGAGTCATTAATTAATCCTGTATTATAACAAGGATATTAAAAAAAAATCATGTGCAAGTCATGTGACTAATTCTAATTATTTTGATTGAAAAACTCATTGAAATGATAGATTAAACAATTAGACTTTATTTAAATATAAAATAAGCTAAGTTATAACATAAGAATAGGTCTTAAAATCACCTCATTATATAAAAAAAAACAAGACATTATTTTCATAATTAATTGCTTTTGTGTTGATAATATCATACCCCAAACTTTCAATATCACCTTTCCACTTCATCATCGAGTTACGAATATAAGTTAGAAAGAGATGCTCAACTTATCAACATTTCACACAAATGAGTTCAAAAAATCACATAGAAAGTTCTATCCAAAACAAACACAATTTTGTGTGATTAAATGTGGGAACTAGTGAATAAAAACGTTGTGTTAGAGGTTTTCAAAGACGTTGAAAAACTAAAGATGGTGGAGAACAATTACCAGAACCCCCACCTGGCAACTTTGACTTTGCATTATTTTACGTGGGTCACTTGAATGAATTCTCAAAAGTCGTCCATGACTTCAAAAATAAGAACTTTGCTAATCCTATCCGCACAACCCTTGAAATTTTTTTAATGATGAGATCAATGCGAGCCTTCGATTGTTTTAAATGGTACTCAATAATTAAAGAGGTGGTAAAACCCATAAACACAACCCTTTAATTTAGTTTTTCTTATTTAAGATTGCGTAAATCCCTTCGACGCGATCCTTCAAATATCTTTTAAGAATTGCGCTGATCCATCAGCAAATTTTGTCAGTGTTGTGCTTATGAGTTACACTTTCTCCCCTCTGCTTGGTTTGCAAATTTCTTTCCTGTTCTTATGATGAGGACCACTTCTTTTCCCATCGACTAGCCCTCATTTTCACCCATAAAAAAATGCACATAACATGATTCGAGATTGGAACAATATTAGGTGGGAAGCCTTGCAAGATCCACCACGTAACCACGTATATAAAAATTATATAAAAAAAATCTAGAAACCAGTATGAGACCCTAAAAAAATCAAAAGAAAATTTTCAATAACCCACTACTTGCATGATTCAACTCCCACCAAATCCACTCTTTCCACCCTTTTCATCTCTAATTCAACCAGATGAAAGAAACAAAGGAATCCTATGCATTTCTTTTCTGCTTAGGCGGCTAATAGCCTACTAGCCTTGTCCGTTTGAGTATCTGAGCCCTGCTGTCTTGCACGGGTGTGGATGATGAGCTGGGGAAGAGCCTTTCTCAGCCGATTGATTAGTTGACTTAAGATGATTCAAGGACGAGAGAAGCAGGTGCATCATCGAATGGATGAGAGTGATTGTGTTCCCCTTCATAGGTCACAATAAGCATCATGGAGTCATCTAGAGCTCTCTCCACATGTTTGCGTGCTGGACATCCTCTCACGCTGCTGCACTTGTAATATCCCCTGACAAATTGAAACAATGGCAATTCAGACTGAGTTTTTGGTCTAGCCCAGATATCTCTAAAAATAAATCGGAACCTAGAAACAACATTGAAGGACCAACAATGCTGGAAATGTGTTAAAAATCAAGGAAAATCAAGGGAAACCAAGAGAGCAAAAACGATACCTTGGATGAGGAGAGCCTTTGATGGGCTTTTGACCATACTTTCTCCAGGAATAATCATCAGGTGGAATATCAGCCATCTTATTGCTAATTGCAGGAACTCTGACCACTCTTTTAGCCCTTGATTTTCTGCTGAATTAATGAAAACACGGTTAGGAAAATGAAATCAACACCATTTCAAACAATCTCACACAAATTTACCGAATGAGAATTGATGTTAAGAGTTTAGAGAAAAAGACAAACCTTTTCTTGGAGCAATGGCAGCGACCAGAAGAAGAGCCACACTTGAGAGCAGCATCATCCATGGAGTTGCACTTTCTCTTAAGAGAAGAAGAGGACAAAGGGGGTTTACCAGCAGAAGGTTGGGTAAAATGAAACCTAGAAGGCATAGAACGCTGGAAGCCATCAGTTTCCCCTGTAAGAGAAGACATGAAAGAAGTGGCAGAAGAAATTGATGGCGAATTAGAGAAATTGATTGTGGTAGGAATTTCATTCCGATCTGACAACCCTTTTTTTGTAACCAGAAGAGGGCTCTTTTGCTGCTGATTGTGAGGTAAAGGAGGGAGACGATGAATTGGGGTCGGTTGATAAACTCTAAAAGCAGAGGCTTGCTCTGTTGGCTGCGAATTAATTGCTCGAACAGATGGTCCAGGCTCTTGAACTTGCCGTTTTTCTTGTTGCGATTCTGGTTCTTCTCGTATTTGTTGTTGAGTAGGGGGGGTATCAGGAGCTCTTCTAAATCGAGCGTGGCCAGTTCTTGTGGTGCGACCCAGTAAAGAGATGACCTTTTTGAAGTTGTTCACCGCCATATCAGTAACAGTCATGATATTATCCGTGCCAAGATTGGAACTTGAAGAGGCTGCAGATAACTCTTGGTAGTGTTGCTGTTCAAGTTGATTTTGTTTGAGCAATTTTATGACTTCCTCGACGCTTTGTATCCCAGAAGCTGCCGCTTCCCTCACGGCATTCTCTTGCATTTTTGTAGCAAAACAATCACCAGAATACCCCATCATAAGCTCCACAGCCATGTCTTTCACAGCATCCGAGACTGTATCTCTCTTTTTCTCTATAGATTGATTGACCGATATATAAAAAAGAGGAGAGGGATAAAGAGATATTATTATCACTCCATTATAGATATAGATACACAAATAGAATGGATTCAGTTCAACGGAAGTTTGAATTAGAAACAAGAGATGAACATTAAAGAAGGAAAGAAAAAGCAAAAGAGAGACGTGAGGGAAGATGATAAAATAAAAGGAAAGAGATTTTCTTTTATTACTTTCAGGTCAAACCTCTCGGCATCAAGGGTCCCTTCTGCTTACCTTGCCGTCAAACTCACTACCTAATGGGTTTCCACCACGTGGAAGGTTTTTTCAGGATATTGGCTGCCTCTTTAAACGTGGGTCCCGGTAACGGGATTGAAACTGGTTGGAGAAAACGATGAAAGATAGAGAGATAAGGTCAAAATGTTTTGTTTTTTATGAGCCGTTGGATTGATGACGCGGTAAAATCGGGGTTTGTGTTGGTGACAGTAAGGTAGAGTTGACCTTTAACAGCTTTTAATACAAAAGTCGTAAGTATGTAACAGTGAAGAGTTAGGTGGGACCAAGAAGGTTCCTCTTTAACAGAACACAAGAAGCTGCGTCAAAATCTCTACCTACAAGTCACATGGGATTCTTTTCTTTTTCTTTCTTTTCTTTGGCGCTTTTGAAGTATAATACTCCTCCGGTCTGCTCACCATTAGATATGATTAACCTAACAGTACTTGTTCTTTCACCGTTGATCAACATCTTCCAACATTTTTTGAACATCAGATCTTCAACTGGAAATCCCGCTTAGGGCCCACATAAATTACAATTAAGATTAAATTAAATAAAACAGAATAGTGTTTCATTACGCATCATTCCGTTGACGCAACAAAACGTTATTCATGAGGTGCCTTTTTTTACATTATAATCCTTGTAGTTCTTCAAACTTATATTTTTGTCATCACACTTTATTTTTTTATATTTCAGTCCCTAAAAGTTAAATACTTGCTTGGAAGTGTGGTCAAAATTGTGTTTCAAAGTACTTTTCATTTGAAAATATATAAAATAAAAAAATTTATTTTTGACATCCGCACATAAAAATGATTCAAAAAACATTAAAAAAATTAATTTGAAGCAAAACTCTTTTTTTTTAAATAGCGAAATGGCAGTTCAATCGCAACGCCAAATATTTTCTAAGAAAGAAAAAAAGATGTTGACAAGGAAAAAAAATAAGAGAATGTTGAGAAGGAAAAAATAAGAGAGTTTTCTATTTGCCACAACCCAACATAAAAAATAGTCTTTGCATTAACAAATTCATATTGAAAAGGAGAGTTCAATATAAGTGGTTTGGGCATTAAATAATGCTAGAAAAAATATATTTTGATTTGATTTGATTTGATTTTGAATTTTTAAACTGATTAGGTTGTGTTTTGGAGTTTAAAATCGAATTACAAGAGTATTTATGAACTATTTTTAGGGAAAACAATTGAAGTTTGAATTTTAGAAGTCAAAGAAAATTTGGCTTGGCGCTTTTTTAAAAAAACCAGGTGTACAGGCTTGGCCTTGCAAGCTAAGTCATACATGGGTCATTCTTTGAAGTCCGGGGCGGTTAGGCTTTATTGTTTTGTCCCTTCTCTAATTTTCTTTTTATTTAATCATTTTATTTTTTTCACATTCTAAAATAAAATAATTATTACTGTATTTTAAAGAACAAAAAATGACACGATGATATTGTAATTTTTAAATAAGATAATAGACTTTATATGGTAATATTGACAATTGCTTTATAAATAATTATATATAAACCTAACATGCATTTTTTTAATTTGTCATGAATGTTCAATCCTCTCAAATTTACTTTTTATTTTATTTTCATGTAATCGTATAAAAATTATTAAAACATGCTTTTTTTATTCAAAATTGCTTTCAAATCATGAAAAGTTTTTATTCAAAAAAACAATGATATGAATAAAAGATATATGTTTTTTTAAAAAAAAATTACATGAATAAGGAAAGAGATTTTTAACTAGAGAAAATTTTAGTAAAGACTCATAACTATATGTTAAAAATGTGTTATCTCCTATTTTACCATTAAAATAATTTGGTGTTCATGTATCATGATGGACTTCTTATATAAATAAAGTAAATTTGATTATGCTAATATAAATTAAAATAAAACTATCAATTTTTTTTCTTATACATCTTCCATATATTCATAAATTAAAACACAAATGCACATGTTAAAGTGGTTAATAAGACTAGTTTATCGAAAACTTGAAGTACTTCCAAGTTGATCGTGCACCTTTGATAGATATGATGGAGATGTTTTCGAAGGATGTGAATTCTTATTTGTCACATCGTTAGGAGATTAGCCAAAGCATAAGTGATGCATAAAAAGATGAGAAAATCACTATTTATAAAGATCATATATTTTTATAAAATTGCACAAGGCCATCAATCAAATAAAATCCATAGATGAGTAGATTTCAAGATTGCAACAATAAAAAACAATGTTGTCACCCCTGATTGACTTGATTTGTGATTAGTAACAAAAGACAGACGATAAAATTAAGTCCAAGAAAAAAAACTTTTAAAGTTAGAAGAATCCAAGGTCCAAGGTGTTGCAAGAGGTAGACCAAACTGGGCAGTATTTAGAGCAAACTTTGCTTAGAATGACAATCACAAGTTGGGCAAAGATTGTGTAGTTATCTTTCATTTATTGTTGTTTTATTCTTTTATTCATTTTATATTCAGAAATGAACATCTGGTTTAAGAAAATATTTTGTTTTCTCCTTTTTTATATTTTTTTGAAGATTTTATTTATTTATTTCTTTTTGTACCTCGAATTGGACTTGAAAGTATTTTAATATCAAGAACCTAAAATAAAACAAGAATTTTATATATATCCTTGCGGGCCAAGAATATTACTTTTTTTAATGTCTAATAGTTTAGGCTCATGTGATATGGAGCTTGATAGTTCTTCAATAATAGAATTGCTTCATAAACTTCCTATTGATAGGTCTAATTCGTATATCATCTTTGTCAACAATCTTGTATAATTCATTATTTTTCCTATTCTTCAAAAGTTTATGGAGTTAGAGTTGGTTTATCCTCAATAGATAACTCATCTAAGTTTGAGTTTGTAATTTGTAATTTGATGCTTCATCAATGGTGATATGGTTTGTGGATACAATCTTTAATTTTGAAGATTAAGTCTCTACTTTTGTTAGAGTCTTTTCACCTTTTTAAAGCTTTTTGTTTCCTTGATCAGGATTTACTTGATCTTCCTGACTTACTCCTCTTCTATAACTCTATTTTTCTTTTCATCACTTTAAAGCCCAATATGGAGAAAACATAAGCCTTTAGTCTTGAACTCTGTGTTGGGTGGAAGAGGATATTTGATCACCCGGTCTTTCAAATGCTGAAACACGTAAATCCTCGCCCAGTCTTTTAAACATTGAAATAAATGAATTTTATTTATTGTCTTGATATGAAAGACAAGGTTTTTAGGCATCTTCTTCATTGTATTCGATGATATGGATCGTAATAGGGTTTGTTGCAGCATTCTACACCTTAATATTTGGAGGTTTACAGGGTCAATATCCTATTCTAAATTTTGATTATTGGACCGATCTTCCTCTCTGTATAATCTTTCCTGCTCTTTAAATGGTCTTCTACCTATAAAAATGTCATATGCTTCATACTTCTTTACTCGTATCTTATCTTTTGAATTGGAATTAGGTATGTCTTCTAGCTTAAAGTAGAACCTGACATTTGTATAGTGTGATTCTTCAATAAAAATTGTTTTTTTTTTTTTTTGCAACCATAACACACTTGACTTCATCATCACAACTATATAAAAAACGTTGATGGAACCACACCATTCTCGTGTAAGCAAGTTCTTCCCAAGAGCAAGTCTTTGCCTCAATAATATGACAAAGTGTTGAAAAGTTCATCTCTCCAATCTCAATCTCAATATGAATCTTTCAAATATATGTTGTTCTTTTTTGTTAAAACCTTGGATAATCATCCTACTTTTGGATATTTCATCTAGAGATATGCCAATATTCTTCATCATATGAACCTGCATAATGTTAATTATCGATCTATCATCAATTAAGATGCGTCTTATTCCTTGATCTCGGACCTACCCACTTATATAAAGTTGTCTATTATATGATTTTACTCCAAGCTGTAAGTCCTCATTTGATAATTAATTTGTTGTTAAACAATTAACATTGATTACATCATCAGCCCTTGAGAATAACTTTTCTTCAAACTTTTTAGAGCCAATAAAAACTTGAGCAAGAGCCAATCAAGAGCAGTGGGAAATAATTTTTTGAATTGTTTTTTAATGTACTTGTAAATAATTTTTTGTCATTTTTATCTCCATTTTGATTTTTATGTATCATTGTATATGTTTAATGAGTACCACTAAGACAATGAAATCCAATAACAAATTCAAATTGGTTCTCTTGTTCAATTGAGGTTCAAGACACTTCTTCCTTTTTTGGGTTGTTTGGGAACATGTTTGAAACTGTATTTCTTAAAAAATTAAACTTGTTTTTGCTTAAAATTATTTTTTTCATGTTTTTAAATTGTTTTGATGTACTGATATTAAGAATGATTTTTAAAAAATAAAAATATATTTTATTTTAATATATTTTTAAATAAAAGTATTTTAAAAAATAATTTCTATCATAGACCTGAAGTCAACCATGAGTTAACCCTGAGGGGGGTGTAGCTCAACTGGTCAGACCCTAGGTTTGTCCTTAGAGGTCACCAGTTCGAGTTTCACAAACCTCAGGGTTACCAGAGGCTTACATGGTCATTAACTCCAGGACCTGTGGAATTAATCGAGGTACGCGCGTAAGCTGACCCGAACACTTACGTTAACAAAATATATATATATATATATATATATATATATTCCTCTGAGCCTTTGATGCCCGGTCAACAGCGAGAGTATTTTTCGTGAGGGGCACGAGGAAAGCCAAAAGTATGGATGAATCGTGGCCCGATATAAATCATTTAAACATATAGAAAGACTACAAGGCCCGTCTTTCCAAAAATCTGTTTTAATCTTCTGAAATAGCCTGCCTTTAAAGTTCACGCGTCACTATTTAATATTGGGCTTCTAGACCCGGACTTAAAGAAAGCAGGAGTATAACATGTAGCTGTTTTTTTTTTTATTATTATTATTTTGTTGGCAAATTGCGGCCAATTAGAGCTGACAGATTCTCATTCAGAAAACGTGGAAACTGGCAAATTGCAATACCAGACTCATTTCCAAAAGTCAAAACGTAGAAAAAGGCCAATTGCATCACCAAACTAATTTCCGAAAGTCAAAGGATTGATTAAAAGAAAAGGAGAGAAGTTGCTAAATAGAGCTGACGGGGCCATTGTCTCTACGGGGAGTGGAGGGTTGTCAGGAAGTGAGTTTTAATTTATTTTTTTATTAAAATTTATTTTTTGTTTTAAATTAAAAAATTTTAGTGTTTTTATGTTATATATTAATAATAAATTTTAAAAAATAAAAATATATATATTATTTTAATATTTTTTCAAACAAAAAACATTTTTAAAATCAGATTTTATTGAGCTTATCATTGTCAACTATCGAAATAAAGAAACAGCACCACCATTTCTTCCATGTTACTGTCGTTAAATCCACCGATTGCTTGTTAAAAAAACAAATCAGACTAAAATTTGGAAAATTCTACGAAGACTTTCACAATAATGATTGTTTACAGAAGGGGAATTTATCGCCACTAATGAAGATCCCTTGTTGTGATTGAGTAGTGAAAGCATCGACTAAAAAGTCTACGTCAACTCTTCCCATATCACCACCCTCTATTCCTACAGCTATAAACAGCTGCTAATTCTGTATTGATTCAATATCGCTAAATAACCAGCTTCATTCCCGTCTAAGTAGCCATGGCGATCTGTGGAATCCAAGGCTTTCCTCTTGAGGTCACTGGTATGATTACCTACCTAGCTCAGACTCGTTAAGTGTCAATCGATCAGTTTGAGACTGACAAGTGACCATCGTAATTATCTCTCTGTTCATAATGTCTTTCTTTGCAGTCGTTGCTTGTTACAATTTGGAGGACAAGGAATGGATATCAAGACAAGACCCATATGTTAGTGTTGAGTATGGAAACACCAAGTACCGAACCAAAACGTGCACAGGTGCCTATATCTCCTGAATTTTGCTTTCATGTATAAATAATACATGCCAAACCACTTAGTTTTTAATCTCAAGAATCTTCCTTCATGTTTGCTCTTTCTTGTTTTCCGACGTAAGTTAATTATTGCATTACTTGTAAATTTTGATTCACTGAATCAGATGGAGGCAGGAACCCCGTTTTTCAAGAAAAGTTCATTTTCACACTTGTTGAAGGCCTCCGGGAATTGAGCGTTGTGGTTTGGAACAGCCACACCCTCTCTGCTGATGAGCATATTGGCACCGGAAGGTAATTTGTTGTTAGCCCTCAAGAAGTAGTGAGGAAAAAGAAATTGAAATGTTTAGGATCTTACTGATCACTTCGCTGTATTCCTGGAACCTGCTTAATGTAGAATCCAGCTCCATAAAGCCCTTTCCCAAGGTTTTGATGATGCTTCCTGGCCCATACAGAGCAAAACTGGCAGGTTAAACATGAGCTCACATAACCTTCTGTCGTTAATTTTGACTCTTGTTAGTATTATTCTTGAATTTCTGATACATTCTCTCCAATGCAGGCATTCAGGGGAAGTGCGGCTTATGTTACACTACTCAAATCCCAATGTATTTTCAATCCCAAAAATTACTTTGCTTCTCTTGCAAATTAATAGATCAATTTATTCATATGCATGATAGAGAACTGGTTTGCTAACAAATTAATAAAAAATGGTTTCTTTTGTTGGAGCACCACAGCAACATAAAGGGAAAATGACTCCATCAGATTTAGGATCAAAATATGCATCGCCACCACTGAACCAGGTTCTGCCATACCCTTCCATGCCACCAGCACCCGCTGCTCTTTACCCTGCTACAACTACCTACTCCTCCCCTTCTCCGTACATGGGGTACTCTCCTAACCCTGCGAGCTATCCGCCACCCCCTCACGTTCCTCCTCCAGCTGGCCGCTACCCTCCGCAAGCGTGTTTTCCTGCAGCCTACCCTCCCCAAGCATATCCACCTGCTCCTCAGCCCTCAACGTACTATCCTACAGGTAAATTAACGCTTCCTTGCTGGTTATATATCAGGCCTTCAAATAAGGAAAGAAAACGTTACTCAGATGATTCATGTACTTGTCAGGATCTTTATATTTATTAATGGTTCTAATGTAGTCTAATAAGTGGTGTTTTTTTTTCGCTTGATGTCAGGTGCATCCGGGGTTTATCCACCACCACCACCACCAGGAACATATCCACCGCCGCCGTACTGAGTTTTTTATTGGATTTTTTTTTGGGTTAAACAGATAATCTGCAGAAGAAATAAAATTATTTCTCTAGTAAATAAATTTACTCGACTTGGAGCGCAATTTCTACCGTCCCTTTTCTTTTCTTCAAAAATGTCATTGCTTTAATATGCATGATCAATCAATTAGTTCTCCTTCAGCTCAAGCAATTGTATGTGCTTGACTTTGAAATTCATGTGATTTATTAATATCTCGACGTTGATGTTTATCCTTTCATTTTCCAAATAAAATCGCTGGGTCGTCAGGATTTCTTGTACACAAAAAAAATCCCAGATGTTAAATTAAATAACTAAATTTATTGATTCATTATGGTTTCAGTGTCTATTTCTTCTTCTTCTTCTTCTTCTTCTGAAACTCTTGCTCTCGATCTGCTGCTTTTATCATACATAACAAGCCATCTTCTTTGAGTTATCTAGTCTGTATTACCTCTCTAATGAGATCAATGTCGGTTCTTGTTGGTTATAACCAAAATTTGTATCAAACCCGCCTTCATTTATTGTCAGATTTCACCCCTTTTTTTTAATTTATAAGGTTGGTTTGGCTATGATATGATAATATTAGCAATTTTAGGCGTCACGTTAGTCTTGTGTTGCGCCAATTATACGTGTAGAGTTGTGACACAATGTTTTGGGATTGTTTGAAATTATAATAGTAATTATTTATTAAAATATTTTTTATTCAGAAATATATTAAAATAATATTTTTTTAAAAAAAATAATTTTAAAAAAATAAAATTCTTAAAAATTATTTTTAAAATACAAAAACAAAATAAGAGAATGTAAGTTTTTTACCCCGATCCGAAATATCTGTTTTCAATTGGCATATTTGTTTATCCGTCAAAAGTAAGTTGGGTCGGGCATCAAAATTTTCATTGTACACATGGCAATTTTGTAATTATCTATGTACATAAGACTAAAAGGAGAAGGGCAATTTTGTAATTTTGTGTGTGTCTGTCAATTATGATCAAGATTCAAGACAATGTTATTTCAACAAGTTTGTCTTTTATTTTGATTTTTTAAAATTTGAATATTTTTTATTATTGTTTTGTTTTTTTAATTTTACATAATTTGATTGGATGTGGTATATACAAAGATGCTAAGCTAAATTTCTTTATGTTTTAAAAGTTTTAAAACACATGAGACTCGAATAAAAAAAATAAAGATATAAACACTTAAATGTGAAAAATAAAACTAAATATCTTATTTGATTAGAAATAAAGTGAAATATCCACACACGTGCTTGATGGACACATGAAAACTAATTTAATGTACATATTAACATATGTTCTGACAAAATATGATAGAGAAACACTTGACAATATTAATTTTGAAAATCTTGCACTTAAACAACAACATTATATAATAAATCAATAACCTATTATTTTTGTTTTTCAATAATCTCTTAACTTATAATGTATTTTATTTTATTGGGTTAATTACATTGAACCTCTTATAGTTTTTTTTTTTTTTTGCCCCTATTTTTTAAAAAAGTACACTTTATATTCTAAATCAACTTAAATTTTTAAATTAGATAAAATAATTAAATTATTGTCATATATAATACACGTAAAATTAAACCAAATAACATATTGAAAACTCGCGTGCACGCAACAACAATTCAGCCACATCATATGATAAATCCACGAACACAAAGGACAAACACAACAACCACAACTTTAAATGTGTGATTTTATGGTGGAGCTGGTGAGAAAGATGAAGAAGACTGCTTGGTTGAATTAGGTTGTTGAGGAGGTGTGATACGTTACTAGAATTTCTTGGTGGATTTGGGATTGAATATGTTGTTGTTTATTAAGGCTTTTTGTGCAATTGAAAGGAAAAGTAATAAAAAAGAAGAAGAAAATAACATAATGGCTTCAATTATTTCTTGTGGGGGTGTTAGCGGGTGGCTAGGGTTTTTTAGTTCAATGAAAAAGTTGTAATATTAATTATAAGAGCTTTTTAGTTATTATATTATAAATAATTTAATTTTTTTATTGATTTTTTAAACTGTAAAGTATTATAAATTTTATAATATAAAATGTAATTTCTAAAATAACACGTAAAGCAAAAGAATGAAAAAACTATTGGAGGCCGAGTATAAACCCTATTTTTTTATTATTGTTATTGTTTTGATACATATGGACAACAACACAGTAGCATAATACACATCCTCAGGCAAATAACATTTTACCAAAAGCCTAAACCAAGAAAGAGAACAAAGTAAATTTAAGGTTATTTGGGATTGGAATAGCAGTAACGGTTCAAAGTATTTTTTCTTAGAAATACATTAAAATAAAAAAAATTATTTTTAATAGCAGTACATGAAAACGATCTGAAAACATAAAAATAAAATTTCAAACAAAAATTTCAAAATTTTTTGTTATACTTTCCAAACATACTTTAAAAGGAGACAGTTCACACTAGCTCTGCTTCGATATAGGATCAAACCGATGCCTTGAGGGGGGCATTAATAAAGGAGTAGAGCCCTATACAATCATGATTAAAATAGACGAAAATACAACTTCATGATTTATGCAATGGTGCACAAGAGTTCTCCTAGCCTATCAGTTATGTTGGCCTCTGGTGATATATATACTTCCAGCCAGCAGTTTGAGCTAGCCCTAACGGCTAGAATGTCATCCTGACACTGATACTAGACGACACCCAACATCCAGTTAGTCTAATCTTACCATGTATTTTTTTCGAGTTTTCAAGAGTCTAACACGTAAACTTTTTATGTATAATTTATATTTTGTACACGCACGCAACTTTTTATGTGCATAATGGGCATCTTTTACACCAATGACAATAATCATGACTAAGATTTTCACTAGACACGACATGACACAACCAACGGTCACTATAGCTAGCCAATGACTTTTCTTAAACGAAAAGCACCGAATAACATTGACAAACACTTCTTTGTCTTCTAAGGGACCATACAAAGCCAGTTCAGGCAACATATATGGTGTCCAAGTTCTAGGCCAGCATACAGGTCACTCTCATGCCATACAAGTTCAAGGCCGCCATACAAAGCAAGAGCTACTTTAAAAAGTTTCAATCAAACAGGATATCCCAGGAGCTAACCATTACAGTTGCGTGGCATATAAAATATCTTGCACTCCTGCATATCAACAATTATTTTTTAATTGAATAATATAATGTTACGTTAGCAACGACCGCGGCATAACTACCACCATAATAGTATTTGTCTCTATCCGTGTTTTAAAAAAAGTTTATCTTTTTATAAATTTTTAAAAATTTAAAAATATCTTATTTTAATTCGACCTCGATGTCTACCAAGTGCAAGCTTTTCCATTGCGTCATGAGTGTTGCGCTCGGTTTTTAAAACCATGATTGTGAATAACATAATGGTAGTGGGTTTGAATGATAACAATTTAAAATATTTTTTATTTAAAAATATATTAAAATAAAATTTTTTAAAAAAAAAATAATCTGAAACTATAAAATAAATTTTATGGTGGTACTTACATTTACAATTACCCACCAAATTTTATGGGAAAAAATGTAAGTACCACCATAAAATTTCACTCTAAATACGGATGCATAACTTTGTTTCGCTTGCTGATTGCTTTAATCACCCCCACAAACAAGAAAGAGAGTCTTTCGATTCCTATGCCTCGCAAAAATAACAAATCAATCTGAGAATACAAAACACATTCCTTCATTTAATGGATTAATTTACCGCACCTCTAAACAACAGTAGATTAATCTATGTGGCACTTACATTTACAATTACTCACCAAACCATGGAAGAAAATGGTTTCAAATGCAAAACATCTCGGTGAAAAAAACACAAGAACTGAAGCACACTGTACCTTTTGGTTGAGTGAAATACCATCGTACAGCCAAAGAAGCCTAGCACTTCTACAGTGCTGAAATAGCTGTCACAGCAGAGAAATAGCAAATCGAGCAATTGTAGTGTTTTGCCGATTGAGCCAACAAAAATGATTAAGTCAGCACAGAGCTTGCTTGCACCATATGCTCGAAGTATAAAGATCCTCGCACTACACTGCATGCAAGAAGCTGAAGGGTCAAGGCCTATTTGGGTTATAAATCCCAACAAATATATTATTAGACTAGTGTTGTAACATATGTTAGTGTGCGGGTTGTGTGCGCAATTGTTATACCACACTAGTAACACTTGTAATTAATCCTAACAAGTAACTAATTAGTCTACAACGCCTTCGAGAAACTAAAGGATCAAAGACTATCTGGGAAATAAATTCCAACAAATATACAGTGTTCGGGTGTCAATCTGTGTGTTTTAGAGAGAAGTTTCATAAAACAAAAGTAAATTACCACTTATGACAGACTCACTTCTTGAGAGATTGCATAAAACAAAGGTAAATTACCATTTACTACAGATTCACTTCCTGATCTCCCATTCATTGAGCAAGGCACGCGAGAATCTGATGATAGACAAAACAGTGTTTGGAGATTTATAGACTGCATAATGATTGATCCAGCATCAAGACAATCTGGCGTAACTCACGGCAATCAGCTTTTCATTGAGTCATTGCCATATATATTAAATAAATGATAGAAATCTGTCACTTCAAGAATTAGACTTGGACTAGCATGATGCAGCTTATGCAGCAATTGTAAATGTATAACTAGGTGAACAGAGACTAGTAGACAACAAAATAGTATAACTAGGCACAACCTGGATCGTATTAACAAACCAAACAGTTAATTTTCAACAAACAATAGTATAATGCAAAGATGTATTTCCCAGGACTAAAACCTTAAGAATCTTCTCATGTGTACCATCTTCTCAGAGAAGATACAAGTTATATAAATAGGAACAATCACAAATGTAAACTAGAAGTGTGTTATACAACTCACAGCATAAAAAACACAAAGGCGAAGTGAGCAGCAATCCAAGAAACAAGAAAACGATAACTTTTTTTATAGAATGTTCAATAGGAAAGGCAATAAACAGCACACAAAGTCAAATTAATTACATGAAAGCCAGAATCAGGTAATACAATCCAAACTAATCCAAACTGACCAAGGACAATAAAAGTTTTTCAATAGTTCACATTTCAGGTTCACCGTCTCATTATCCTCGAGAACTGCTATTACCACTCGACCATCCTCTAAATGTGCAAGCCGCGAAACTTTTCCCACTCCAAAGCCCAAATCTTGACTTGAAAGAAGTTGATCGTCCAGTACTGCTCGGTGCAATGCTAGGCAGCGGCATTTGATTAGGGACTGAATGAAACTCATCTACATTTTCCTGCACCCCACCATCACTAGCACTGGCATCCTGATGCTCGGGTTCCCCACTATCCAAATTGACCGCCAAAGATCCCCTCTTCATTCTCAACAAATCAGCACACTCATAAGTAACTGCTCTACACTTCTTCACCTTCACTTTAACCAAATTCGGGCACCCATTTGCAAGCGCTTCCAATCCATGATCCGATACAGGACAACTCTTAATACAGAGCTTTTTCAATGCCACACATTTGGCTGCAATACAAGAAATCTCCACGTCACCAACAGTATCACTCCCACACAATGCTAGCCGCTCTAGATTCTGACAATTTGAAGCTAACAATTCTAAACTAATCTGTGTAGGATTCACCCCGATCAGCACCAACTCTTGCAAATTAAGACAATACTTGGCAACTGCCATTAACCCATCATCACCGATCCGATGTGCCTTCCAACCATCAATATGAAGCTTTCTTAGTAACCTACATCGCTCCGCAATGGAAACAAGTCCGATATCAGTACACTCCGGGGTTTTAACTAGATGCAAAATCTCTAAATTCAAACAATTAGAGATGGCTACAAGGCCAGTATCGCTAACTTGGAGCCTCTCTAAATGGATCTCAACCATACCAGTAACCCGATCCGCAATAACTTGAAGAAGCTTATCCCAATCGCCAGAGCATCTAAAAAGCTTCAAAGTTTTCAAATTCTTTGACCCGATTATAAGCGGGCCAAAACACTGTCCATTGTAAAGTTCCTTTAAGCAAATCGTTTTAAGTGAAGCCGCAGCTAAACCCGGTCCAATTGGCTCAGCCGTCGCGCCATCCGTAATTCCTCGAAGCCGTTTTACCGATAAATCCTCGAGCGACGCGCAATTATCAAGCATCGCGTTCATTCCTTTGGCTCCGAAAGCGCAAGATCCACACGAAAACTTCTTCAATGCTTTACAATTTTTAGCGAAAGCTGCCATGCCTGCGTCTGTGATTTCTCTACATGCGCGGAGCTTGAGGCGCGTGAGGTTACGGCAACGAATAGATATTGCAACTAGCGCCTCGTCGCCGATGCTAACGGATCTACGGTCACATTTGAGAGCGAGCTTAGTTACAGCGTCGAAGCGAGAGAAGAGAGATGTTACGAAAGGAAGGAGATCTGATTGGGCGTTGAGAGAGAGTCGGTGACGGCTCTGTCCTTCGATTCTTAACCATCTCCGACAAACTAAAGAGCAGCTTTTCCGGTCGCCGGAACTAAGTGACTGGAAAATACAAGCTAAGCATTCATCGGGAAGATCTGAGATATAATCAGGTGCTTCCACGAGCACGTATTCGGTTTGTTCTTCTACTTGCATCGGAATGATGGGGACAGTGAATTTGGATTTTGAGCGCTGGCTGCTGAGATTTGAGTCTCGACGGCTTGTGATTAAAGCCGTCGAAGTTGTCTGGCCCATTCACGGTGACTGATTGATTGAACGGTGTAGATTTGCAGCTTCAGCTTAGGAGGGAGGAGCACAGTTCTCTCTCGTAGTGTTTGATTGGCCTTTTTCTTTTTTTCGCCTATTCTCAATAACGGAACTGAAAATGGATTTCATTCGGTTTTATGGAATAGTCTCCTCTTTTGTTGAGTTTACGTGTAGTGGATAAGTTCTCATTTGTTTACCCTGCACTCTTCTTCCTGACCTGGTCTGATTTGCATTTTTCCATCGTCCGATTTTGATCTCTGCAGATGATGTTAGAAAGGGCTCCATGATGTGAAAGGGAGGTTTATGATGGGAAATAAGGTCGCCCGCTTGGAATCTTGTGCCATCGTTATTTTTAGTATAAACAATATTTATCTATCCATTTCTTCCACGAAATCTGATGGCAACCACCGTCCTTGTTAACGTTTATTTATTTATTTATTTAAAGTAATAATTGATTTCACCAAAGCCAATGATTTTTCATCCTTCAATTTCTTTCTGTTTTTTTATTAAAAAAAAAAAAAAACAAGTTTCGAGTGCTGCGGCTTGTTTTGGGAAATATTTAAAATTTGAATCTTCAAACATTTTATTGGCTTTTCGAAATGATGTTTAAATTCCAAAATCAAAAAAAGAAAAAAAAACAAGAAGAAGATTATATTTTAGTTGAAACTTGGGATATACTCATTTCTTTTAGATTTCAGAAACCAGTATTTTGCTGTTGCCTTTCTGGAAAGTAAGGTTGAATTTATACTTATCTAATTAAATAAATTAAAAATTATTTATCTTGATAAATATAAAAAAATTGTTAAGAATAAATAAAGATTAAGCTAAAAAAATTAAGAGATTTATAATATATTTTATCTTGTAATACAACCATGTATCTAATTATATTTTATAGGTTTGTTTCTTTTAAAAAAATTATTTAATTAAAATTGTATGTGCCAATAAAACATAAAATAATATTAATGATTACTAAAGGCTAAACTTAAAAAATTGAGAGATGGTTATGAATTAAGATGTTTGATATCGCAATAGAACCATGTATCCAGTTGTTTCTAATAACTTTGTTTATATAATAAATTATGTATTTAATCAAATAATAATGGAATTGGTTAGCGCTAGGGTCGGAGCAAAATTTTGTAAGAAAACCAAAAAAAATGCTTAGGCATCGCTAACATGTTTCTTTAAAAAAATAGATTTTAACTATGAATTCAAAATTAGCTGCATACAAAAAGATATTTTTATCTAATATTAAGACAATAATATATTGGATTTACCTGAGTCAACTCGGATTAACAAACAAAACTCGTGGGGGATAATATTGCAAAAAATAAATTGGAAAGCTCAATCCCTTGATGCATTAAACAGTAAATAAATAATAATATCATGGATGCGTGCCTTGGGCTGGACTCTTTTTTATGGACGATGTGTTATGTGGCAACCAAGGTTTTAGGCACCACCATGGCACCCAAAAAATCAAGTTTCCCTCTAAAAACTTATTTTGAAGTCATTTTAATAAATAAAAAAATATATCACCAGCATACTTAGAATATTTAAAAATAAATTCATCAACCCAGCAAACCTACAAAAAAGTTTAAAAACTCAAAATCAAACCAAATTAGATATGTTTTCCTCGACTTATATATGTTTTTTACACAGTATTAAGGCTTTAACGCAACCATCATCAAACTTCTCTAATCGTATAGAACTCATTAACACTAAGAACTATCATTTTAGTAGTCAAAAGTGGTGTGGCCAACTTTCTTTCTCAACACTAAAATCTGGTAATCTCTCTCTCTCTCTCTCTCTCTCTCTCTCACACACACACACACACACACACACACATTACAGATTGAGAAACAATAAAAAAGAACTTTGTATAACAAAATTGAATTGCAATAAATTAAGAGACCAAATGGGTATAATTTGAAAAGTTTGAAGACTAAATTGAACTTTTCTTGAGAACTTCACAACTGATTTTAGTGTCTTTTCCATAGTGGTCCTCCCTTCTTTCAATCCTATCCTTGTTCAATAAAATTGAATCAGTTGTTCTTTAATTTAGCTTAAAAAAGATGCAACTGACCATAAATAAGTTTAAGGGCCAAAATGAAAAAAATAGAATTTTTTTTAACAATGAGTATTGTCACACTCGGACATCGCGGTGACCAATTAAAAATTATCTCTCGATATGAAAAAATAACAAATATTTGACATCTTGTTCTTTTATGGGAAAATGTCTTGTTCAAGGAGTCGTCACCTAGTATTATAGTAACTAGGAACCCTAAATTGGTCAACAGATATTCTATGGTACCAGACTGGTTACGCAAAAGGGAAGATGTTATCACCCCTTAAGCGTCCTACCTAAAGCAGACTGCATTGCTGATTTTGTCTAAAATTGCTAAGAATTTATTCTCTTTTTCCTTTTCTATCATTCCTTTCATGTTACTGACTCCGGCGTCAGCGAACAATTCCTACGAATATTTCCAACTCTGGTGTTGATAAATATCGCGCAAATCCAAAAAATGCGATATTCCTGACTCTGGCGTCAGTGAATATTTTCGCAAAAAAATGAATTTGAAGAAGAAATTTTCTATGCCATTTTTCTTGTTTATCCTTTATTATTATTGGCCCTTTTTAAATAGAAATAAAAAAAAACCTTACACGACATATTTACATTTAACTGTAATAGTCCACAGATTGAGCACATAACTAAAAACAAATACAAACACAAATAAAAAAAATAAAATAAAGTGCAAGGGACCCACAAATAAATCAACGAAGACCCCTGAATATTTTTGGAATTTTCCAATATTGAAAAGGAACTTGTTTGGCCAAACATCAAACTAGAATGGACATAAAAATTATGGTCAAGGCATAAGGGTGTGTTTTGCCAAACACGCTCTTAGCAAACACAATTTGGTTTTTTGAGGGCTGGGTCTAGCCCAGGGTGCATGGGTTGGAATGGACCCGGCCAGCCCAGCCTGGTCACTGGCCCAAGCTAGTGACCCGGCTGGGCAGCAGGCACGCGTGGCTCAAACCACGCGTAATTAAACATAAATACTATTATAATTTTGCATGCATCTATTTGTTTTATCATGTAATTAAACATAGATACTTTTTAATTTTTTTTTATTAAACTCAATGAAGTTTATGATTCAAGTTACAGGCTGGGCGAGTTAACCTAGATTAATCTAATATGTTGCAATCTCAATATTTTTTAAGAAAATATGTCGGCTTGAATGTATTTTTAAAATTAACTTATGTTTTTATTAGTCATTTGGGTTTTTTAACCTTCCAAATTAATCAAATATGAATCATATCCGAGTATTTTTTATAAAGTTTAATTTGAAATTTAAATCAGATAAAAAGTATAATCGAGAAATTTCAGGTTTGATCTACTCAATTGAGTTTACACGGTAAAAACAAATAATCTTTGCTTGGGCATTTTTACATCTATATTTTTTTTAATCCCACTGTAACTAAGTACGAGGAATTATGTAGGACAAGTCTATCAAATAAAGAATTGCATTTTATTGTTGTTATATATAGTCTGTGTACACTTCTCTAAAGACAACGTATTTTGAACTGCAAGGACTTGCCTGTTATGTTATCCCCGACAGTTCTCTGCGAAGCAGAACTGAGAGTGAGATTTTCTTTTTGTTTTTTTTATTATTATTATTTTAATACTCTTAAATTGTCGATACTACGGTTTAAATATATTTTATAAATTTAGGCATTTCCTTTGGTTTTTTGTTTTTATATAATCAAAAACTGTTTTTGTTTATTTGCAATGTGTAGTTATATTAAGAAGACATTTTATATGAACTGAATTTAATATAAAAATTAAAAATAAAATGCATTTTCAATTAACATATAAAAACTACATTTAGTTATATTGGTGAAATTGTGCATGGTGGTGGTGGTATGCTATAGTAATGATTGCTAATAACAATAACAATAATAATAATTAATTTATTAATTTATCATGATAATTATAATAATTTTGAGTTTTTTTTAATTAAGTATGCTTTATAACTCAATATTGTTAAGTTGTAAGTGTGACTAATATTCTTTATCTTGAAGCCAACTTAAATGGATTCAGACTAAATCTCTTTTCAGTAAAGTTTCAA
>Ga0307518_10000895_pt1 | contig 22211 bp, 23 predicted proteins | sample 25_EM_MG_FD_203889 | JGI IMG/M metagenome (GOLD analysis project Ga0307518, IMG submission 203889) | Populus trichocarpa ectomycorrhiza microbial communities from riparian zone in the Pacific Northwest, United States - 25_EM | ecosystem: Host-associated > Plants > Roots > Unclassified | place...
CGACACAACACTGATATCATCACCATCATCAGCGTATCCTGGGATTGTCGCTGCTGCAGACGCCAAATCGCTTTGAAGTGTGCTTTTTATATTTTATAATTTCATATGGGGTACATTGTACCTCTGGCCGTTCGTGAAATGTAGAATGTAAGGTAATGCACAGTACGACCATGATCATCCGGCATTTGGTTGTTCTACTGATCCGTACGGCACAATCACATCTCCTGTCAACTCCTCACTTTATCCTAGATTCGACCACTACCTCTCGTCCCGTTTTCACCCCGTCCCGCTCATTACCACAATCATCCTTGTGCGTGGAACCCCCCAAGGGGTTGCACTTTGTGCACAAGCGGATCACGTTCAACGGGTAAGTACGTGGTAGGTTGGATACCTTGGTCATGTCGGTGGACAAGACTCAAGAGTGCGTCATCGAGGAAATGCCACAACTGAGATCGATATGCTACTGCTAGGGACGTCATGCTGAAGCTACGGAGCTCGGCCACAGGCTTGGTGGTCACCTTGGGAGTATGAAATGTGTAGTTTGTCCAGCACGGTCAAGCAATGAATTGTCTATAGCGGTGTGAACTCGTGGTGCACAGCCCTAAAGTAGTGCTGTACCTTCACACAATTCAGTTCACAATATTCATCATTCTTTTTCGTCCTAAGGGTACCCCACTGAAGTCATGTCAGAACGTAGCAAAAAGAACCACCTTTTCAAATTTCTTCGTGGAAAAAGTCGGAATCTTGCTGCCGAGGTGCTTGGAGATTCGCACCTTAGTAACCGTCTCTTTTCAAACTAACCGAAGGGACAGCAGGGATCTCCTGGGGCCAACTCTCGTACAAACCAGCAGAACAGGTTTTTCGACGCCTTGGTTCATGGCCGCGAGGTATGCATTTCGGGTATATTAGGTGTCCATACTGAAATGTCTTGCAATATACATAGTTATTCGGCCTCTCTCGCGGCCCCTCAAGGAACACTCCCATCGAGCAAAACCCAGATACAATCAATTTGGTAAGTGCAACGGCGCATTGTGTTGGTGCGGGACTATCAACTGCGTAGATTGTGCAATCCCGTCCGCAGGCGATACTGCCTGTCTCTGGCACATCCGCAGCAGACATTGCACTCATGCAGAACCAAGAAGTATGTTATCTTGCATTGTGTTCTGATCTCTGCGGTGACACAAAACCAAGGCCATCGATGCCAATATCGCAACCGAACTTGGTCCCGCAACCAACCCTAGTGCTACTCCTGTGCAGCGTGCTCCTGTCTTAGCAGTTGAGATATCGGCAAACGTGCCTCCTTCGGAGGCTCAAAATGTGGGTCAACGTGTATGTCATCGAATATTCAGCACTGATCTTACTTGGACCTCGTCAATGAAAGGATGATCTCGACAATATTGTCATAAATACCACCACCAACATGGCTTCGTCTCCTGCACAGCATTCTATACCCGATCCTCTCAAGGTAAGGGGTAGAAGAGGTCGAGTTCACAGCAGTCTCATCTGGCCTCAGGTTCCTCCTACTGGTGATGATGATGTGAGGTACCTAGTCACCAGCCTCAAAGCTGCACGAGAAGGCGTGGTGCAGATGAATAATATGCCGGACAGCATGGGCAGGGTGTTCGCTACTGTGAATTCATGTCTTCGACCCATTAAAATCTTCATCTCCGTTGTCCAGACAATTTCTAATGTGCGTCCTCTTTCCTTTGGCGCACACGTCACTAAATTGCGCTTAGATTCACCCATATGCGAAACTAGCTTTATGCGCACTATCATGGGCCGCTCAGGTACGTCCCAAAGTTATACGAGATTGCACTATATTTAATATGTGGACAGACTATTATTACACAGAGCACCATGGACGAGTCAGTCGTTGCTCTCTTGTCTAAAATCAGCCATGTCTATGCTTTCCTCATCGAAGATCATACCGTCGCAAATGTCGCCCAGATAAAGGAACCTCTATCGGAAATCTCCAAACTGATGCCCAACTGTGTGGCTTTCATCCAGTCCTATTCTAAAACAAAAAGCTTTTGTATGTCATACTCGTACTTGAGGGTCAATGTTCGGCTAATGTTTTTATGAAGGGCAAAGAACGCTGAAGAATGTTTTGTCTGAAACTAATATTGCGATTACTACCTATGGCAATGCGCTGGATGTCTTGACGCAGCAGTGTCGGGACCTTATATGTCGGGATACATGGGTGGCTGTTCACGGGCTCGTCGACAAGGCTGACCACATCTCAGCTGATGTTGGGAACATTTACGACGTTGTCGGTGACATCCACAAGGAAATTCGGCGTGCCCTAAATGGCGTCTGTCTCATGGAAGATGCTATTCGTCATGCCCTAAACAGCATCGATAATATTAAAGATGGTGTCTCAGCGATAGGTAAGGATGGGTTCCACACGGTTGTGACTTGTCCTAAGCAATTTAACCATGCAGATCAAAAGGCTACCCTTGGCCAGCTCGCCTATGCAGGTGGTGCTGGATTAGACACCACCAAGCTCTGCTTAGAAGGCACGAGAGTTGATATCCTGGCGTACATTGTAGACTGGATCAATAATTCGGAGCCTGATACTCCTCGGGTGTTGTGGCTCTATGGCCAGGCAGGCAAAGGGAAGTCGGCCATCGCCCATACGATCGCTAACTGGTTCAAATCTCTTGGAGTGCTTGGGTCGTGTTTCTGCTTCGCCCGCGATCAACAGGCGGAACGTCGCCACGAAAAGATATTCACCACTATCGCACATGATCTTGCTGATCGTGATCCAACTTTCAAGCGGATTCTAGCCGAGGTCATTGCAGGTGATAAAGCGCTATCCACCACGCGCGATGTGAAGCAGCAGTGGCAAAAGTTCATTTTGGATCCAATTTCCAAAGCTGCAGTGTCTATGGTTGGACGGGTGGTCATTGTGATTGATGCACTCGATGAGACCGGTGTTGAGGCCTCTCGGAGTCATATTCTCAGTGTTCTCGCTTCTGCACAGGTTGCCCAGCTCCCGTCCAGCTATCGTGTTCTCATTGCGTCCCGCCCTTTACCTGACATCTTGGAGGCCCTGCAGGACGTTCCCCACATCACATCCAAATCCATGGATGACATCTCTATCGCGAGTGCTGAACACGATGTTCATCTGTACGTTTCTACTCAGCTAGGAAGAAAGCTGATGGATCGTTTCACTATCGAACAAATTTCACGCCTCGTACAGCTGGCAGATGGGTTATTCGAATGGGCTCGGTTGGCTTGCGAGTTCATCAAATCACACAAGGGTGGGTTCACAGCCATGGAGCGATACGAGGCTCTGGTCTCTGTGTCACCTGGAGCAGGAAAAGGACTCTTGGACGAGATGTACCTTACCATTCTGAGAGACATTATCGAGGACGACCTGAAGGCGCGTGCGCGATTCCACTCTGTGATGCGGCAAATACTATGGACCCAAGAGCCTCTCCCAGTGAAGTCATTGAATGCGATACGGCGCAACTTCCCTGACAATGAGCTTTCTGATGTCAAGGCAATCCTCGACCCAATGGGTGCCCTATTGAGTGGCATTGTTGATGTATCAACCCCAGTCCGAGCCTTACATGCATCATTCTATGATTTCTTGACCAACCCTGCGCGGAGCATGGAGTTTGCTATCAAAATGGAAGATGTCCATTGTCAGCTTGCTTGGGCTTGTGTTCAAGTCATGCAAACTGGGCTGTGTTTCAATATCTGTCAATTGGAAACCTCGTACCTACCAAACTCTAAGGTCCCTGACCTAGACTGGCGAGTCCATGAATACATCCCTGCTCACTTGTCTTATGCCTGTCGATTCTGGGCCATTCATGTTCAGGAGGCACAATTTGGGAGGAATTTGGCACAAGAAATGGAATTGCTGTTGAAGGACAAACTGCTCTTCTGGATTGAAGCACTCAGCTTATTGAAGGTACTCAATGTTATGCCATCACACCTGGCAACTATAGCTTCATGGTTGGAGGTGTGTTGATTATGAAGCTGATCCCAACTAACACTGCTAATGAGAATGTTTAGAAAGATGATACATTTAAACAGGTGTCAGCAATAGCAAGAGATGTCATCAAGTTTGTCAGAGCATTTGGTGGTGCCATCATGGAAAGCACCCCACACTTGTATATCTCAGCTCTGCCATTCTCTCCAGTACAGTCCATCATTTATGAGCAATTTTCACCCAAGTACTCAAATCTGGCCCAAATTGTTGATGCAGGAGAATCATGTTGGCCAAACCTTCAGCTAACAATTAGGGGGCATGATAATTGGGTGACCTCTGTTACATTTTCATCAGATGGCAAGAGGATTGCATCAGGTTCAAAAGACAAGACCATATGTTTGTGGGATGCTGAGACTGGACTGCAGCTGGGTAGCCCTTTCATAGGGCATACTGATTTAGTATTCTCAGTGGCATTCTCACCAGATGGCAAGAGGGTTGGATCAGGTTCTGAAGACATGACAGTATGTTTGTGGGATGCTGAGACTGGACTACAGCTGGGTAGCCCTCTCACAGGGCACACTGACTCAGTACGGTCTGTGGTGTTCTCACCTGATGGAAAGAAGATTGCATCAGGTTCCTCTGACAAGACCATATGTTTGTGGGATGCTGAGACTGGACTGCAGCTGGGTAGCCCTCTCACAGGGCACACTGACTCAGTACGGTCTGTGGTGTTCTCACCTGATGGAAAGAAGATTGCATCAGGTTCATCTGACAAGACCATATGTTTGTGGGATGCTGAGACTGGACTACAGCTGGGTAGCCCTCTCACAGGGCACACTGACTCAGTATCCTCAGTGGCATTCTCATCAGATGGCAAGAGGGTTGCATCAGGTTCCATAGACAAGACCATATGTTTGTGGGATGCTGAGACTGGACTGCAGTTTGGTGGCCCTCCCACTGGGCACACTGACTCAGTATACTCAGTGGCATTCTCACCAGGTGGCAAGATGGTTGCATCAGGTTCCTCTGACAAGACCATATGTTTGTGGGATGCTGAGACTGGACTGCTGTTTGGTAGCCCTCTCACAGGGCACACTAACTCAGTATGGTCAATAGCATTCTCACCAGATGGAAAGAGGATTGCATCAGGTTCATCTGACAAGACCATATGTTTGTGGGATGCTGAGACTGCACTGCAGCTGGGTGGCCCTCTTCCAAGGCACACTGACTCAGTATGGTCAGTGGCATTCTCACCAGATGGAAAGCAGATTGTATCAGGTTCCAAAGACAAGACCATATGTTTATGGGATGCTGAGACTGGACTGCAGCTGGGTAGCCCTCTCACAGGGCACACTGGCTCAGTATGGTCAGTGGCATTCTCACCAGATGGAAAGAGGGTTGCATTAGGTTTCAAAGATATGACCATAAGTTTGTGGGATACTGAGACCAAATTGTGGCTTGGTAGCCCTCTCACAGGGCACACTGACTTAGTACTCTCAGTGGCATTCTCACCAAATGGAAAGATGGTTGCATCAAGTTCCAAAGACAGAACCATATGTTTGTGGGATGTTGAGACTGGACTGCAGCTGGGTCACCCTCTCACAGGGCACACTGACTCAGTTTGGTCAGTGGCATTCTCACCAGATGGGAAGAGAATTGCATCAGGTTCATCTGACAAGACCATATGTTTGTGGAATGCTGAGACTGGACTACAGCTGGGTAGCCCTCTCATAGGGCATACTGAATCAGTCTATGTAGTGGCATTTTCACCAGATGGGATTGCATCAGGTTCCTCTGACAAGACCATATGTTTGTGGGATGCTGAGACTGGACTGCAGCTGGGTAGCCCTCTCACAGGGCACACTGGCTCAGTATGGTCAGTGGCATTCTCTCCACATGGCAAGAGGATTGCATCAGGTTCAAAAGACAAGACCATATGTTTGTGGGATGCTGAGACTGGGCTGCAGCTGGGTAGCCCTCTCACAGGGCACACTGACACAATATTCTCAGTAGCATTCTCACCAGATGGTCAGAGAGTTGTTTCTGGTTCAAATGACAAGACCATACATGTGTGGGATTGTTCTACAGATGAAGCAGTTAATCTGTACTCTGACAACATGACAAGACATACCTTTCACTCAATTTGCTATTCTTCAATCCCATGTCATGCCTTGCTGGATTCCAATGTGTATATCTCAGAAAGTGACTTAAATGTCAGGGTTTTATCAGAGTTAGACAATGGTGCATGGATTGTTAGCCCAGAAGGTCATCTACTTCTATGGGTTCCATCATATATGCCAAGACCATCATTATATTCACCCTATAGCTTATTTGTTATTGGAAAACATACTAAGCTTGACTTGAGCAGGATGGTTCATGGGACCAGATGGATAGAGTGTAACTATTTGGTGCATATAGCAAAATGACTGTTGTTAGTGGAAATACCTCCATTTCTGTTCTCATATTTCATCCATTGTATGTTTCATTCATACTCTCTCATTATATAATACCTGATGGAATGGTAATTACAAATTTCTGACAACTTTCTGGGAAAAATAATTATAGGAGGGGGCAGATAGACCCATTTAATGGCCCCAGTTCAAATTTCAGATAAAACAGTGATTGAAATAATATTTTACAGGTGATGCAAGCATCCTTGGGTAATGGAAAGATATCTCATTGGGAAATATTCTGCAAGGCTCAGAACCATCTTTGGAGATCAGACCTTCAAAAACCCAGAACATCCTTTTTACAGCTGTTTTCAGAAATGTTGGTTGGCAGTCACATCATGATTTTTCCATCATGGGCAGCACTTTTTGGCATTAATAAGGGTCTTTCAGATATATATCTTGTGACATAAACAAGTGCCTAGAAGATAAACCATCTGTGCTGGCTTTTCCTGTAAGTGTGCTTGTTTCCCCTCATTCCCCTTGCCCACCTTCTCCTCACCTTGCCCCAACTATTTCAAGAGTGCTGCATACTTTCCCAACCCTCCTGCTTCCATGGTGAGATCCCCAACAACTTGTGCTCCTGGAGAGCACCTATCCAGGTGTTTCTCATGCCTTACAGTGTGTTTTGCTTTTTCATTTTCTCTGCATAGGTGAGTGTGACCTCATTTTTGTTTTGTTAACTAGTATTGCAGGTTCCCCATGTACACTTGCCTATCTCTATCCACACACACCCATACTGCACAGCTCAGCACCCACAAACCTCCATGCCATACACCATTGCAGGCACAGCTTGACAATGCTGACCAGGGAACAATAATGACACAGCAATGATGATGGTAGCAGACTGCAACAACAACATGATGGGAAGCCCAATCACTGACCAGGGCATGTGCATGGCAGTGATGATGATGGGATTGGAGACTCTGATGACAAGGGGGGAGGATGCTTGTGAGCCAGTGCATCAGCAAAACAGCACTTTTGCCACCCCAAGTTTTGACATATCACATGAGCAATTCAGTTTCTACAGTCAAACCTGGTATGTAAAAAGCTTATTTTTGATACAAAGAAGGTTCAGTGAAATTTTTAGGCAAGGTTTATAGGCCAGTTTTTTTGTCCATTTTCTGTACAGCTCTGTATTACTGGGTACCTTGCTGTAATTTTCTGTAATCAGCTGTACAGACTGTACAGGGCATGGGTCAGTTTGCTGATGTGTGATGACAATGATGACAATGAGGGGGATTGATGTGTGTACCAGCTGGTGCAACAGGGTTTCCAATCACAATAACCACAATGGCAAGGGGGGATGAACATATGCCAGTGGATGGGGATAGACATCAGGAAAAATGGGTTTGCTATATAGAAGGGGGGTTATGTTACAACCATGTCCAACTCCGGGTCCTATCTGGTCACTCCAGTCGCATCGCAGCTCTACAGCTCAACTCTGGTCGCTCATCACTTGCTCTGGTCACAGTCATGCAGATAAGCTTCCATTAAGTACGACCCTTGATCTATACTCCATCCACTCATTACCACACCTCACCGTCTCCCCTGCCTTGATGTGAGTTCTCCGTGAACTCAATATATACTATACCTTGTAGCATTTTCACCGGACCTGACTTTATTTTACCTGGACCTGACCTAGTACTTTCTCTGGTTATCCCTTGTCTGCCTTTTAGGCTGTTTACTTGTCACCGTAAATACTTGTCCCTAGTTTCTACTTAGTATAAGTACTCTGTAGTTTATTCTGTATACCTCAGTCTGAAATCAACTTAGTCACTACTCCAGTTCCTGTCTGTCTCTGTCTCTGTCTCCATTTCCATCTCCAACCTCTTGACCGGAACCTACGCAAGGGATCAACACATGTCGTCCTTGTCGTTGAATCCAAGCAGTCACCAACTCTGGCTGGACTAACTTCTTGCCCAGCCCCCTGCCCTCCTCCTTTGTCTGTCTTTGTCCAGACCTGACCAGACCCCCTACCAGAGTAGACCTGGACTTGACAGTATTTTAGACTGACACTTGTGTGGGTTCACTATCCCAATCTCATATGCAAAACTAGTTTCTATCTCTTATGACCATGACTACGCACTCTCCCGCTCATACTGCTGCCACACTTGCTGAAGAAGCAGATGCAGTAAATGACCTCCATCTTTCTGCCGCACAACAAGCCCTGTCTAACCACAGGCAACCTCCAGCTTCTGTTAGCCAATTCCAGAGCTTCACAGCTTGAAACCCCACAGCATCTGTGACTCCACATCAAGATGCTGCATCTCAGAGCCTTCATGGTTCTGCAGACTTAGGTCACCATGAATCTGTTTCTGGTGATCGGTTTCCCTACCATCGCGACTCCACTCCAGAGTGTCGTGAATCCAGTTGTTTCCAATGGTTCGGCCCTGAGGATGGTCCCAGAGATGATCTGGACAACCCTGGAGATGACAACAACAATGACGATGATGACGATGAATTTCTTGATGCCACGGAAGAGCTAGACCCTAGTCTGGCTGTCTTCCACAATCTTGCTGTTGCCATCAACCGCTGTCACACACCAAACAGGTTTGGTACAGTGAACATGGAAGATAATGTCAATATCAAATGATCCTGATGTGAAGGATGAGCATGATGGAGCCTCATCGTAGCCATCTATCACACAAGAAGACTATCCTGATGCAAGAGACAACTGCTGACGTCTAGCAGTCATCACTCGCACAAGAACCACCAAGAAGCAGAAGAAACTGAAGGAATAACATCCATTATGGTATGAGAAAGGAATGCAATCTACTGCAGTCCAACTCCCATACCAGAACAAGCAAAGAAGCTGAAGAATTGATGGAGAAACAAAGGAAAGAAGAGAAGAAACAACATTAGCACTCAAATGTCATTTTTAGGCACTGTCAGAACCGGTTCCTCCGATGAACCCCGACACGAGCGGAGTTAAGTACGAAGGGTTGTCAACGACAGGCGGAGGAGATGCGGAAGTGTTTGAGGACTTGGCTTCAGCGTATGTGCTGTGCCCTTGCGATACCTGTGTCCTCGTATTTCGGAGGACTAAGGGACAGAGAGACAGAGGTCCGATGAAGGTCAGAGTTGCCAGAAGGCAGAGGAGACAGAGGAGAACAGAGGGGAGTTCGCAGGAAGTATTCAAGATGATATTCGAACTGAGGGACAATCCCCTCAGCGTGCAGAGTACTTATACTTTACATCGGATATGTATAATAACCGAGAAGCGGAGGAGAGACATAGCGGAGATGTAGGTAAGAGTCTGCGGATGACAAACGGATGAGTAACATACACGAAACGGAGATCAGTGATAAGCATAACGGATCAAAAGGTTAATGGGACACAGCTATGAGTAATCAGATCTAATCTAAAACGGGAACAAGGGAAACAGGAACGGAAGCGGAACGGAAGCATACAATAACCGGAGGCGTAAGCGCGGAACTATTTACTAAAAGGAGATGGAGCGTCAACTGTCGGAGTGGAGATGGATACGTAGCGTCGGAGGTGTCCGATTGCGATCGGACTTGAGTCTACAACAGTCTAGAGGCCTTGCGGAGTTACGAGGTGTCACGCGGTCATGACAGTATCCCCCCTTTAGGGCCTGAACCCTTGAGGGCCTTTGTGCATGTGGACTTCGCAATTTTGGCATTGTTCTGCTGAGATAAGCATTTTGATCGGAGTTCGGAAGTTACCGTGAGCGCATATAAGAGTGCGCCGCATGTTGTCCGCATTGTTCTTACAACTTGTCCTTCTACTTCATCATGACTTCCCAACACACTACACCTGCCCCCGCCGAGCACCAGCAACGTGACTGGAAGGATGCGGAAGACCACGAACTGGTCACCGATTCGGAGGATGACGAGGCCGACGTGACGGCCAAGTTTGTGGAGCGCGAGCGGAGGGAAGTAGCCAGGAAGGCGGCAGAAGCAGAGCAACGACAGAAGGTCGAGGAGGCACGAGCGGAGGTGCAGAGGAAGAAGGAGGTGAGTAGCGAATATTCTGTTTGCAATTTAGTATTGACGCGAGGATGTGCGGACAGGCACGCAGAGCTGAAGAGGCTCGTAAAGCGGAGGAGGCAGTGAGAGTCGAGGCAGCGCGCAAGGCGGAGGAGGAGCGACAGGCTGAGCTGGCGAGGGAGCGCACGGAGGCGGAGAGGTGACAGCGGAGCGAGGCGAACACATCGCCAAAGGGAGCCAGCAAGCGCAAGAAGGTGCGTAACATGACAGAGGAGGATGAAGCGGATGAAGAGGAGGTGTTCGGGGTGCCCCGAGCGATGGCGGAGGAGCAGTGCGATGCGCTGGGTATGCTTACCCAGACGCTAGCACAGCTCGCAGAGTGGATGGTGGCATCGGAGGCGCGGGAGCGGGAGTGGGTGGAGATTGAGAGGGAGCAGCTCGAGCTAGAGTGGGAGTGTCTGGAGTTGGAGAGGAGGCACGCAGTGATGGAAGAAAGGCGAATGGCCGAAATGGACCGGATCATGGTCACGCGGCGCCAGTTCGTCCAAGGGTCGTCGACGGGGACGACACAAAAGGAGATCGCAGCGGCGGAGCAGGAGGAGAATGGAGCAGATGGAGATGACGAAGAGGGAATGGCGGATGCGGAGGGAGAGGAGGATTAATGGACAAATACATTTTTTTTCTTTTTTTCTTTTATTCTGTACTACATTTGTTATTTGAATGGAGTGTTTTCGTGGACTTGTAAGATATCGGAGTGAGTTCGGAGGTGGCAGGATGATTTAGGCAGACTTGTGCGGACCAGGCTTGCCTGGGTACTTGTGATGGAAATCTTCGATGAGCTCCGACACATGGTCGAGCTCAGTGGCAAGGAGCCACGATGTTTCTTCATCAGTACCGGCGTAGCCAGCCCAGTGGACTAGGTAGAGGAGTTGGCAGTGGCGTCTTCTGCGGTTGATCTTTGAGTCTAGAATTTCTTCGACTTTGTATTTGACTTCTCTGTCGACTTCGATTGGAGGTGGCGGAGTTTGGACGCGGTTGGGAATACTGCTTTGGAGGGAGGTCTCGAGTTGGGACACATGGAATACGGGGTGCACGGACTTCATGGTGTCAGGCAGTCGGAGTGTGAAGGAGAGCGATCCAGGCTTAGCTATTATTTCGAAGGGTCCGAAATTCTTGTCGGAGAGCTTCTTGGAGGGGCACGTAGACCTGAAATACTTCGCTTTCACATAGACTTGATCACCTATCTTGAAATCCGGCAGAGTTGATCTTTTCACATCTGTGGGGCCTTGATAGCGCTGTTGCGCAAGGGCCATCTCAGAGCAGAGGAACTCATGGAGTTCCTTGAGGTCGGAGGTATATTCTTGAGCACGGGAGGAACTGAGGCCCAAGTCGGAGTTGACTGCGATGTCGGGGTGATAGCCTTTGTTGGCGAAGAAGGGAGAGACACCAGTGGTTGCGCTAGGGGAGTTATTAAAAGCGAACTCCGCAAGTGGGAGGAGTTCGGCCCAATTGTCTTGTTGGTAGTTACAGTAGATTCGGAGGTATTTTTCGAGAGTTTGGTTCGTCCGCTCGGTTTGACCATCTCCTTCTGGGTGATAACCAGAGGTGAAATGCAGGGTCATTCCGAGTGCTTTTCCGAGCGAGCGGAAGAAGTGGGAGACGAACTCCAAACCTCTGTCGGAGGTGACATGGGTGGGTACTCCGTGTTTGGAAAACACATGCGCGACGAAGAGCTTGGCAAGCTCAGGGGAACTGATGGTGTCGTAGGTTGGAATGAATATTCCTTGCTTCGAGAGGCGGTCCACGACGACGAGGATGGAGGTGAATCCATCGGAGGAAGGTAGTTGCTCGATGAAGTCCATGGATATGGAATGCCATGGGCGAGCAGGGATCGGAAGTTGTTTTAGTAGGCCGTAGGGCCTGTGCCTAGGGACCTTAGCACGTCCGCAGGATGTGCAGGAACTTACGTAGTCTTTTATGAAGGTGCGGACACCTGGCCAGGTATATTCCCAGCGGACTAGTTCCAAAGTGCGGTTCTGGCCGAAGTGGCCGGAGAGCGGATGGTCGTGCTTGTAGCGGAGGACTCTGAGGCGGAGATCATTGGTATCCGGCACGTAGATCCTATCATCAAGGCGGAGCAAGCCAGCGGAGTCCGTTGACCACCGAGAATCGGATGAGTCGGACTTGTGGCTGAGCGCGACGGGATCGGAAGGGAGGGCTGCGAGAATGTCTTTATGGAGTTGCTCCACATCGACGAGGATGGCAGCGCGGATTGCCGGAGCGAGGAGAATGGTTGCCCTAAGGGAGGACGCGAGTTGTTCTTGGGTGAACATGGGTCGGAGATTGTGTGGGTTGACCCGAGCGTAGTCCCTATCCCCCTCTTTTGGGTAGACGTCCCAGCGTCTAGTGAGGGCATCGGGTTTAGCTCCGAGGCGTCCAGGGCGGAAGCGGATGGCGAGGTTGAACTGGGAGAGGTACTCCGACCAGCGGGCTTGACGGCGAGTCAAGACCTTGGAGCTGGAGAAGTATTCCAAGTTTTTGTGGTCGGTGACCACATCAACCGGAGTGGCGGAGCCCTCAAGGTAGTGTCGCCAGTGCTTAAAAGCCTCGAAAATGGCCAAAAGCTCCTTGTCGTGGGTGTCATAATTTAGCTCCGGAGCGGACAGAGTGCGCGAGTAGTACGCGACAGGGCGGAGGACCTCGTCGGAGCCAGTGATGGAAAGGATTCCAGCGATGGCGTAGTCCGAAGCATCGGTCTCCACAGTCAGCGGAGCGTCAGGGACCCAGTGGGTAAGGATAGGAGCGGAGGTGAAGGCCTTCTTCAGGAGGTTAAAGGCGGAGCGACAGTCCTCACCAAAATTCCAAGGAATGTTTTTGCGGGTAAGCCGCGTGAGAGGTACGATGATGTCGGAGTAATTGAAAATGAAGCGACGGTAGAAGTTCGCAAAACCGAGGAAGGACTGGATGTCCTTCACCTTGCGGGGTTCTGGCCAGTCGGAGATGGCTTTGACTTTGTCGGCGGACATGGAGAGGCCATCGGGAGAGAGGCAGAAGCCCAGGTATTCGGTGGAGGTGGTATGGAATTCGCATTTTTCCGGCTTAGCAAAGAGGTTATGCTTGCGGAGGCGTCGGAGGACTTTGCGGACATGTTTTTGATGTGATTCGATGTCTTCGGAGTAAATAAGGATGTCGTCTAGATAGACGACTACGCAGACATCGAGCATGTCGGAGAGAATGCTGTTAACAAATTGCTGGAAAGCCGCGGGAGCATTAATCAGGCCGAAAGGCATGACATTCCACTCGAAGGAGCCATACCGCGTGCGAAACGCGGTCTTCCATTCATCTCCTTCAGCGATGCGGACCAAATGGTACGCGTGGTGGAGATCAATCTTAGAGTAGATCTTTGCCTTGCTGGGAGAGTCAAGGAGGTCGGAGATGAGAGGGAGTGGATAGCGGTCTTTCTTTGATATTTTGTTCAGTCCTCAGTAATCGACGCAAAGGCGGAGTGATCCATCCTTTTTGCGGACGAACAGGACAGGAGCTCCATGAGCGGAGGTCGACTGTCGGATGAAGCCGTAGGAGAGGTGCTCGTCGATGAATGTGCGGAGCGCCCCTAATTCAGTCTGTGAAAGGGAGTACACAGTACCCAGCGGAGGGCTTGCGCCCTCCTCCAAATCGATTCGGAGGTCGTACTCGCGGTGCGGAGCAAGCGTAGTAGCTTTTGCTTTGCTGAAGACGTCAGCGAAGTCATGGTAGACTTCTGGCACAGCGGAGAGATTGGAAGAATCGACAGGAGAGGCAGCGGAGGCGGAGCGGAGCTTCGCGTCCTCTGGGCGGATGTACAGCGTGAAGTTGGTGGATCCCGTGAGTTTGCAAGCGCGCGCGAATGCAGCAGCGCCTATGAGCGAAACGTAGGGAGCGGTCAACTGAGGCGAGTCGGAGTCGGAGGGCGGAGATGAGTCCTCAGGTGGCGGAGCCGTGGAGGCAGACGCGGAGGCGGACTCGACAGAAGGAGGTACCGGGGATGCGGGCATTCGCAGTGTGCCTTTACGGAATTCGATGTGACCCAAAACCCAGTCAATCAACGGATTGTAGTGGGTGAGCCAGCTATGTCCGAGGACCAGCACGCAGGAGGAATCCAGCGGAGTTACGTAGAAAGTTTCGGAGTTGACTTCGCCTGTGGAGAACTGAATGTCGAGTTTGATGGCTTTGGTAATGAAGGTGTTCGTGGAACCGTCTAGGAGGCGGAGTTCAAGCGGAGTGATCGCGTAGGTTTCAAGAGAGTGTTTATTAACAAAATTGCTATCTATGAAACAATGGCTAGAGCCAGAGTCAACGAGAGCGGAAACAGGAGGAATAGCGACAGGGGACGTAATGGAAACGGAGGGCATAAGGGAGTTGGGATCGGAGAGAGCGGACGCGTTGAGGCGTAACTCCGTAGGTGCACAGTCGGAGTCAACGCAACCCCCAGATTGTGCGGAGTTCTGGGAGCTGCTGTCTAATTTTTTGACTCCGCAGCAGCGGGAGTCACGGCCTTGGCAGCGCGGGCCTTGGCCTTAGAGCTCTTGGAGGTAGACTTAGGACAGTCCCTGGCCATATGGCCTGGCTGTCCGCAGAACATGCAGAGCTTGTCCTTGATGCGCCGCTGGCGCTCTTCCTCGGTCAACTTTCCATCTTTTCCAAGATGGGCGGGGGTTTCGGAGGAGGCGGGCTTGGCGCCGGAGGAGCTCTTCGACTTGTCGGAGCTCTTATTCTTGTTGTCCTTCTCCTTGGTTTTACCCTTGGAGTCGGAGGAGGCGGAGGAGTTGCCTTTGGAGGCGGAGTTGGACGAGGAGGAAGTGGAGGTCTTGGTTTGGCGCGCAACTTCAGATTTGCGCTCCCAGTACCTGGCGTCGATGGTCTGCGCGAGAGTGCGGTAACCATCGAGGGTGCGGGGCTTGCCAACACGGGAGATCTCGTCCTTGATGCGGTCGGGGAGACCGCTGTAGAAGATGTGGCGGAGAGCGCCATCGCCGTAGCCGCGGACTTGGCCAGCGAGGCGGTTAAACTCGACCACGTACTTGTTGATTTTCTGTCCTTCCTTCATGGACAGGTTGTCCAACTGATGTTCGGCGTCTCCGACGGGGTCGTGCGGGCCGAAGTTGGACTTCAGTTCGGAGACGAACTGGGTGTAGTTGTCCATCCATAGCGGACGGGCGTGGGGATTGGCGGAGTTGAGTAGGTCCGGTTCGAACCACTCGAGGGCCATGCCCTTTAGGTACGACTGCGTGAAGGTGACCCTAGCGTGGTCGGAGGCGAAAGCCTTGGGGCGATCCTGAAAGTTCAGTTCGCACTGGACGAGGAATGCGCGGAGTTTGCGCGGATCAGTTCCGTCGAATGTGTCAGGTTCGCGGACTTTGGTGCGACCAGAAGAGGAGTCACGGTCGGCAGATGCCATAGCGACCTTGGTCAGCGCCTGGACCGCCTGTGCAAATAGGAGCAAGGGGTCCAGAGTCAGAGTTGAGGTGGAAGGGATAGGGGAGTCTGGTAGCGGGACATCTGGTGGGTTGGGAGAAGGCGGGTTGCTATCTCCGCCGCCACCACCATCGCCACCAGGGTAGCCGTCGCCGTAGATGTCCAAGGCGTTGTCGAAACGACACGTGGAGTAAACTCCAGACTCGTTGGGGCGGCGCGGAGTGGGGGTTGGAGTAGTGGGATCGGGGGCGGGAGCCCCAGGCGGAGTATTTCTGTTAGAGAAGGAGAGGAATTCCCCTTCTTCGGCTAGATCATTTCTGGAGGTTGAAGGCGCATTCAGCGCCTCCTGGCGCTCTTCGAGTGCACGAGACTGAGCACAAGTTGTGATTATTGAGTGACTAGTCATGGTTGGGAGTAATTAGCAGGTGTGCAAGAGTGAGTTCGAATATACTGTCAGAACCGGTTCCTCCGACGAACCCCGACACGAGCGGAGTTAAGTACGAAGGGTTGTCGACGACAGGCGGAGGAGATGCGGAAGTGTTTGAGGACTTGGCTTCAGCGTATGTGCTGCGCCCTTGCGATAGCTGTGTCCTCGTATTTCGGAGGACTAAGGGACAGAGAGACAGAGGTCCGACGAAGGTCAGAGTTGCCAGAAGGCAGAGGAGACAGAGGAGAACAGAGGGGAGTTCGCAGGAAGTATTCAAGATGATATTCGAACTGAGGGACAATCCCCTCAGCGTGCGGAGTACTTATACTTTACATCGGATATGTATAGTAACCGAGAAGTGGAGGAGAGACATAGCAGAGATGTAGGTAAGAGTCTGTGGATGACAAACGGATGAGTAACATACATGGAACGGAGATCAGTGATAAGCATAACAGATCAAAAGGTTAATGGGACACAGCTATGAGTAATCAGATCTAATCTAAAACGGGAACAAGGGAAACAGGAACGGAAGCGGAACGGAAGCATACAATAACCGGAGGCGTAAGCGTGGAACTATTTACTAAAAGGAGATGGAGCGTCAACTGTCGGAGCGGAGATGGATACGTAGCGTCAGAGGTGTCCGATTGCGATCGGACTTGAGTCTACAACAGTCTAGAGGCCTTGCGGAGTTATGAGGTGTCACGCGGTCGTGACAGGCACCCAGTGCTGGCATTCTGATATTTTGAATAGTTCCACCATTTCCAAAGCTATCAGGCATGTGACTATACCATCAGAAAGCCTAGAGTGTGGTCTATCTGCCTGTCAAGTTCCGACGTGGATCTGTTCATTTCCCACGGAGATATTCCCCCCACAATCCAGATGTTTGTCTCATCAGTCACCATGAAGTCCATATTTTCTCTGGATCATTTCTCTGCTATTGCTGCAGATCTCCACTATGTCCTGCTCTTAGGACAGCCTCTCCCAGAGTTCCCATGCACTGCCTGGCACATATCTTCCCAGCCTGCTCCCTCAGTCCCCCTCATTCTCAGTCAGCGTGTTCTCCTTGTCAGTCCTGCATCAAGGATGTACTTTGGTCATCTTAGGTCTATTGTCAAGATTGAAAAGTCTTCTCTGGTTGTCTCTGTGTCCCCTGAGCCCTCTGCCTATGGTCCCTTCCTCCCAGATACTTGCCATGTCCATCTTCCTCTGTCATTCGTCTCACTTCCCTGGATGCATTGAATTCAGTACTCTATCTGCTTCCCTACTTTCAGATGGCGTCCTCCGGCACCATGACAGTTATATCCCTACTTTAGAGTGCTATTAGGAAGAAGAACCCTCTCTTGTTCTTTCCCAGAAGAGAGCTCGTCAAGGGAGCCCATGGTTGCGCTGTTGAAGTCGCACATGCACCCAGCGTAAACCGTCGACGAAGTGCGCACAAGACTGCGACCCATATTAGTGTAGACTTAGTAATAGTCCTCTTTAGAGTAGATGTTACATGTCACACGTCACACGTCACAATGTTTGTAGTATATAAACAGCGTTCATTGCTTATATAATACAACAGCTCTTGACCAGCTACCGCTATCATCTCAGCTTGTGCACTCCACATAACAGGTGAGCAGGAGTAGCAGTTCCTCTACGTACATAGGTATTGCTTCAACAGGTTATGAGCCCTGTGAGCACACTGTGTGCAGCAATGCACCAGACAGCGCTCCAGCTCCCTGAGCGTCGCTTTAACTAGCTTGACGCTGTGGAACACAGTGAGCTCCTAGTTGAGCCCCTGCACAGCCACAAGGCGAAGTTCGTCGATGATTTGCGCCAGTCAGTGAGCTCCTTAGTTGAGCACCTGCACAAGCAAAGTTCGTCGACGACTTGCGCTGGCTGACCCTAGTCATGAGTTAGCTGTTGACAGAAGTGCTTTCACTAGCACTCAGGTGTTTCTTCTTTTCTTGTCTGTCCGTTGTCGCATTCACTTGCTGACTCCGTTGACCCAACAGAATTCACCATGTCCAGCGCTCTTGACAAGATGGTCCCTGTGTTCACTGGCTCCAACTGGCAGCAGTGGCACACATCTATGCAGGCCTACCTTCGGGCACAAGGCCAATGGTTTGTCTATTCAACTACTCAGCCTGCCGATGGTCACGATGACCGAAACAACTGGGACGACAACACCGAGAGAGCACTCAGTAACATCACCTTGCGCCTCGCCCCCTCCATCCAGGTCGCTATCGCTGACCTAACTACGGTTAAGGAGGTCTGGGACTACCTCAAGAAGAGTTTCGGTGCCCCCAGTATCGGTTCTGCTTACACTGAGCTTAGCAAGCTCCTCTCGACTACCATCCCCACTGGCTCCCATCCCGCTCCGGCGATTACCAAGATGCTGAGCCACTTCACGTACCTCAAAGACGCTGGTTTCGACTTTCCTGCCCCCGTGCAGACTATGATAATTCTATGCAAGCTCCCTCCTACTATGGAGGTCGTAGCTCAGATTCTTAGTCAAACGTCGCCGGATGAGATCAAGAATCTCAAGCCAGAAGGTATTGTCAAGGTCGCCACTCTCTCGTTTGAGCAGAAAGGCACTACTTGCGGTGGTGGTAAGGGCCCACAGGCCAACAAGCTTAGCGCTGTGAAGCGCAAGCCGGCTGACCCAAAGTTCACCCAGCAGCAGCAGCAGCAGCAAGGCGGGTCCAATGGCGGTGCGAGCGGAAACGCTCCTGCCCAAGGACAGGGAGGCTGCACACGCCGTGGCGGCAAGAAGGCTCGTGCTCGCCGCGAAAACGCCCAACAAGCCGCCTTCGCCACCTACGTCCACTACGATGGACCTGAGCCCACAGTCGACCCTCGCACCTTGGCACACACCCCCGGTGCTACCAACTTCAGCCCCCCTGCATTCGATAATACTATTAAGGCCTTCAATTTGGCACACCGCTTGGGGGTAGAGCCCTCCTGCCAGACCATCTGCACCCTTGACCAAGTTGTGTCGATAGCTAGTGCGAACCTGGACCAGTCCGAGGCCGGTCCCTCCTCGTTGAAGCGCCCTCGTCTTGAGGAGCGCATCACGATGTATGAGGAGGATGCCATCTCCCTTGGGGATGATGAACCCATTGCCCACGAACCGTTCACTGATGACGAGTTCGATGAGATCGACGCGATGGTCCTTGACCGTTACAACGCGACATCAATGGTGATGGATGTGGAGGCCAGCCTCTTCAGGCAAGTACCTTCTGCACGTGTGCTGACCGACACTGACACGCTCCCTTTACATGTGCTCTATACGCCTGCACTGTATATAGTGAGTAGTCACTATAATTTGTCATGTCGTGTCTCGAGAAATGCATATATCTGTTCGTGTTCGAATAATGCACGCTGTGCTGGCTGTAAGGGAAAAATGGCCGATGATAGTGAACTATCTGGTGCTTGCTGGCTACTAGACTCAGGCGCATCCTGCCATTTCACTGGTGACATAGGCGATTTCGCCTCCTACAACGCGCTAAAGCAAGCGCACTACGCCAAAACGGCTAATGGTGTAGCGCTGATTGCTGGCATTGGCACGGTTTTACTCTGGTGCCTAGACCACAACTCTGGGGATGAGAAAGTTATTACACTCACCCAAGTGCTCCATATGCCAGGCGCTACTGCATGCCTTATTTCTATGGGCGAAATGCTCCAGTGCAATTACAAAGTCACTGGCGATAAGAGAGGCATTAGCCTCACTCACAAGGCTGAACGCCTATGGTTTGGGCCAGACCCAGAGGACGACCGCAATGTCATTTTTGGGATTAGATCTATCCCGATAATTAGATCTAACTATATCGCCTCCGTGAGCAAAGTCGATTACGACATTATGCACCGGAGATTTGGGCACCCCTCGAAGGAAGTACTCCGACGCGTGCAAAAACATACACAGCGCTTCCTGGAGATCCATTTTCCTACTGAGGACTGTGTTTGCCCTGGATGTGCTCTTGGCAAGATGCCCAATTGAGCTTTCCCAGAGAACGAAAGACGTGCTTCCAAGCCTTTCGAGCTGGTGCACTCTGATCTCAAATCCTTCCTGGTTACGTCGTACCGGAAGTTTAAATATGTTATTACCTTCTACGACGACTTTACATCTCATGCCTGGACTATGCCTCTTCACTCCAAAGCTGCAGCGATTACGGCCGCCAAAGATTTCCTAGAAATGGTGTGCATCCAACATGATGCGCATGTCGTTGGCTGGATGTCCGATGCCGGCGGAGAGTATAAATCCGATCTGTTTGATCGAGCACTCCTTGAGAAAGGAATTAAGATATATCAAAGTGCTCCAAGAACTCCCATGCAGAATGGCCGCGCCGAGCGTTTAGGGCACACTCTCATGGATAAAGCTGAGTCTATGCGGCATCAAGCCTGCATTCCTGACTCTTGGTGGGAATTTGCGTTCGCTCACGCAACCCACATCTATAACCGTACTCCAGTAGCTCGCCTTCGATGGCGCACCCCCCACGAAATGCTTAAGGGGGAGATGCCTAACATCAACCACCTCTGTGTATTTGGCTGTGGAGCCTTTGTCTACCTCCCAGCCACGGCTAGAGCAAATAAGATGGCTCCCAAGTCGGAGCTTATGACTTATGTCGGTGTTGCCCCTGGCAATGAGTGCAACTTCTTGTTTATGCGCTCCACCAACGCAGTGTTTACCACTGCCCACGCTGTCTTTGACGAGCGTCACTTCCCTCACTGCCCCAAAAACTGGCGCGAACCTCTCGAGAACCCTTTTGGAAGGGCAAATCCAAAATCTACCACCAATCGACCAGGGAACCCCCCTGATGATATCGACAGTGATGACGATGTGGCTATCCACATTCCCAAGCGCAGGATGACGATCCAAAGCGCAAGGAACCCCAGGCTCCTGAGGAAGAGCCTAATCAAATAAATCCTCCCCATACGCCATCTCCAGTGCCTCCACCGGCACCGAGAATGCCTTCACCGGCGAGAAATCCGCCACCTCCGGCACCGCAGCGCCCTGGCCAAGCTGAACGCCGCCAGAATGCACCGCGACCCCCTGCAGTTAATATACCTGCCCGCCCCCAACGTGAACGTAGAGTGCCATTGCGCCCCGGTAACGTGTATGGTGAGCAGCGACATCCCGTCAAGCAACTCCGGGATATCGAAAGTGCCTTGCGATGGCGAGAAACAGTGGGTGAGGCCCCTAGGCCCCCACAACCGGACACACCAGACCATATCCCTGGTGGTTTCCCCGACACCTCTGCAACGCCCAGTGAGGAAGATGTGCAAAAGATGTGCGAGGAAGGGGGAGCAAACCTAGTCCGTTTCCTGATGGGCAAAGCCCTCACAACCCACGAGCCTCAATATGAGAGCGTCCGCAACTGGTCCTATAAGGACATTGCTCGCTTACCCCAAGCTGAGCAGAAACTCTGGCGACTTGCTTGCCAAGAAGAGCTTGACGTGCTGCAAAAGCGCAAAGTCTTTGAGCTAGTTGACCGTCCCCGAGACCGGAAGGTCATAAAGAATTGATGGGTCTTTGATGTGAAGTGGGATGGCCGCAAGAAAGCCCGCTTAGTTGCAAAAGGCTTCTCCCAGGTCTTCTCACCAGTCGTGCGCTTTGAAACAGTGCGCCTGTCATATCCATACTTTTCCCAGTCGCAACTCCGGTCTAACCTTGGCCCGCCTGACCTCTCCTTAGGCATAGATGCAACTCCGGATCTAGTCCGGCCATCTCCAGCCCCATAGCTGCACTCCAGCTCAACTCCGGTCACTACGTCCATCTCCGCCTCAGGACTAACCCCTGTCTTCCTACAGACAGATCTGCAGTCTAACTCCTCCGTGTCGGACCTGTATCTACCATTAGTCACTACTCCGGTTTCAGTCTGGCCACTCCCTTAGCCTTGTCTGCGATGTAGCCCAACTCCGGCTGGTATATCCAACTCCGGCTCAGTTCTGCTCCTGCTCCTGCTCCGCTTCCTCTGATAGGTCCACCAAAGGCTTAGGACATTTCT
>Ga0307518_10000896_pt1 | contig 22211 bp, 9 predicted proteins | sample 25_EM_MG_FD_203889 | JGI IMG/M metagenome (GOLD analysis project Ga0307518, IMG submission 203889) | Populus trichocarpa ectomycorrhiza microbial communities from riparian zone in the Pacific Northwest, United States - 25_EM | ecosystem: Host-associated > Plants > Roots > Unclassified | place...
AAACCAAAAGCTACTCTCGAAGTTTCTTTGTTTAGCTAAAGTATGTAGATCCCCGAGGAGTTTGATTTTTTCCCAATATTTTCAAGTCCTTTATTTGTAAAGGATTGGAAAAGTTTAGCTAAATTCCCGAGAAAAAGTTATTATTTTTTATGTTCCGAATACCAAATTGGTTAATTTTAGTGTTAACAAGTTTTATTTTAAGAAAAAACTCAATGGTAGTTGTTCAAAGAAAAACTTAACCTGGATTATAGGTATTTTGAGGATTTTTGGGAGATGGTTTTTTAGTTAAACGAAAACAATAATGAAGAAACACAGAAGAAAATAAGTGAAATTGAAATGTTTGTCTCATGGCCAGTCCCAAAATGTAAAGGCAGCGACGCTGCTACACAAGGCAATGGAATATGAGACCCCCCTTCAACGGAGGAGCACCCCATGGAGGACCTCAACGTATCCGGGCATTTATATATGACGTTTACTTTGGACTATACAAACATGAAACTTGTTTGCTCCAGTCAAGTTAAGGATTCCTTGGACGAATCCCCCGTCACTTTACAAAGTTCAGATCATAGGAATTTCTCAAGCTTTAAACCTCAAATAAAAAAAACCTCAGATTAGCATTTTGGCACATTACTCTTTGCTAACAACAACCCATGTATCTCTACATGGTGCGCAAATTATAGTTGTTGCAAGCTCATGCCCAAATCTTGTCTTCCTTGGTAGCTTAAAGGATTAATAAAATAAGAAATAAAGAGAATTGAAAAGTATTATGAAATGGATTATGTAATGGCGTTTGGAGGCGGGCTTGTGAGAAGGGAAAGATTGATTATGCAGAAAGAGAGATTTGGTCAAAGAAAACTTTGAACTCAAAAATAACTTTCATGAATAACCGATCAAAGCACAAAACCCGTACTATGATGCCATTGGATTTTGATTTCAAGGGCTGTTAAAGGACAGGGCATCCAGTAGAGAACCTACCGGTATTTGAGAGCCATTGATTGATCTTATCTTGTTCTCCCCTATTTGCCTCAGCCCTCGTGCAAAAAATTATCAAATACAGAAGAAATTGTTGCAGTGAAAACAGATCGATCTCTCAAACCCTAGACGCCGCTAACACAATACATGCTTTTGCCTTTACAGGGTAGCCTCCAAACCCTAGATGAGATGTGTGATGTATTTATACAGCATAGCGGGTGACATTTTTTTCCTCACAGCTAGGAGCAGAGCGTGAGCCCGAGGAGTTAATAATAGCCCCATCCCTTAGTTTAGCTAAACCAGTTCCATCAGTCCTTGTAGTTTAAAATAGTATAAAGGTAGTCCCTGTGTTTTAAAATCCGTATATAGCTAATGGCTTAGTTTTTTTTTTTTCCATGAAATTAAGATATTTTCCAATTTATTCCGTTCACGTTCATTTAAAAACAAACATAAGAAGAAAAAAAATGAAAAATAGAAAGGGTAGAAAATTTTGATTGAAGAGTAGTGCATTTCTAAGAAAAACATTGTTAAATTAATTTTATACTATAAATATTAGTTAATTTCAGTGAACTATAAAAACTAAATTATTTTTCACTCGAACTTTGAGATATATAAAATAAAAGTTATATTGTTTGTTATTCTTAATTTTTAATATCCAAGATACTTTCATTTCTATTTAAAAAGTTTTAATATTATTTTCGGAAGATTAATTTTTTAATATTTTAAGCTTGTAAGTATTGTTGTAAAACATGATATTTATTGTACATAACAATAATTTTTAAAAATCTAATTTTTAAAGTTAATTCACTTCTAAGGTGTGTTAGGTTTTAATTGTGTTTTGAAAAAAATATTATTTTTTAATTATTTTGATGCATTGATGATAAAAATAAATTTATAAAAATAAAAAATATTATTTTAATATATTTTTAAATAAAAAAATACTTTAAAAAATAATTAATATTATTATCCTAAACAGTCTCTAAACGGGTTGTATATTAAAGCAATTCATATCTTTTTTTTTCTTGCATATAAAATCTTGTTTCGTTTCTATTCACTTTATTGTTTAAGTGGATATTATAATTTGGTTTTCAAATAATTTTTTTTCAACTAAATTATGCAAGTTTCAACGTGCTCCTAACATTTCATATAAAAAAATTCCATGCAGAAATTGGTCATTTTATCCCTAATCGAAAGGTTGGTTCACAAATACTTGACGCTAATCAGTTGTGACTGACACAATTGAAACCACGGGGGTACATATCGACTTCAAAGACAAATGCAGTGACTAAATTAAATCGATTTGGGCCTATTTTCACATGAAGAGATGTGGGCTCATGAATTGGGCCGGGAAAGCAAAGCAGGGCTTTTGTTATAACAATAACAATAATAATATCTCCCGCCTCTGGATACGAGCTCTTCTTCTTTCCACACCCACTGATATTAATTATTACAGTTCGTGTCAAAGGGTAGAGGGAAGAAGCAAGAAGCAATGTATTTCTTCTTTTTAAAAATTAATCGAAACTAGTCATAAATTAGATACAGATTATAAACACGGAATCGAACTGGAGGTGTCTCTTTCTTTCATTCTTTCTTCTTTCTTCATTGCATCGACTTTATAATTAGGAAGGACAGGACAGGACATGCTCTTGTTTTGAGCTTGCTTCTCATGGCACCGACTCTATCGGCTATGGGATCGTTTCGTATTGTAAGCATAGGAATGCTATTTCCTTATTTGTTTTTCTATAAATTGTTATTGAAATAATTATCTAGGTTTTTTTTTTTTTACAAAAAGAAGAACTACAGTTCTTTATTTATTTATCTCTTGATCAAAGATTCCATTTCAGTGTTGTAGTGGAAAATGGCCGACGACTATAGTTTTCTTTAAAGCTGAGAGAGGGTATCGAAGTGCTTTGAGTAGAAATATGAGGTGCTTATTGTATTCTTATTTTATTCTGATCGAAGGATTTTTCTTTTTGAGAACACTTCCAACAATCTGAATTTTCCCTTTTGAGTTGCAGGTTTAATAATTTCGTCTTCAGGATATCAAAATTTCCTTCTTGTTCGAAGCATACATTTGTGGAAAGGTTGTTTAAACAAGCAGGCAAGCATGGCGAACAAAGTATATCAAATCGGTCAAAATTGCTTAATAGGGTAAACGAGTGTGTGTTGACAGACGAGTTTTCTTTTGCATTTGTTCTCTTTGCCTTTTTTTCTTTTGTTTCTACAATTTCTTCACTCACTGCAGTGGGCCTTTTCTTCAAGATGATGTGTAGCATTAGCAAATCTTGGATCCGTAATGAGTAGTTATAGAAACTTGATGGTGGAGAATAATTTGGCCATGTGTGGAAAAAAAATTTAAATGTTTTAGAAGCTCGATTCCATTCAAGATGAAAAAGGTGACACGGAGAAATAAAAACGACCTGGGTTGATGGTAAAAACTCGATAACAGTATTTGAAGGAAACTTCACTTAAATGCTGTCTTCCTCTTGCTTGGAGGTTTTCCTTTTTTTTTTTGAATTTCTATCAATCCTATTGTTTGGATATTTCTTACCTACAAAGTTTTGTAATTAAGCTATTTAGACTTAATGAGAGTTCTTACTTTTATTGCCTTTCCCTTTTCTTTTGAACCCCCCCCAAAGAGTGAACAACATGCAAGTCTGTTGGGTAAAATGTGATCTAGAACAAAATTAATGATAGGTTAGAATAATCTTGATAAAAACACTGTTGGGATTTTTAAGGCAAGGGTTATCATTGGTTTAATTATGTTAGAGATCACAGCTAATAGCTGAGAAATCGATCATGAAGATTTCCAGAGAAAAATGCCCAGCAGCTTGTAATCAAGAGGCATCTCATAAGCATGGATCAATCATTCTTGTTAGTGGAAGTCACCCCACCCTTTTGTTTTAGGTTTTGTATTTTCACGAGGTTTTATCCTACATAATCGTGTAATTATTCTCTATGTTATTGGAATATGAAGAATGCTTCGTCTGCATTGTCTTGAGTGTTATTTAGCTCTTCATTCTAGATGTTCTTTGACCTGCAATTTTTAATTTCTTACAGGTCCAAGCGCTCATGGATTATGATGGTTTTCATGATTTAATCGAGAATGAAACAGCTGCAAAACAATTTAGAGGGAATGCCAAAGATGATACAGATGATTTTGATGTCTCCTTGGCCTGTAAAAGATTTCCATCCATTGTCTTGGGTAGTTCTCCTCCAGTGGAACTGTATGATGAGTCTGAAATTAACAGCCTTCTAGCAGCTAAAATTCTGGAAGGATTTCTTCCAAATGCTATGGGTGTGAAATGTGTTGATCCAGATACTCTTCATGAACAGTTGACTTCTCCACACACTGAAAATGTGAACTCTTCCATGCCAAAAGAATTAAGAGGTGAAAGCTCATACATATTAAGTGAATTCAGGGAAGAAAATACATATACATCAAAAGAAATAAAAGAAGAAAATCTTCACAGTTTGCCTTTATATTCTCCGGACATGACGTTGGAAACTGAAGAAAAAATAGTTTCTAAAATTGGCATGGAAGAATACACTACCAAAGTGGAGCATGAATCACAAGTAAATCTTGCATATCTTGATAAACCTATCAGTTGCTTACCTGGGTTAAGTACTAGGCAACGTCGTCAGCTGGAAAATTGTGGTTTTTACACGGTAGGGTCTGTTGCAGATAATGTGAAAAGTTGAAGTTCTTTTATGTTCTTATAATTGGAATAGGACATGGGTTCACATTCTTGTCATGTTCATGCAGTTGCGGAAGTTGCTGCAACATTTTCCTCGAACCTATGCTGATTTGCAGAATGCACATTTTGGAATTGACGATGGACAGTATTTGATTTCTGTTGGGAAAGTAACATCTTCCAGGTATTGAGGTATCGTTCCTGAAATTCTTACCCTCTCATTCTTTATGCTGGACGAACAAAATGTCAGATTGTTTTCAGTACATCAACATATTTTGGCCTGTGTTTTATTAAGTTCTCGGAGTTCCAATATCACTTATATTAGGTAAGGGAAAACAGAGTACATGATTTTGGGTATTTGTTGCGTCTAACCCTTCAATGCACTGTTCTTGTTTTTTTGGCTGACATCATGTTGTCAGGTCTTGTGTAATTAAGTTTTAAACCTGTTTTTAAGGACACCATGTGTCTCAGCATATTTAGATATTTTCTTATATTTATTCGATTTCCAGTTTCTTGCTGTGCATAATTTCCACTCTCTTCATGTGCACTTATACATTTTCATGTCTAACTACACACATCTTCTGCGTGCTTGTCTGTTGATGCATTGATCACTAAGTGAATGGGAAGTTTGTGTATCAATGTTGATATTATTGACCATTTCTCTTTCAGGGCTGTTAAAGCCAGTTATTCACTAGCATTTGCTGAAGTGATTGTGGCTTGTGAGATTATAAACAATGAATCTAAGCACTTGATTGATGACAACAATAGTGGAGGAAAGAAGACGATTTATCTGCACCTTAAGAAATATTTTCGTGGCACCCGTTTTACTTGTCTACCATTTCTTAAAAAAGTCGAAGCGAAACATAAATTGGGAGATGTTGTCTGCGTTAGTGGTAAGGTGAGTAGGACTTCTCCACTGGATGCTTTTTTTTTCCGTGTCTTGATAAAGGTATATTCAGTTGTTTTCATATTGTTTCATCTAGGAGTGTTAGCTTGAGCAAGGGCAAGAAATTTGTAACAAGTCCCATTACTGGATCTTTCTTCTTCTTTTGGCCTGCTGATTCTATGAAGTTTCTACTTTGCATGAGTCATTTTACTTGTATTTCCAATGAGGGATGGTGTAGACTAATTTACTTCAAGTTGTGTAATTGCATATCTTGTGAACTTATTTTCCAAGGTGGTGTTGGGGTGAAAAAACATTTATAAACTTTTGGATGCTGTATTTTGTACTTTTTGTTTGAGACCTTTTATTGAAGTTGTCCTTTCCAGAAACTAGCTTTGGAGGTTTTTTTAGGACTTGGATAGCTCTTCTAGAGAATAATTGATGTAAAGTTTCCACTTCATGTATGTATGATTGTACATTGCGCACTCACATACATTTAATCTATTTGTGTGGAGACATTTCCCTTTTCTTTTCTGCGATTTTTTCCAAAGAATATTTTCATGTACATTTTCTCTTTGATTGAATTAGTCAAGAGAAATGAGAGAAAAGCCTTTTTTCCTCTTCATTTTTTTTTTGCCTTTCCCCCCTTATATTTTTATATTCATATAGGTACCGAATTGCTTATGATATTATTTGTTTATGCATTTTGTGAATTAGTTCTCCTGATATTAAAAAATATGGTTGTGTGATCTCTTCCCGTAAACCAACTTCTTTTCTAGGATGTATAACCGTTTGTTTACTTGTGAAATTCTCCCATCTACTTGCCATGTTAATTAGTGGATTATAGTAGCGTGCACTAGCATGAAAGGGGATTCTGTCCTCCTGTCTATTCTTACTTTCTTAAGGCTCAGAATCTAGCTTTTTTCGTGCTTTAACATTTCTTTCTTTTCCTTATTGTTTCTGTTTTATCATCCCTTGTATTATACCCTTTGTTGCAATAGAACTTTTATAGTTTTACCCATTCAAAAATGATAGTTTGTGAACTAAATGTCAACCAGCATTGTGCCTCCATCCTAATGCTGATTGTATGTTGAATTTTCTGGAAAGGGGTGTCGGTAGTCAGATATTCTTTATGGAAATGATTTCTTAGATGTATTGAGCTTGGTCGTTACTGCTGATGTCACACATATTTCAGTGTCTGTCATTTCTATAGTGGTCTATTTAGGTATAAAAAATATGATAGTGTGAATTGATTCTTCAAGTAGCATAGTAGGATCAGCAATGACTAAAATAATTAGATTTTTTATTATAAAAAGAAGTGGTTATATTTTTTTTTCCATATGATGTATGGTTCCCCTTTAATTCTATTCTCAAGTTGTTTGATTTATTCATTGACATCATATTTTGAGTTTTGGGCATTTTGAGACTTGGTGCGTGAATGTGTTGTGATGTAGGTTAGAACCATGAGTACTAAAGGAGATCACTATGAAATAAGAGAATACAATATTGATGTGCTAGAAGACAGAGAAGATTCATCTTCTATTGTGGAAGGGAGGCCATATCCTATATACCCTTCAAAAGGAGGCTTAAATCCTGACTTTCTTCGGGATACTATTTCAAGGTTTTGTGCGATACCCTTTTTTGTAGTTTGGCATCTCCTGTCATTCGAAGACAGCCCCTTTTCTCAGTTCCTGTTGCTTCTATGATTAATGATTCAAGTCTAATCCTTCTTTAGGATATGTGTGCATGTGTAGAGCATGAAGCTAAGCCTTTTATTGTCTCTTATTTTGTTATGTGCTATTCCTTTCATGCTGTACAGTTGGCATTAATTGCTTATATATAAGAAAATTATGCTTTTGCAATTCTTTTTTGGCTATTTACACAATTTCCTCTTATCTAAAGAAAAGAGATCTGGTTTAGTGTACTCCAAGATATGAACCACATTTGTTGACCAACAATGTTGAGTCTTCTGTAGACGTTAGAGAATTATATGTTGTACCTGCTTTTTTGACACTGTGAAACCTTTTGGAAAGTTCATTCTGATGGTTCTTAGCATTTTCCTTACCTCTGTAGATGAGTTTTTTGATAGAAACTTCAGTAAGGATTGTGTTCTCCAAATGCTTGATTTTGGTCAAAAGAGTTATTCAACAAAATAGATCTCCAAGAAAATGTCCTAGTCGGAAAAAAAAGGAAAGAAAAAGTCCATGTGTTTTTTAAACAACCATTTGCGTACATTTTCAGATCAATCAAACATTGCATGAATCTGGTTGAATCATTCTTCTCCATAATTTTCCTAAGATTTTGCACAAAGTGGTGCAGTGTACTACTATTAGCCCATTTCCCCCCACCATGTGGCAGCAATTCTGTTGTGACTTCTTTTCATGAATAGCATATATACTTTATGTGCTTGAGGCATGACATTAGGAAAGTACTCAGGAATGCTGCGTGGCAGCAATCATTCTTCTCATATTTTGTTCCATAACTAAAAAAAGTAATAGAATTAGGTGGTCTTTGTTCTCTAAAATGTGTTTAGAGTGACAATAATGTAGATTTTCTTTAAAATAATTTAAGTGCACTCACCCTCTTAACCATGGTGGGTGGTTCCATAATTTCTTTTTTATTAGACTATTTTTTAAAAATATACAATCTTACCCCCCACAGGCATTTTCTTTGAATTTAGCAGTTTTATGCTTCTTTGCATATGCGTCAACATCATAGTATACATGAAAGAAGTTTACTCATTAGTTTAATCTGAAAGAAAACTTGATCACCAAAAAAGGAATCGTTAAGGGGCTCAAGCTATTTTTTTTTAGTTTATGAGACAACAGTGTGTAGTTTTGAGGTATGTACAAGTTCTTACCTTTCTCTTATATCTTCCAGAGCTGTACGAGCCCTGCTTGCTGATGTTGATCCTATTCCAAAAGAAATCATTCAGGATTTTGGACTTTTACGTCTCCATGAAGTAAGGAAGTCTTCTAGAATATGTTTCAATTATTGATATATTAATGCATATTTGGTTCTTCATATAACAAGAATGACCATTAATGTTACTAGTGATAATGTGCTTGATTTGCTGATAGATCATCTATATTGTCATCAAGTTTTGAGGTAAATTGTGTGGTTTGCTGTGCCTCAGTTCTGTCTTCTTCCAAGCAGTCTTGAGCTTTTAGGAGTTCTGATCAGTGATCAGTGTGGGTGTTGAAGTTCTTCAACGGATTAGAATGCTATAAAATAATATTTCAACAATAAAATAAATTGCATTGTGAACATTTAACTATGGCAGTGCCTCTATTTATGTGCACAAATATGGCATGTGTGGCTGTTATTTCCTGTCAATGCTTGCTTATTTTGATAAACCTAAATTTCTTTTCTCAAAAAATTGCAGGCATATATAGGGATTCACCAGCCAAAAAATGCAGATGAGGCTGATTTAGCTCGCAAAAGGCTTATTTTTGATGAGTTCTTTTATCTACAGGTGATCTGAAATTTCATGTTACTTTATGGCATATGAATCACAATTGTATTGCTGTGAGACATTATGTATTCGCTCTGTATCATTATTGTTCATTTGTACATGATTCATTGCAGTAGCAGACCGTTTTATAAAAGGGAGTGCAATTATGATCTGGAATGCATGCTATTTAATTGATGATAATGCTCCTGGTGACATCATCACATGATTATTTCCAAAATCTTGTTTACAGCCATTGACTGGGTTGCATCTTTTTCTCTTTTCTTTTTTCAGTAGCTGGAAGGTCACTATCTATTTTACTTGAAGCTTGTTGTTTCTGCCTTTTCCTTGTATTGCAAGTTGTTTTTGTGCTGATGTCTCATGGCTTTTCTTTTATTAACTCTAGTGTATCACTCTCTCTGCAGTTGGGGCGCTTATTTCAAATGCTTGAAGGTCTTGGTTCGCGAATGGAGAAAGATGGACTGCTGGACAAGTACAGCAAACCTGAGTTGAATGCTGTTTATGTGGAAGAATGGTCCAATCTCACCAAGAAATTCTTGAAGGCTCTTCCATATTCCCTTACTTCAAGCCAGCTAAGTGCTTCTTCACAAATTATATGGGATCTGAAGCGACCAGTTCCCATGAATCGACTCTTACAGGTTCTGGATTTTATATGACTAGTTGTTTTATCACTAAAAACAATGTAGAACCTGTTTCTATTTGCTTTCAATCTGATGTTCTGTTTTGAGCTTATCCAAAGAGTTATTTTTGGTTATCAGTATAGAGTAATCAGATTCTATGTTAAACTTTGTGGCACTTGATTGAGATTATTGAACTCTGAAAAAGATTTCATTCTTCAAATTTGATGTTTGTTTCAGGGTGATGTTGGATGTGGGAAAACGATTGTAGCTTTTCTGGCTTGTATGGAGGTTATTGGTTCTGGTTATCAGGTTGACCACTTCATGAACATATTATGTAATACACGTATTTGTTCCTTAATTTATTTTATTTTTCTGGATTGTTCCCACATATTTTGTCATGTTAACTTCTTTGATAGTTATCACTTTGCAATGTGTATGCTCTATGTTGCATACATATAATGAGGTCTCTGTACTTTAGGCAGCTTTCATGGTTCCAACGGAGTTGCTTGCGATCCAACATTATGAACAGTTACTTAATTTGCTGGAGACTATGGGCGAAGTCCAGTCAAAGCCTTCTGTTGCTTTATTAACAGGATCAACCCCATCGAAACAATCACGGATGATTCGTAGGGTATGCTTTTTTATCAAGTGCTTGTTTGATTCTTAAAAGACAATCTTTGAGATTGTTTTTCATTGAGTTAATTGACAGGATCTCCAAAGTGGAGACATCTCTATGGTCATTGGAACCCACAGTTTGATATCTGAGAATGTAGAATTCTCTGCTTTACGCATTGCTGTAGTAGATGAGCAACAACGCTTCGGTGTGATCCAGAGAGGAAGGTTTAATAGTAAGGTTGTCTGCCTCCTTGTTCTAGTATGATGACTTTTTACTGTAAATATCTAGTTAACTTAATCTGTTATTTCATGTCTTTTGTCTTTTGTCGTTGCAATCGCTTGTTATTACTTCCTTGTTCGTGAAGATTTACTCAAACAGCATGATGATTTGGTTTCTTTAGTTTTTCTTGGTGTTCAATTTTTTTGAGAATATTGTGGCATGTAGATTAGAAAAGATTCAAGAAGATCAAATTTTAAGTACAAAAATCTTCTCCATATTCCCATTGATGTCAAATGAAGGGATGAGCAAAAACAAAAAAAATAAAAAATTTAAGAGAATTCTATGAAATCTCAAATACTCATTTATTTGATCAATCAATGTTCAGACTCATTACTAATGCCTAACTGCAGTGGCTTGTATGGGTTTGAAGCTTCTACAAGCAGAAACACATTAGCCCAGTTGGAATGGCAGTTGAGCCAAAGGTTACGGGTTCAACACTCACTGAGGTAGTTGAACTTCTATACTTGTCTGAAAAAAAAGGGAATATTAAACCATAGAAAAACATAGTAATCGGTTATAGAACTAAATCCTAACACTTTCTTAAGTGCTAAATAGGAAATATAAAGTTCATGAAAAATATTAAAAACATGGAATAAGCAAATATTAATCCTGCAAGTCACTCTTCGTAATCCATCACATGTTATAGGCCAATGACTTGATAATTGAAGCTTGTTTGGGTGAGTGATTCTGGAGATTTGTGGTTGCTTTGAATGGTCAAGAGAAACTGAATTTCAGTGGTGGAAGCAAGTGGAGGTACTGAGCTGGCTGTATAGAGTTTTTTATGCAAGTGTCACACACAACTTTGGTGCTTTTTTATGATGTGGATGAATTTTAAGGACAATGAGAAGGGATAGGGTTGTGTAATCATTACTGAGTTGATGCAGCCTATGGGGATCATTGGTTTCCAAACTTATTGACGATGGCAGAATATAACTATGTCAGGTGAAGGATGATTTTATATGAATTAGTAATGTAATGCCAAAATTCTTAGACAAGAATTTTGCGATGTGGATTGATAATTTATAGCTGAGAATTTTACATGGATTGGTAATATTTGATGTGTTTCTCATAAGCTCTGTACTACTGCACTCAACCAAGTTTCAGTTTTAAACTTGGGTTGTCTGTGAATTGTTCCCCCCATTTTATTTGTTTTTGGTCACAGTTTTTGGAAAACAAGATATTAAATCACTTTTTATTACTTCATCTTACAGAGCTGCATATAGAGCACACTATAAAACTTTTATTATCAGTAAGAGCTGACACGCCTGGCCCTCAATCAACCCCCATTAATGTCACCTAGAAAAAGGAACTTGAAAGAGGCCTATTATCTGTAAGAAACTGTCAAGGCCTGGTGCTAAATCACCCCCTCCAACACTGCCAAAAAATGTAATATTTACTGAGCAGGTTTCTATAGCATTTGTAGAACAATATTTTGTTGCTTTATAAAATCATTTCCTTGTGTTGATTTCCTGTACATCTGATCATGCTTCAATTGCAGCCTGGTTTGCTGGCCCATCACTGAATATGGTAGATTCAAGAGCAAGAAATGTTTTGGACTAAATAGCGAATATTACATCTTTATGCTTTCCCATTGATCATGATTTTCCAAAACATACTCTGAAGACTGGCTCCCTAAATTTATTCAGGAGCTACATATATTTCACTGTAGATCCAACTATTATTTCTGCTGCATAGATTTTCCTAGTCTTTTAAACAAAAGTGCTGAAAATTGATATAATAACTCTACTGGGCTCTATGATGCAGTCAAATTGATGTAATAAAATTTTAAGTGTGGAAAATTGCAGGTGGTATGTACTGAGTTTTGACTGTATCAAGAGCTAATTGGTGCGGTGAAGTTATTGGAACTAAGGTCTATTAGTTTGAAGTTTGAAATGGTTGTCTTCAAACTCTGTTAAGATTGCAATAGATATCCTGGTTTTGCTTTAAAATGAAATCAGCTGTGGCAGGAGAGTTAATGATGTTTGTGAGTTCTGCTAGGGTGAAAGAAAGTGGGGGTATGGAAGGAGGGAGGAGTGGTGTGTTTACTTTGTAAGATAAGTAGGACAGGAATAGTGTTTAAATTGGAAGTATGAAGCTAAAATGGAAGTGAACTGATCCACAAAATTAGTTAAGAGGATGAAAGGAAGGTTTTTTATAATTGGATAGATGGTTTTTATCTTACATCTTACATGATTGATTTGTCAGGAGTTCTATTTTATTTATGGAATTAAACACGCAGTCATCTTTCTATATCCTTTTTCATTGTATTATCAAACCTGGAAAGAAGAAAATACAATCTCCAGTCTTGTTCTTACCATTATGCTTGGACCTTTGCTATTAATTTACCGCCTAAGAAATGCTGGCAGTGTCATTAACAAAAAAGTGGATTTTGTAAATAGCATTGATGACTTATTTGTGATGCTTCCATTGTCAAAGATGAATCTCTTACCTGATGCATGCTTCTAAGTTGTTTTTTGCTATTTTGTCCTGAAAATCATTTCGCTATCATTTATTTTAAACAAAATTTAATGCTGTCATTTGCAACTCAAGGTTTCATTATCTTTCTGTGATTATTTTATAAGACGGGGTGATTGAGGCATGGAACCTAATCTCTGCAGCTATACCATAGCCCTCTAAGTTCAAGAATGTCAGCATCCAACACGGATACATCTTCAGAAGGTGATTTCCATATGGCCCCACATGTTCTTGCCATGTCAGCCACTCCCATTCCAAGGACACTTGCTCTGGCGTTATATGGAGATATGTCTTTAACACAAGTAAGTAAATATTTTGCCTCTTCGGTTATAATCTTTTCATTTGAGCAGCTTTTTATAACTTTCCTTAAATCTTTTAACCTTATTTCATAATGTTGGGCATAAGTTATCTATATCTTGGTTATGGACAAGGTTGTCTAGACTTCACATATACATCTTTCAAAACCAATTTCAAACAAGTTTAGTGAAAAACAGTATTTGGCCACAAGTCATGGTTTTCTTCTCTAACTTATTTTATTTCTTTTTCTGGTTGCTAACAAGGGGCACTGCATAATTCATTCATGTAATACATAGCAGTTAAAGTAGACAGCTGCTTACATATATTTAAGTTTGTATTTTGGAGCCGTATGGCTGAGTTCTTCTAGCATAAGTTTTGGATTGAAGATATCAAATTTTTTTCCCTTAATAAAGTGGCTATGCATCTGATTTTTGGGCCCCCATGAATTCTTACATAATTTTTTTTTTTTGATATTTACAAGCTGTTGGTGGATTTAATTAAATTCACCTCTTATAAGGTCATTGTTTGGTTTCTTTGTTGGCAGATAACTGACTTGCCTCCTGGAAGAGTTCCGGTTGAAACATATATTTTTGAAGGAAATTATGATGGCTTTGAAGATGTCTACAAGGTTTGGTACTGTTTTATTTTAACATGTCTAAATGTACTATGTAGTTTAAAACACGTCTCAAGAATTTTGTAACTTCTTCATGACATGAGCAGGATGTCTTAAGGCTTGGGACTTTTTCTTACCTTCCTAGAGGACTTTATAACAGGTCTTATGACAATCATTGGAACATTTATTAAGAACCTTATAACATGTTACATTTTGGGGAGTGTCCTTGGACGTTTTTCAGAGAGATCGGAGATAGCTTACCCTGTTTATTCCGTTCCATTTTCTTTTCAAATTAAAATTTTCTTATGTGTGATGAATGATCACCTTATTCAATAACAAACCTTTAAAATTCTGTCAGTTCACCCATTCCGCACACACTAAATCACTGAATATTCTGTAGGTCTTTTATAACACAACACGTGCATTATGGAGAATGCCCATTTGACCTCCCTTGCAATAGTAGTTCATTACCGTTGTCATTTGATTTTTCTCTTTGGGGGATTGACCAAACAAAAAGCAACAATGAGGTGAACGACCAAGAGGTGGGAAAGAACAGACTAGTGAAATTTCCAAACCCCTCCAAAGAACATACCGCTTCGAACTGTTGGTGAAGAGAAAGATAGTGTTTAAGAAAGATCCTCCATCTCTCGTATAATTTCTCAGTCAAAATTATGTATGTTATAATAGATCCCAATACTTTTGTCTTGTCTTTTTATGATCTTTAAATTGTAAATCATAGCTTTGTATATGTCAGTGGTGGTAATTCTATTAGGAATGGTTTTATTTGCACTCCACCATCTGTTAATCCCACTTCATAACTTTATGCAGTGACTAAATTAATCTTCATTTAAAGTGTCCTTTATTAGCAATTGAAATTGCATGATATCAATTTTGAACATTGTAATCCCATCCTAACTTCTACTTAAAATATTGTTAGAAAAATTAATGTTCTTTAAAAGTAAAATAAACGTGCTAGTAACTATGTTCTGTCGTTTGGCATAAGTTATTTGTGATGATCATTATACTAAAAAATTTAAGATATGGCAATCCATACGAAAGTTTTTAAAGATGCACAATCCCCTTGTGAAAATCAATTTTGGATGTATCCTATATTCAATTAGATAAAAGTAATACTGTAGAATAACATTAATGTTTAGTTATCCGTATAGGATTTAACAGAGACGAAGTCATATTATTAAGGGCGAGATTGAAATTGCTAGTAAGTAATCTAAAATATCAAATTTTATTGCTATCTTAAATGTTTGAGTTTCCTTGTTGCATGTTAAGTTCAGAGGCTTTTTTTGCATTCGATGTCATGAAATTTTGATTTTAAAGAATACTTGAAAGAGCGGCTAGATTTGGTAACTCCAAAAGTTTAGTAGGTTAGCGGGTATAAAGCCATACTTCTGCTAGTTGCTTGTCGTCTCTCTCCCTGCTATTACCACCAACACTAATTGATTATCAAATTGATTTTGCCAGATGATGAGAGATGAGTTAGAGGCAGGGGGGAGAGTGTATCTTGTGTACCCAGTCATTGAACAATCAGAGCAACTGCCTCAGCTACGTGCTGCTGCTGCTGATCTTGAAGTTATATCTCACAGGTTTCAGGATTACAACTGTGGGTTGTTACATGGAAAAATGAAGAGTGATGATAAAGATGAAGCGTTGAAACGATTCAGATCTGGTGTAACACATATACTGCTTTCCACTCAAGTAATTGAGATTGGTGTTGATGTCCCAGATGCATCTATGATGGTTGTTATGAATGCTGAAAGATTTGGAATAGCTCAGTTGCATCAACTTAGAGGACGAGTTGGACGTGGGGCAAGGAAGTCCAAATGTTTACTGGTCGCGTCTACAACCAGCAGCCTTGACCGTCTGAAAGTGCTGGAGAAGTCATCAGATGGTTTTTACTTGGCAAATATGGATCTTCTTCTCCGTGGACCTGGCGACTTGCTTGGGAAAAAGCAATCTGGACATCTTCCAGAGTTTCCTATTGCCAGGTTGGAGATAGATGGGAATATTTTGCAAGAAGCACATGCTGCGGCACTGGTATGTCATTTCTCTGAAGTCTTTTCATTTAAATTTTTTTTGCTTGAATTGTCAATCTTTATTCAAAATAAATCATATATTTCTTCTTATAGTTATGAGTTAGTGATTTTTGGACGCTTGATAACTTCTGTTAGTAGCATAAATTGTTTGTGTTAACCTCTCTTATTCCCTATAGCTTGTGCACTAAAAACAAAGTATATTCTGTTGGATCTTGTTATCAATTAGAAGTTAAAAGGTCGCCCCCCCACAAGGGTAACATTGCACCAATACTTCTAGAGACTAAAGTGCACACGGTGCAAACTATAGGGAACTAAAGTGGCCTTCGCCAATGGTTTTTTCCCCGTGAGCATTGTTTGTTACAATGATAGAATGCAAAAGCATAATGAAGTCATTTACTTGGGTGTGGTGCATTTGTGATTGTCCATGCTTGTCTTTGTTTGCATATATTTCTGGACATGTTTTGGTTCCCGTGTGCTAGCTATTGGGTCTGCATGTTGCTATGGGTGCATATTCATCAATTCAGAAAGTGCTTTGCTAATTACGTTATTTAGTGACACTACTTTATTATCTTTCCTATAGTGTTAGTGAAGTTGTTTCTTTAGTTGGGATATGCAATCGCTTTTTATGTTTTAGTGTGAGATACACATTACTCTCCGAAAAGATTTCAGTCCAGTTTCCAAGCATATCCATAACTATAACAGTCTGCTTCTCAATATGGTCTACCATACATTAAATGTATCATTGGTAATAAGATCTATCCAATAAAATTGTTCACTTTTGAATTAAATCCCTTCCAGAATGGATGAATAGAAGTCCACAATCTTTGTTCAAGATTGACCATCATTTTGCTTAGATAACTATTGCATTTAAAATTTGCCCCAGACTCCTGTTAAAAATGTTGCATATGATGGCATGTGTGCTCCAGGGGAAAATATTGCATATTTCATGTAAAATTATAAACTAAATCATTTTATTTTGCACTTGATCCAGATCTTTTAATAATTTATGAAGGGGGATGGACATAAAATTTTATTGTTTTGCTTTTTAATATTTCATGAGCACAATAATTTTTAAATCATGCACGTTAAATCGGTAAATTACCAATCACCAAAGTTTTACCAAGTCTCTATTTATTTTAAACTATGATTTTGTTTTTGTTTTTATTTTTTATTTAATTGTTTACACTTCGTAAGAGCCATTTAAAGTATAATAAAGTGGTGCAACTTATGTGCTTGATACGGGTCGCCTTGTGTTTAATATCATGTTCATATTTTTTAATAAGAATTTAATATGATTTCGTGGATGTCTTGTTCAAAAATAGGTTTATGGAAAGTTTTAGGAAAGTTTCAGTGGATGATATATGATAAATAATTTTTATAAGGATGTCTTTAAAAAATAACAAAAAAACTTGGAAGTTTTGGCTCCCAAGTTGCTAACAGTGAGTTCCACCATTCCTTGTCATTTCTGTTCCTTTTACTCTCAAACTTCTCTCTTCATGACTGGCCAACGTGAACGAGCAGTGCATGAAAAATTATTTTTTCATGAAGTGGGTTAATAATCACTTGTACATATAAAAAATCCATTTTCTTATCGGTATGAATAGACCATAACAACAGAACCAGAGACTTTTTACTGTTGGTCAAAGGTGTTTTCTGTTGGTCGTCAAAAATCAATGTTAGGATGGTCTTGGTTTGGCATGAATCCTTCACAAAATTTTTGGAAGGGAACACGTGCCTTTTACTTGCTGGTAACGACTGAAGTAGATTTTTCTATTTTGCTTGCTATATAACATGCAAAATAGGGATTATCTGGTGTGCTACAGGCTCCAGTGTAGCCCACATCAAAGCTGGAACAGGCTTGTGTTAATAAGAATTTTAAATGTCTGGCTTGATCTTTAAATGCTGATGGTAATCAAAAGCTCAAATTTAGTTGCTTTCAAAATGCATTTGACTATATAAAAGCATCCGTTAGATTTCCAATGATTCACCGGTTCCAATTATGTTTATTTCTTCTTTACTTTGTTTATATGCAGAAAGTTCTTGGTGAGTCTCATGACTTGGAGAGATTTCCAGCGCTCAAAGCGGAGCTTAGTATGCGACAACCATTATGTCTTCTTGGGGATTGAGATACAGAAATTTAACTATTCTCTCAACTTCTATTCTAATTAGAAACTCCCGCAGCAAGAATTGATGACCCTTGGAAAAAAGGGACAAGCCTTTTACCAGCAAGTGCACCGGATCCATGATTAAGGCTATAGTTTTTGCATCCACGTTGGATCAAGCGTTTGCATCAACCATTGTATGTAGGCCAAATCAGTATGGTTTGTTTCTAGGTGAAGAAAACTACGATATTTACTTTTTGGCAGTTGTTTTTTCATGTAAATTTGAGCCTTGGATGTAATCGTTCGATTGATAGTTCCAAGTTAACACTGGTTATTTCGTGCTCCTTGGGGATGTATGCTGTCAATTTAGTACATCTGTGTCTTTCTTTTTGCACAAGAAGGGGGCCTCTTTCTAATTATTTTTTCACTCTGCTTCTGCGATGGCTATGCAGCATGCCAGGGCAATAACTAGCTTCGAGGACGGTTTCAATGTCCCAGACGTTTTAAACGCAACGAGGTTCAAAGTAATCTTTAATCCAAAAACATGCTCTCTTAATCATTGAATGACCATGTCTTCCCAGGTAACGCAGAGTGTAAAGGCCTAGAATTGATATTTCTACTGATATCTTTGAGCTTGATTTGGTCTTCGGCCTCAAATATCAACAGTGACTTTTTGCCGATATTGGAGCCCCGGGTTAAGAGAATAGGGTAGTTCGTTGCTCTGTATGAAAGAGCGTGGAGGTAAAGAATGCGAGGTAACTTGTTACGCTTGTCGAGAAAACTTCAGGCTTCCCAATGAGGCTGTCGAATTAAATACGTTTTTTTAATGCATAAAAGACGTGGATTCTTTTATTCGATTTGTTTTTAAATCTTGATTGGTTAATTGTTCTATATGTACCTTAAATTTATTCTTTAATCCGTGAGAGTTGAATCGTATGAATTAGCGATCACCGTGAAGAAAAAGTTCCCCTGGAACTGCTTTGGAAATTTGGAACTAATTATACCGATTTTACTTCGATATGATATTAGGAACAGGGAATTTATCTCGTGGAATATTAGAAACATCCTGTCGGCAAGCACATATTTTTATGTCAGATTTCCAATGATCACAGTGAAGATGGGCACGACCATCATAAACCCAAATGCTTCTTCTGTGGTCGGCCTCGGCCTAATATCAGAGAATTCTAATCAAATCAAAATTCCCTTTGGAATTTAGGAATGTTTGATAAGAAACAATAGTGTGTGCGTGTGTGTACAGGAAGACGAGACCCACTTGCTGTCCACTGAGATTACAAGACACGTTCATGGACTAGCCAATCAGCAAAAGCCAATAAAGGGACAACCAGACATTTGAGGGCCCGCTCATGTTTCCTACCCAATGATCAAGATGGGGTCCACAGGTGTTCCATGTTCCATGAGATGTCCGTAACCTAATCATCAACTCTGGGTCCCACAACAGCCACGCTTTTCCCATATAATTCCTCACTTGTGTCCTTGCCCGTGCGTGTGTAATCGCGTGTATCAAGGTAATAAGGTTTTTTATATTTATTATTTACTGAAATAAAAAAATTTAAATATTATTTATTAGATTTTGATTTTGATTATTATTTAATATTCAATAAAAATATATATTTGATAAATATAATATATATTAGTATTGAGTTATGTATATATTATATTAGATAAAAAAATATAAATATTATACATATATATATATATATAATATAAATATATATTTTAAATTAGATTTATATTAGATTTTAAATGGGTTTGATAATATTTATATTTGAAGTTAAAACAATTATAAAAAAAACCAACCTATTTAGATGATGTGATATCCATCAACCTCAGGTAAAATTATCATCAGTGATTATACATGAGTCATGACCTGATCTGACATTTTATTTTCCACTTATTAACGCTAATTTGTTTCTTTTTATGGGTCACGCATTCATGTGCAGAGAAACACTATTTTTCTTATTATTTAGAATACGAATCTCGCATGATAATTGAGCCAAGTTTAAAAAGTAAAGTGACAGCTTTTTACCCAAAGAAAAAGCATTACGGCTTTGTTGTTCAATTATGCTTGTAATTTTTTTCTTTTTTCTTTTTTTTTTCCTTCACTTTCTTTTTCGAAGAAAATTATACGTCTCTTAATCATCTAGAATCTTGAACCTTTTCATATTATGCTTCCAATATTAAAATCATTAAAAAATCAAAATAAAATTAATTATTAACAACATTAATTTGTGTCATACTTAAGTGTGAGATCTCAAAACTTTCTAGAATGGTTATCCATCATCAACGGAGAATATATTTTGCATTAAATTTGATGTTATATGTAGAAGTCTTATCATAGAGACTGTTCTCTCTATATACAAACTTTATATTTAAAAAGTGTTAAAAGAAATACAGATTATTTCTCCACCTCGATCAAACGCTCAACTTTTGGAACCATAAAGCAAAGGCAATTAAAAGATATCTCTTAAGATTATTGCGTACAAACTTAATTCTATATGGCAAGGAATTGATGATGAATTTGAATTCCTGAGTGGTTAATATCCAAAGGGCACCTTTCCCTCGTTAGTTTAACGATGAACTTATGCAATTTAGGATGCTGTTAATTGGAGGGTAAAATATTGGGGTTTCAAATTTTGGTTCCGGTGGGAATAAAGCTCCAAAACAACAGTGCATTACTAATCTCAAAAAAAAAAATCATTTTAAAGATGATTAAAGAAATAATCATAAAAACTGAAATTATAAAGATACTTCTACGTACGTATATTGAAACAAATAAATATACATTTATATGAGTCCGAGTCGCTTTCATTTTTTATCGAGGCCAGGCTTGTCCCAGTGGATTTTTATTGCGATGTCAAATCAGGATTTTAGCTAGGCTAGCGTCGAAGACTTGTCTCGGATTAAGACAGTGCACTGACTGGTTCTTGGAAAGAGAACGTGCTAGACTCGTGCTAGTGAAGGAATTCTTTTGGTCCTTCGAACATTGATTTCCCTAAAGTCCTCGAAGGCATATATTAATTATGTCTGTCTCAACAAATTAAGTCACAATCCCAGGGAGCAAGTTCATATCGATTAATCACGCGAAAATTAAATTAGGACCTTACGATAAATCTTTGTAAGGCTGTACGGCTGTAAGGGTGGTGGTGGTAAGGTATAAGAGGGCATCAAGAGTGGCAACAAGTAAAGTCGATCGGGTTGGGTTTTTTCGGTAAAAAACAGCACTTGTATCCTCCAATCGTCTAATTATATACGAAATGCCATACACAATCCTGCAAAAATACGAACTTTTTGTTTAAGTGCTGTTTTTTATTTCTTGTCAAATCCCTGGTATGTCACGAGAAAAAGAGAATATATCATTCCAAAGGTTACACTATTTAGCACAGAAAATTGCATCATCAACACAACTACAAGTTGCAAGAACATGGAAGATCCTGTGCTGCCTCATCCTGAGTAAACCAAAGTCCAAAGACGAATAAAGTGCATGTCCATTAAAAACCTGGTTGGTTTGAATCTTGTAGGTTTCGCCCAAACAAAGTCTAGATATGAGATATGTGTAATAATGAATGTACGATTTCTAAATTATAAATAATTATTTGCAATTATGTTTCTCAAGTTTGTCTAGATTCAGGTGAAACCAGGAATTTTTAAGTGGGGATTACAATCATAAAAATTATAGGACCAAAAATAGTGCCGAATGCATAACTATTATGAAAACAAAAAATTGAAGGGCCAAATTAAAAATTTTACAATAATGAAATGTAAAAGAATTATCTCAATTCAATAGTTTAAATTGTTAGGTGAGATTTTAAAAATAGTTTTATATTACTCTTTAACATGAAAGTGTCTTAGGGTCTGTTTGGAAGTGTGATAGAGATTTCTTTTCAAAATAATTTTTGTTTGAAAATATATTAAAATAATATTTTTTTTATTTTAAAAAATTTATTTTTGACACTAGCATATGATCTAAAAGCACAAAAAAATTAATTTGAAAAAAAAATAAAATTTTTTCAGAACCATGGTTCAATCGCACTCCCAAACACACCCAAATCTGTCAAATTTGCGACTTAGATCATGAGACCATGTAATCTATAGAAATAAAATTAAAATAAATTATG
>Ga0307518_10000897_pt1 | contig 22207 bp, 9 predicted proteins | sample 25_EM_MG_FD_203889 | JGI IMG/M metagenome (GOLD analysis project Ga0307518, IMG submission 203889) | Populus trichocarpa ectomycorrhiza microbial communities from riparian zone in the Pacific Northwest, United States - 25_EM | ecosystem: Host-associated > Plants > Roots > Unclassified | place...
TATGAAATTCACTTGTGAGTCAGATCAGTGTACATGTAATCTGACAAACACCAACATATTAGTTCCAGGTATCCCTTATACCTCAGTTTATGAGAGCAATTGTTTCCTTTCATAAAGAAATGAATATAATATGCATCAATTTCAACAACTTTAATTATAGTTTAGTCTTAATAGAACATTGATCAAGAACATTTAAGAACAATGCTTTAATGCAATAAGAATCTCATAATTATAACAACTTTATAATTTTTTATGTAAAATATTTTTGTTCCGTAGATTTTATTTTTACTCTAAATTCATTAATAAAATATTATATTAATTAATCAAATATAAATAAATATTATATATAAAGAAAGCATTTACTAATAATAAATATGTTTTATATGAATAAAATCAGTATTACGTGAAACCAATTGATTGATTACATGATATATTCACTAACAATTGTATATCAATTAATAATTTTTTTTAATTTTTGTAAGAATTCAAACGTGATAATATTTATTTATTTTTCTATAACACCTCTAATTAAATCTCATTTTTTTTTGAAAAAAAACATCTATTGTTAAAAGAGGATAGTTTAGAAAAGTATGAATAAATGGCAACATGGTATATCAATTAATAAATTTCTTAATTTATATAAAAATCCAGAGGCTTGACAATCTTTTTTAGCACAAGGAGGCTGAATTAATTTTCTTTGATTCAATTCCTTTTGTTCTTTGATTCAATCTTTTTCTTTTTCTTTTTCATTTTTTTGTTCTTAAAGGAAGGAATCAGTTTGAATTTGCCTGCATAAGCTAATCTTTTGAAAGTCGAAACAAAACATCTTGTATTATGCCTACCCTACCCATCCCACATATGACATGTGTAACTTGCAACATCAATAAAGAGGCAGTCTATACATTTTGGATTTAAAAATGTGAGAGCAATTTTAGGATATTAAATATTATCTTTATAATTTTATTTTCCTTATTTAGTTTAAAGGATTCTATAATAATTTTTTAAGATTCTTTCCTTTATAAGAATTAAAATTTAGAACTAACACGGGTATAAATGGAATTGCTTGAATTATATTTTCAAGAGACATGGATATAAAAATTAAATATTATCTTTATAAGTGTTTTTTTCTTGGAAATACATCAAAATAATATATATTTTTATTTTTTAAAAAATATTTTTGACATCGACACATTAAAATGATATGAAAATATTAAAAAAATATTAATTTAAAATAAAAAATAAAAAAAATTTAATTTTTTTTTAAAACACAGAGGATATTTTAGGTTTGGAACAAATTGGTTAATTTATTTTTTATAATTTTGATTTATAATAAATATCGTTGCTGCTAGGTTTCCTGTAGCGTCACAATGGCATGATCAATATCAGACCGAGACAGAGATCCTTTTGAGGTTTGAACCAAATCCCACTTGTTTTGTGTCGTGTGTGCTTCCAGCTTTCCACATATCCACTTCCCTTACAAGTTTAAACCTGATATTAAAGTAAACAAGAAAAGAACTAGAAAGTAGAAAAGCAAGGCATCTCCCTCTCTCTCCTTCCTCGAAGACCACAAGTCGTACAAGAAAAAGAACCAATACATGGAAAGAGAGGAAATTTCCTTCTCAATCTTAAAGAACACTGAAGCAGGGCTCCATTAGCTTTAGCAGCCAATCTCTCTCCTCTCTCCTCTCTCCTCCTCATTTCAAGAACTGCATCAAGGATTAAGCAATGGCTGAGTTACTCATTTCCTCCATGATCCCCCCCTTTCTCTCTCTCGCTTTCATATTCTAAACTTGAACTCCTTTTCTCTCGATACTTTAAGCTCATGATATGAAACTTGCTAACTCGTTTTCTGGCTTATCTTGACAGATCTGATCCATACCCAAAAGACTCGTATTACAGCGAAAACATGACTACAAGAGGATCCTCTAGATCCTCCATTTCAACGACCAGCGTGCACGTGACAGCCCTTGATGGCCTGGTGAATGTGAACTCTCTTTTTACAATCGCCGTCTTTGTTGGGCTCTCTCTTACAACCCCAAATCAACGCAGCCTCGAAAACCGCACATCCTGCGACGCAAGCATCGACGTGGAAAGGAATCTACTAGTCTTCGAGGTTGTGTCCTTCAGCTTCTTCCTCTTCTCTTCTCTAATAGCACAGGGCCTGAAACTGGCTATCAATTTGTTGAACAGTAAAGACGTGGATGAGGCTTTCAGGGCACACATTAACTTGAAGGCTTTGAGGTTCGGGATGATGGGATCGGCTATTGGTTCGGTTTTGGGTTGTGTATTTTTGATGCTGTCAATGATTAATGTGATTGAGATTAGGTTGGGGATGTTGTCTTGTGGGAGTAAGAGCACTGTTCATGCCGTTACTGCTTTGGTTCTTTTAGTTTCTTCTGCTCTCTTGGTTTATATTTCCACTGCTGTTTATGCTTTTCTCCACTGATAGATGGATTGTTTAGCTTTATGAAAGTGGTATCAAGTTGTCAACTTTTGAAAGAAATTAAATGGTTGTGGCTGAGGAGAATTTCTCAATTTTTAGCACTTGCTTTGCTATTGATGAATGTTCCTTGCTGGATGCTATGATTTTTGTGGGCATAGTTTGATGGGATAATTGATTCAAACTCAATGGCTTAAAGATCTTGATAACTCGAGGATTTTGCATCCATTTGAGGAACTAATGGTGTTCTACTAGCTGGTACAAGTTTTCTGATTTTATTGAAATTACCTTCATCTTAGTTACTTGGTTAGCTCAATTTGATAGAAATTTCACATTTTAGATGAAAGAAAACTAGCTCAATCTACCAACACAGTCAAATCTATCATTGTTAACCAGGTCTGATAACTTATTTAGTATTTTTGCCAACAATATTGAGTCTAATCCTGTTCCTTGAGAAGTGTGGTACTAGTTAGACCATTGCTTTGCCCATTTTTGAACTGATTTTCGTCTATGTCGCAGCTAGTCATGAGTTCATCTATAAGTCTTTCTATTGCTTTGCATAGATGGATGATGTGCCAAATTCAGTGCATACAGAAGGACTGAGGACCAACCGTTGCTACCGGCGCAAAATGAGCGAGATATTCTGAGAATCTTGCAATTTATTTGATTCCTACATTCCTGGCTTCCAAGAACTAGCAAAGCTATATATGGGCATGCAATGTCTTCAAATCCCTTCATTTTTCTCTCTGTTTATCAGATATACTAAAGCCAGGGAGTCATGGAGGACAGAATCACAATTTATGAAAAACTGAATTTGATGGCACCCGCAGCTAAATCATGTGAGAAATCACTTTGAAACCTGACAAATATGTATTGTTTTTCGTAGATTAGTAGTGTTCCGAAGTCCCTTGCAAGGGAAGGGATGATTTTTTGTCTTATCCTTCTTTTTGCAACTTGCAGGACTCTTCCTTAACTTCGTTATCAATGGTGACATGCGATGCGTTCTATGAATGCATATCTGCATTTAGCGTCCTAGCTTGTTTCAATCTTGAATAGTGGAAGAAAAACAAAATCGAATCTTCTGTTCTAGACACTGTCATCACCGTGTTTTGATATTTCTTTTACTATCAGCCTCAAGAAAGATGCGATGGAGCATGTAGAAACATTAAAGCTGTTCATTTTTTTTTTTTTGGTTTGATGGTCAAAGTGATATCCTTGTGATAAACTTAAACGGAAACGAGATTCACTATACTCTTAAGATACATTTCGTTATTCACTTAAAGTATAATTATCAATTTGCTTTTCCAAAAAAAAAGAGTCAATATTCTTGGTGTTGGGGGTGATTCGGTAATTTTCCAAGGCCTATAGGATTGTCTTTTTCATTTTCTAAGTATAATTCGATCATTAAATTACCTTTTATAGAAAAAATTTTAAATCTTGCATCTAGGGTTTTTTTCTTCTTTTCATTTTTTTAAACACAGTAAAATTATCCAATTACTTTTAAAAACATTTTTTTTTAAACTTGCATCCATGTTTTTTTTTCTTTTCATTATGAATTTTTGTAATTATTAAGTTGATTAAGGACAACTTGATTTTTTTATGAATATAGAATATTATTTATTTTAAACCCGCAATCTTCTGGTGGAGCGTGCCACGTCTCCCAGAAGCTAAAAATTACCTTCCATCATGTCATTGAAATTATTGTGGTTTTTTTTTTCCTAGTGAAGCATCGCGTTGCAACATTGAAGAGACGGTTTGCAATTTGCAGTGTTTTTTTTTCTCTCTCCTTCATTTGTCCTCTTATTTATTGACATTTTCACTTTTGTCCTTATTATTTTGATTTTTAGTTTTTATTCTTGGCTCTTTTGTAAAATTTTGATTTGTTTTTAATTTCATCTTTTGATCCTAATTTTTTATATAAAAAATTCTAATTTGGATCTTGTTCTTTTGATTTTTTTTCAATTTAACCCTTCATTAAAAATTTATAGTTTTTCTCTAATTTATTTTAATTTCAATTTTGATCCTTATTCTTTTATTGCTATTTTTGGTTTTGAATTGTTTTATATAATTGAATTTTTTTCTTTAATATATGATTGGTTGAAAATTGAGTTTCAGGATTTTTCTAGATATGATACTTCTGGTCTAATGACCTGGTTCATGAGTTTGAGACTTTATTGCAGGTTGACATCGTTTTAATTTTTTTTTCTTATTTGTTTTTCGATTTCATCATTCAATATTAGTTTTACACACACACACACACACACACACACAAGCTTTGTGGTTTTCTTCGTTTTATTTTCTATCGGGTTTTTTTAATTTCATAACTCGTGTCGTGGGTTTGACATGTTAACTTAAGTTGACTTGGCTTCTATTAGGTTACAGGTTTGTCATGCTAACTTGGGTTAACTCAGACCATTTTTCTTATCTTGTTTTACTCAAAGTTGTCATTTTGTATTTAATTGGCTAAGAATTAAACTACATCATTTTTTTCCTTTTGGAAAAATATTTTTTGCCTAAATTATTGTGATCACTTTTTTTAATTTGGTTAATTTGTTGTCATTGCCTAATTTATTTATCTAATTAAAATAAAACCAACTTATTTAACTTAGTTGGGTCTATAACCCAAGTCTTGAATTTTCTTTCCTTTTTTTAAATTACATTTGCCCTCGTGGCGTAGCACAAGTCCACGTCTAATCTTTACTTTTACTGAACGAACTTTCACCACTAAAAGTTCTGGGAGGAAATTAGTTGTCAACTCATGTTTTGAATGCTATGTTGATTGATGTCATTTGGTGTTTCAATCTTGTTTTTTGTATTGTTTTGAAAAAATATATTTTTAAATATAATAATGCTTTGAGTTTATGTGCTTTAGGGAAAACCCATGTAAACAAGTGATTTCTATCAGTCCATTATACAACTATAACTTTTTTTTGGATAACTATAATTGTATTAAAGGGAAAAGGTATACCAAAATACTAGGGGCATACCCTAAGATGTACATTGTCCTGTCACTTAGATCCATTTAACCTTAGGCAATAAGAAAAAAAAAATAGAAGACATGCTAAGAGGAACTCAAAGAAAGCAAAGCAAAGGTACCTCATGACTCTAGTAAACGTCATATGGACCTGAGAGCGATAAAAATCTGATACTTTGGTTCTAGCTCAATCAACTTGGATCGGATAAGCTCAAAGATTTCCTCACTAATATCATGGTGAGGTCGATAAGCCTATTGGAAATCCTGATTAGTCCTCTCATACTAGATGAAGTAAACCGTGGCTGAGAGGACTAACCGAACTAGTAGATGCATGGACTCTTTCTTTTGTCGATAGTGCATGTATGTCCATGAAGCAAAGGTCTCCATGGCATAAAAGGTCAACTTATAATGATAGATGATTTTGATGTGTTGATGTAAAAAAAAAAAAAACTATTATTTTGATGCATTTATGAGTGAAAAAACACTTTAAAAAAATATTGCTACCACACTGTCAAACACCTCCTAAAAGAATAAATGGTGGTGTTGTGTCTCAACATGCGACCCATAAAAGCTACATAGCAGGGAGCTGATGACCTAATAAGCATGAAGTATGTCCATGGTGTGTAGGTGACCTATAGAAGCAAGCCATAGGATAAAAGAGTGTCTCAAAATATGACCTAGAAACCAGGGGAGGTGATGTATAGAATATGTAGGTCTCGTGTCTTTAAGAATCTTTAATGCCAAATCGATAGAAAATCTCCCTGATGGATGACCCTTTCAAGTATAATGATTAAACAATACAATCATAGGATGGAAAAAAATTGAGTATCAAATAGGCTTAAGCTCCTGAATACCCGAGGAAAAAGACCAAATGCCCTCTTCAATGATGTTTGACACTTTGGCATCCTAGGGAAGCCCAATTAACGATAGCACCCTCAAAGGCAAAAGGTCGTAGAACCGTCGCCCATCCAGTAACCAATAGTCTAACCACAGGGAAGTAGCAATATCATCAACAATACATGAGACAAATCTCTCTATGAAGGAGGCCTAACATGCCAAAAAGATCTACACCTAAATAAGACAATATGAACACATCCTAACTAAACCTATGATCTCTCTAAAAGAAGTCTAAATGTGCTTAAGAATAGCTGCTCTATTCTAATTCCCAACCCTCTTAATCTTTAGACCTCCCTTATCGAGAGAATAACAAGCTGAAGCCTGGACTATTTTAGCCCATAAATGGAAGAACAACCCTTCCAAAGAATGGCAACTAATATACTTTTAATCCTCCTGATAACAGAGCAGGGAAGAATAAACATGGAACACCAATATACTTGGATGGAAAAGAGAACATATTTGATCAATTATAGACATATGCAAGAGAAACTAAAGTCCATAACTTAATTTTGGAGAGAATTCACTCCAACAAAGGAAATCAATCACTATATGTTAGTCTAGTAGAGACCAATGGGACTCCTAGTTACCTGACTGGTAGAGAACTCATCCTAAAACCCAAAAGAGTCTGCAAAACGGCCCCAAACTCATCATCGATTATTGACAAGAAAACATGGCTTTTATCTGGATTTGTAACAAGTTCAGATTACCCAACAAAATCATCTAAAGCCTTCCTTACAATCCTAGCTGAGTCCATATATGCTCGATAGAAAATTATAAGGTCATTTGCAAAACACAAGTGAGTAATGACAGTTTGCTGACACCACTAGTGGTATCAAAACCTCAGGTTCTGTAAATCCTCTTGAAGAATGCCTTTTAAACCTTATATGACCAAGATAAAAAAAAAAATTAAAAAGATAAAGGGTCGCCTTGATGAAGGCCCCTAAAAGATGGGAAAAAGTCGTGACCTTCCCCATTCATGACCACTGAGAAATGAGCTATAGACATGCATATTTCAATCCATCTAACCATGACATCAGACATTCCAATACCCTTTTGCCCTATTAAGATAAGATCCTAACTAGCTGTATTAAAAGCTTTTCTAATGCTTTTTTTCAAAGCATATCTAGGCATAAGACTAATTATGTGATAGTTATGCATAAGCTATTGAGTCAACCAGATGGCATCAGATATTTGTCTACCCAGAACAAAGGTAGTCTCAGCAGGACCAGTAACATACAAAAAGATCCCTTTCAATATACTCACAATGGCTTTAGATATGCATTAGCATTAACACATCTAGGTGGAGTAGAGATATCAAAAAAGTACCTCATAGTAGCAATGAAGTCCCTACCAATAATGTCACAACTTTTCTAAAGGAACGAGGAAGTATAACCATCTAGACCAAGAGTCTTATCATATAGGATAAAGAATAAAGCTTTCTTGATCTCATGATCTGTAATGTATAACTCCAAAATAGGCACAATGTCAGGAGGAATCCTACCAGTTAAGTATTGGGAAGCACCCTTTGAAGTATTGACTATGTGTGTAGAAAATAGCCCTTGGAAGTAACAAACTACTAATTGACCCAGACCTTGCTGATCCTAAACCCGAGACCCTGTTTCATCAGTCAATCAATAGATCTTGTTCATGACCTATCTATAAAGTAGTGATAAGTGAAAGAACTTGGTGTTTCCATCTCCAAAGTTTAGCCACTAAATCTAAGACCTCTGCTTGTAAAAAACCTCCTTATCTTTACTCAATTATAAGAACTCCCTAACAAGCTCTCTTTTTATGCCTTTTTATACTTTTTAGAGTGAGGAGAACCATAAAGAAGTATCTATGCTATAACCCAATTAGTCTTTGCCTTAACCACTCAATTAGAGATGTGGCTAGTGTATTGCTAATGCAAAGACTTCAACTTAGGCTTTAGCAAAACTAGTCTCTTGGTAAGCCTATACATACAATTACCATCCATAGTAATCTGTCATGTATCTGCAACTAAACCTAGGAAATCATCCATATAAGCCCATAGATTCAAGAACTTAAAAGTTGTTTTTACCTTAGTAAAAGAACAACTGAAGTGGACAACCATATCATTATGATCTAAGGAGTCCCTAGGTAAAAACTCAGAACAAATAGCCGGCCAAGTAGAGAACCCATATGAGTTACCAAATATCCAATCTAGTTTCTCATGAATAGTACCCCTGCCATGCTAACTATTATGTCAAGTGTATCTTAAGTAAGGAACTTTAACTAGTTTCGCTGTCTGTACATAATTGCTGAAGTCATTCATGTTTTCATGCCATGTAAGCCCCCCACATATTTATCAAAAGCGTTCATAATAGCATTAAAGTCTTCCAAAATAAGTCACGATCTAGACTAAATTGCGAGTGTGACATGACAAATAATCCCATAAGGCTTAACGCCTCGCAAATGTATTGAGGCCAAAAATAAAAGTGACACCAAAAGAGCACTTATCAACCAAAACACCTCACAAGTTACTCATTAACAAGAAGAATGCATCAAAAAGACATTATATACCATCAGGTCACAACCAACAGGAATACGACAATTAACTGTATCTAAGACATTAGATAGAGACTGTTATAATGAAGGATTACTAGTTGTTTCAACTCCCCTCATCTTATTAGAAGTAATCTTAGCCTAAAAAAGACCAATAAAACTTGGTTTATACTTATTAATTCAATCCTTTATCATTTTATGTTTTTATGGGCAATTTAAACCCTAAATATTTCGACAACCTAACATAGATAATAAATAGTGGGGAGATATTAAGAAACAAAATCAACGATCCTTAGACCCTTTCACCATATTCTTTTCATCAATAGTTTTAGAAGGTGGGTTTGATTATTCTAGTCGGAGCTTATTTTTAACACTCTTGTTCACACCCAAAGTCATAACAGTACCTGGGGTATCCATAGTCTCATTACTTCTTGGAAAGTTTAGAGTTTTGCTAGCTGCTTGAAGAAAACCAACTTGGTTCTTTCCAAGTTGTGAATAGTTCCCATCTGAGTCTTAATCCAACCCAACATCATCATTCATTGTAGTTTGGGCATAAAATTCAGCAACATTGAGCCGGTTGACTAATTTCTGGAGAATTTTGATTGGTCGACTAGTTCCTTGAATAGGAGCTCCCGGGGCTTTTGTCTTATCCAATTGATCGTTCGATTCCTGGCAAGTTTGAACTAGTCAACTGAATTTAAAGGGGATACAACCTCATAAGCAATATTAATTGGGGAGCTACATACATGCAAAACATCACCCCCATTTTGGATCTTCAACATGTCCTTAACGAAAAGATTTGGGGCCTCAACCGAGGCATTGCTAGAGTGCCTAAGTACTTTTCAAGTGTCACAGGCTTGTGGCTTTCATTTATACTCAACCATAACTTTGATATAAAGATAACCTACATTTCAGTTGGAAACTATGAACCATGGGCAATAAGGTATCTAGTTCAACACAAACACGAGCATAGTCAAGTCGATTGTTGTTAAATGTTTTTCATCATAAGTCAGAGGTCTTCCAACCATGTTAGGCCCGTTTCATTCCAAAAAGAAAAAGGCAACTCTTGAAGGCGAATTCATGCAGACACTTTTGAGATTTTATTCTTGTCAAGAACAAAGTGAGGGTGCCATGGTTAGAGGATAATGATCTTTCCCCCAAATATCCACAACCTTTTTTCCTAACTAAGTAAGCATCATCCTCAGTTTTGAAATCATAAATCAAGAAACCCTGTTGTGTTATTATGACACTCTTAAGGCTATAATTCTTCCAAACCTAAAAAGCAATAAAGTTGGTCGCGTGGTAGGGCATCCTATAATCAAGGAAAAATCTCACTAAACATCGGTTCCATTTCAATATACTCTTATCAATGACATTATCTGGGATTTCCAAAATAGTGCCAATCTCTTGTCATGGAAAGAGGCTATCTTAGCTCTGGTTGTTGAGTTTGACACTTTTACTTTATCAACCCATGAGGTGCTAAGGGTAGAGTTGATGGTATTGGTGTTCTTTAGTGTCATAGTGTTAATGTGGGTGGCGGTAGGGTTTTGTTTTTCTTAAGGGTTGTTTTGATTTAGAGTTAAGGAGGTTGAGGGATGTTTAAGGTCTTGGTGTTATATGGGTTGGTGATGTTAGAGGTTTTTTTGGTGTTTGTGGTGGTGGTAGAAGTTTGTGTCGTTAACTAGTTGATCGGTTTCTAGGTTTGCTAAATTGATCGACTAGTTCCTAGGTAACTAGTAGTCATGTCTCATACTGAAATAATCTGATGAGAACATAAAATTTTAGGGTTTTTCAAATCTGATTTCCATTGTTCAGAGCAAAAAGAACACCTAAGTGAACCCCCTAAGAAATTTGAAGTAGATCCAAGGTGAAAGGAGGAGAACCAAGCAGAGGCTATGGCTGTTTGGAACTCAATTTTTCAGAAATAATACGGTGGCGAGATCTCTTAAACAACAAATCAACAAAATTCAAACAATTAGTTTGTAGGGTATAATCTGGTGTAAAACATACTAAAAAACCAAACGAATCCAATAGTGGATGGCGTAATTATGGCTCTGTCAACTTGTTTCTCTCACTAATCTCTCTTCGGACCTCCTCCATCGGAAAGTTTTTCCTTTCTACTAATAAAGATCATACAACTATAACGCAGTTTAATTTTAACAATACACGCCCCAAATTACAAGTGATTTATTGTCATGTTTATAAAAGGAAAAGAGAATTACATATCGAACTGCTACTTTATATGGCCTTTTCAAATGTTAGTATTTTTGTGTTATAACCACATAATCTTTAGAATAACCAACCTTGTGGCTGATTATGTAACCATGGAGATGATGGTCCTAAAGATGATTGTTACCATTATTTTTTCTATCTAGTTTCAACTAGTTATCCATTTCAATATTATTCTAAGTTTAACAAATTATAGTAAGAAAAAAGACTAAATATTAGTCCCATAATGGAACTTTGAAATACTCTATCAAAATTTATTATTCCAATAAGAAAAATAGAATGCCAACTATAAGGGAATTAATAACCTGGGTACAAAGTCCTTTCCTTTAATAGTTGTCACTCTCAACAAGACGGTTAGGACCTTCAAGTTTAATGAAAAACTAGAAGAAATAGAGTCGCCACCTAGTAGTTAAAGAAAACTAGGAATCCTAAAATGAGCATTGGTTTCAGATATTCAAATAAAGGGTTGATTATGGTTAAGAGAAGATAGACATCACCCTTCTTGCATCCTTTCAAACAAAAGGTTACAATTGCTATATGTTTTCTTCTATATTACATGCCATTAACTATCTAAATTATTTTTTGAGTTTATTCATGATTTCTTTTAATTTATTTATATTTTTTTTTAAAAAAAATTGATGTTTGTCCTTAAAAATAGAAGACTAGTCGATCAAGCTATTCAAAAAATTTGATGTTTGTCCTTAAAAATTAGAGACTTGTTAATTAGGTCATTCACAAAATTCAAACATCCATCCCTATAAATAAGGGACTCTTTGATTAAGTTATTTGTGAAAAATTGATGTTCATCCCTAAAAATAGAAAACTCGTTGATTAAACTATTTCAAAAATGGGAGTTGGACTCGTATAGATGGTAAAAATCAGGTTTTGGCCCTACTCTTTTGAATATGTTCAAAATAGGTCTTAAAGGAACCACTTGTACTCATTATGCCTTTATAGGATCACTTTGACCCAACCCGGGTCCACTCATAACAAGAAAAGATAATATATTGTAACACATAAAATTATCAACAATTAATTTACAAAAACAAATGACAAAAAAACATGATAGTTTTTTTTTTTAATCATATGTTGTAAGTTTGAGAGTGACCTTGACGGTAGGATAATAGTTTATTGTAGGATATAAAAATGAATTGAAAGGGTATCACCAAAAATGCTCTTCAACTCATCGATTCATGTTCATGCTTGACAAAAAAAAAAGTCTTTTGAAAATTAATTGCAATTCATCAAAATAGCATGCAATTATTTTTTTATGTTTTTGTTTTTTTCATACAAAAATGCTCCAACCATATTTTTTTAAAAAACATATTGAACACATTCATAATGCACATTCATATGAAAAATATCATAATCCAATTTTAGGTCCTGACACGATCAAAAGATTGATATCTTATCCCAACTGCAGGAGTGTCGAAGTAATAAATAACTCGGCAAGACCGGGGTCGAACCACAGGGAGGTGAACTATATAATTACAAATAATAAAATGATATTGATATTAAAGAGAACTTTGAGATGTGATAATGATGAAAAGATTAAACAATGATAAAACAATTGTCAAGGTTAGAGGATCCACTAATGGTAATTGAAATAATCATAGTATAAATTTCTTTTTATTACTCAATTGGAAACTACATACAAAGGAGGTTCCAATTGGATGATTTATCATTAATGACTCATTATAAAGTATTAACATGATAATATTAATTATTTTATTTAAGTAACACCAATACTTTTAAATATTGTCAAGTATTCATGATGATAACTTTTGTTAACAATAAATCAAGTTCCTCTCATAACAAAGATGTCGGCCGAAGACTATTAAGGATCAAGCATTTATTGTACCAAGTGTTATACAACAAAAATCTAGATTAATCATTTAACAAGTAAGGTATTAATAATTAATAAGATAAAAAGATAAGACATGTTAATAGCAAACTTTCTTGAATATAAACATTGAAGTCCATGTTGAGTTTATAATATACATATTCTAACATCATTAGTGAAACCTTTTCACCTTAACATAATAAACTTAGCTAAACATTATGAAGAAGATAAACATAAATAAACTAGATAAGAACATAGTTATGATGAAAAGCATAAACAAGAGATTAATAAAAGTAAAACTTAAACATTACAAAAATACAAAGAAAGAAAGCAAGAATATGATCTTGATCTGAAAATCAAGATACCTAAATACATGGCAAATACCTCCTTTTATAGGCTAAAATTCAGAACTATTGATTAGATGACTAACTATTTAGTTGGTGGCCAACCATTGACTTAGTGGCTGGTTATTGACATTGTTGGCTGACCAAAACATCATTTCTAACATTCGAATTTGAGCACATAGTCTCATGAAAGTTGTGGGCAATTGTCTCAGCTTTTCAACAAAAAAAACCAGAGCTTGTTTGGACTTCTAGAACTTGAGATATGGGCTGAACACTGAATAGTGTCTGGGCTATAGGACAGATTTAGACGTCTCTTTTGATGCTAAGATTTGAACTTGAAAATGAAAGATTTGAATCATGAACTCTCATGAAAGTTTTAGGCCTATGTCTTAGCTTTCCATCAAGATAAACCAGACCTAAATCCAAGGTCTAGAACTCCAGTAATGATCCAATAACCGAATGTTGTTCCAGTTTGAATTGAATCACCATCTCTTTTCTAAGCTTAGTCTTCTCTTTGTCTCTTCACTTTCAATAGTTAATCACATCAATCAATCCTTTGAGCTATGGGATAAACCTGCATTTAAAATGAGCATTTACCATAAACTAAAGCTATCTTAAATTGTAAGACTTATTACTATAAAACATGCTTAAGTTAGGGAATTTAATGATACTTTAGGTGCAATATGATGATATAAAGCCTTAATGAGAATGCACTTTTAAGTACTAATCAGGTCCTGTAAAGTTCTTTTGGGTAAAAAATATTATCCCTTTTTGAAATATTAAAAAATCCAAAAAAAATTAAAAAATTAAAAATTAAAAATAAATATTTTAGGGTCACAAATGGACAAATAATTTGAAAGAGGAATAAATAAGCTAAAGTGGGATTTAATAGCATAAATTGGAACAAATAGCAAAGGTTGAGAACTCAAATGCAACAATGAGGGGCCTAATTGAAGAAAACAATGAGATTTTTTGACCAAATTGAAAAATAAATTAGGGTTGACTTGGAAAATTATTAAGTTTAGGGACTTCATTGAACTTTTGATAGGTATAATTGATTTAATCAAGGGCTTAATTGAAAGCAAAATTAAGTTTGAAACTTAAATTGGCCAAAATTGAAAAAAATAATTAAGTTCAAGGACTTCATTAAACTTGTAATGAGTTTAATTAACATAATTAAAGACTTAATTGAAGGAAAAATAAGTTTGGAAGCCTAATTTAGGCCAAATTGCAAGAATTGGAAGTTTTAGGGACTAATTTTGGATTTTAATAAGTTAATTGCTCAATGCAGGGGTTTAATTACGAAGAAAAGAAAGTTTGAAGGTCAATTAAAGGCTTAATTGAATAAATTCAAAACCAAGGACCAAGGTGTGAAAGATGTGTACATTTAGGGACATTGAATCAACGATCACATTGAAACAAATTGAAAGTTTAATGGTCAACTAGAGACCGAATTGCACAATATGAAAATCAAGGATCAATTTATAAAAGGCAAGCGTATAAGAGGATTCCAATTGGCATTACCAGGGGTTCGATTGCATGAATTGAATTTTTTTTAGGTTAATTAAAGGTGTATGTACCAAGATTTAAAGTCCAGGGACAAGAACGAGAATTTACAAAAACCTAATGAAAACCTTATTTTTTAGGGATTTAAAACAGGAGACATATCGTTTGGGTTTTAATGAAAAGAAGGGATGGTTTAACTTAATATGGTGTCTTTGACAACCTCTTCAGCTTTAATCGACACCATATATATAAGAAACACTTTTTCTACAAGGATCAGTTATCCTCATAATTTATACCATTTTGTCTCAAAGAACTCAACAACTTTTTGTCCCCAGTCAGCCTCCCCTGTATTGATAGATTAAAGTTGATCGAGGGCCAATTTTCTAATCAATGAGCGTGGTGTTCTAGATCTCTAAATTGAGTGTGGTTTGTTCCTAGTGATAGACATGCAACTCATCTACATATTTCAGGTCCTTTGATGAAACATTTATAGCCTAATCTTCATGATTAAATCATCAAAGTATCTTGCTAAGTCAGCCTTGACTGCAAAAGAGGGTCAACCATAAAAGAGCCAACTTTAAGGCTATTTTCTCTTGGTAAGGTTCATTGCATAAAAGATAAAAGAAAACTAGACACCATAGCTTTCCGGAAAGGTTAAGAGAGAGAGAGAGAGAGAGAGAGAGAGAGAGAGAATCTTTCATAACAACCTATCTTCAAAAAACTACGATAGAATTTTTGGGTGGTTTTGTAACTTCGTGGTTCTGCTTTAGCTTATAAAAGGAGTTCCTTTCCACAAAGAGAGGAGGAAAATAAAAGGAAAATGTTAAAAAAAAAGAAAAAAAAAGAAGCAAAAGTGCGAGAGAAGAAGAAGAAGAGTAGAGGAATAAAGGTTGAAAAGAGCAAGAAACAAAAAGAAAAAGAGTAAGAACATCTAGAATAGAAGGTTGCGTTTTGACTAAAAGGTATATCATTTACCATTGATGAGATTGTGTAGCTCAATAAGCACACCCCTCCTTAATTCCTTTTAAATCAATACTTGAATGCTTAATGTTTATACATCATAATTAATTGTTGGTTTGATGAACAACAGATGTGTTTTGATGTGTTAATCATCTTTTAAATTGTTTTGATGAATGTATGTTCAATATGGTAGTAAATGTATAGCTTGTGATTTTAAGATATTGTATACTGTTAATGTAAGGTTAAAAATAATAGCAAAGTCAGTTTTGATGGTTAGGTTAGTCCTGGGTTTATGCTTGAGGTTGTTAGGTTTGATTCTTGGATTATCTAGTATATTGTTCCCTTTGAATGAGTCTTTGAGCTTTAATTTTACATGATCTAGCTCTATGTGCTGATTCGAAATAATTTGGTCTCTAGCTTTGATTTGATTGGTTCTTATGATGTTCTTCATGTTTAACAAAAAACTACCATGTGATCTTCACAAACTCTATTATGATCATGGGTTGTGTTTCTAGGTCTTGGGCAAGGTTGGGAAGCCTAGTCTACATGATTAGGTTAAGCCTTTAAGGTCTAAGATCGTATTTTTAGGTCTTTAAGGCACATTTGACAAATACGCCCTTAAAACAATATTTAAACATGTATTTTTCAGTTAAGAGCATGTTTGCCAAACACGCCCAAACATATTTTTTTCACAACCTTATTTTTTTTTTGTCTTTTGCCAAACACATCTTTGTTTAATTTTAATTATTTTTTAGATTTTTAGAGGACCATTTTGCAATTAATTTTGAGTCTTTTATACTATTTTTACCTTTTATATTTAATATTTGTGATTGTGAACTTACACGTAAGACCATTTTTTTCGATATCAAAGTTTTAATAATAGAAAAACAATAAAAACCTTTCTTTCAAAAAAAAAATATATTTATGACTTAAGTTGCATATGGTCACATTCTAAGACATTTTTCATATTCTAAGACATTTTTAATGCATATTTTTGTAAAATAAAACATTTTTTTATTATTTTTTAAGAAAAAGTAATTAATGGATTTTACAACTAGTTTGTAAATATCCATTAGAATTTGGCATAAATTTTAAAAACACTAAAAAAACTAATTTTTTTAATATTAGAATTTATTAACTTATACGTAAGATGTCTTCCTAGTAATAAGAAAAATAAAAATATAAAATATAATAAAATATATTTCGGTTTTACCCATAAAGCCATGATCCACCTTAAAAAGGTGGATCTGCTTTAACCAATAGACATACCAATGGTTTGAAAAACTCAACAAAGCCTTAGTAATAATCAAACAACTGAACAATACATCTTACCTAGGGTAGGATGTATTAGGGGTGATATTGTCTTTCCAATACATGATCAGTCTATTTATGTAAACTCTATAGACAAGTTAGGGTTTCTAGTGACCAAAACTCTAGGTTCCAACTCCAAACCATTAAACCATAAAAGAAAAAGAATTATTTGTTCTTCCTACACCCAAATCTAATCTAAAAGGTTGATCACTGTGACATCATATACATATAACATAATAACAACTCCACTAGGGACTTACCTGTGTGGACTAAGCTTTGTTGTATGTCTGATTGTTGTATTTTATTTTGTTTGGTCTATGCATTTATTGTCAACATCAATTTTATACATATTACTCATGCATTGTATAATGGATATAGATTAATGCCTTCATGCATCACATGCTTTAAGTTTTTAGAGAACACACAAACTTTTACGTTAGGTGGGGGATTAATGATTTGTCTTATGACTATTGGTAAGTGTTCAAGTTTGTCAAACACTCAACTCAGATTTGAGTACTTGCTTGGTAATGGTGGGTATACATGACTTAATTGTTTCTTGAAATGCCTCTATACTGTCCTTACAAGGATCATTACTGGGCAAATTTGAAACCTTTTGAGACAAGGTAGAAAATCTACTCATGATTCATTTAATGATTAAAACTTGCCTATAGGTAAATGTTCCTATATATTCATATTGCATTGAAGGCAAACTTGACCATAAAAATCATGTATTGCAAGATTTTAAGTTGAAACTATGGCTTCTATAAAATGCATATCTTTTCAAGAATTTAGGCAAGAATATGAGCTAGTCAAGTTGACTGAGGAAAACCATCCAAGATTCAATGCTGGTGAATTACCACACATTACCAAGGTGGGAAAATGCTATGAATGACATCGATGAATTTATGTAATGAAAGGGTTACAACCCATCTTCTGTCATATAATGTGTTTGGAACTCAACCATGATAAGAACTTAAGAAAAAACTCTTTTACAGTGATTGGCCAGACTAAAAATTCTTGCCCAAATAATAAAATATAGAAGCCATGTATCAACTCGGAAGGGCTAATCCATATCCAATATACATCCTCAAAAGAATACATAAAATCATTCATACATAAACATTTTTTTAAGTCTTAAACGTCATGTGTGCTTGAAAAGATTGAAATATAGGTTCCCATTTAAAGCGAACTTATAATATCAAATCCAAAAAGAAACTAATGAAAAACAAAGAACAAGCTTGTTAGGAGGCTAATGGAAAGCCTTACAGGGGACATAGCAAGGTTTATTAGCCTACTTGAGCAAGCGTTAAGGGAAAAATATGTAGAAGCCTCAAATAATTAACCAGTAGTAGCAACTCATCTAAAAGCTATGACTCATTTTCATCAACAAAGTTTGAGCCCTAGTGGTACCTCTCTAGAATCCCATTTCATGGGCCACTATTTATATATCTAACTTGCTTGTTCGATAAGACGATTTGGTAGACTTGATTGGAGAAGAGAAGCCAATGGAAGAATAGGCTTATGAAAAATAGACAACTTTAACAGAAAGGATGAGGGTGATAGAAGGGTCTAACTATATGATCTAGTAAAATCAGTATAAATGTTCCTAAGCCCTATTGTTGTAGTATTGAAGAAATTCTAAATGCCTAAGTTTATCAAGTATATAAGAACTCAATGCCCATTGACTCATTTAAAAGCCTATTGTAATAAGATGGCAAAAGTTGACCATGATGAGAAATTGGTCATCCACTTGTTTTAAGACAACCTTAACTACATCACCTTTGTAAAACCCAATTAAAACTTTTCTTGAGTGAAATAAAAAATTAATTAATTAATTCAAAAATAAAATGGGTTAAATTAAATAAAAGAAATTTAATTAATATGAGAGGGGTGAAATTGGATAAAGGAAAAAAGTGATATGGTATAATTAATTAAGAAGGAAAAGTAGTGGAGACAAAATGGGATATGTGAGATAAATAGGGTCAATATGCAAATAATAAAAATTTAGACTATAAATACCCTTTTTTTCCTCTTGTGGCAGACAATTTTTGCTTCTAAGAGAGGGTGAGAATCGTTTTATTCCTTTTCTTGTTTCTTCATACATCAATAAATAAATAAAAAAAGGTTAAAGTAGAGTTAGTAAAGGATAAATAAGTAATCAAAAGAGGAGATTGAGTGTTTTGGTTGGTTCTTTGAAAAAAAAAAAAACAATTATGAGTCAGGGTTTTTTTTTTAGGGGGGTTGAGGAGAAGGAAAAGAAAAATGGAAGGAACTTTGATTTTCTTGCATTCATCACTTAAATTATTATCCAATTAAGGTAAGAGACTCACCCAAAGAGATTAATTTGAATTATTTTGTGATTTTGTTGAAGAATTGAAAATGCTAGTGTTATGTGACAATTGATTTGTGAAGCTTGATTGTTGAAATGTTGCTATTATGATTGAATAAGGTTTGTTATCATGAAATAAGGGTGGGTAATGATTTAATTTAAAGAATGGAAGAGAAGAAAAAAGAAGGAAAATTCCTCCCTCATCAATTATTGCTTTCGACTAAGGAAAAAAAATTAAGAGATTGGAAATTTTTGCTATAATTGTGTAGAGTTGTGTTGATTTGAGTTTTTTTTTTTTTAAAAGAAAGAAAGAAAGAAACAGACAATTATGCATAGCAAGAATTTGGGATTGTCAATGTGATTAAATTGAGAATTTGAAATATAAATGGAGAATGAAATTGATCTTTATGGTAATGAATGACAAATGATATATTGATTTTGTTGGTAAAGGAGAGGTCGTAGGCATAGTGATCTTCATTCAATTCCTTATTCTTAGAAGTGTGATAACCAAAACTAGAATGAGATATACAAAAATATCAGAACTTGAAAAGGAGAGACATCACTCTATATGTTTCTAAATAGTATAAACTAGTTAGGTGACCCGCGCTACGCTGTGGGCTCACCTTTAACTTCAGAAAAAAATTGAGAGCAGAACCCAAACTTATTTGGGTCCTGCCAAGCTAGGTCCCAAGCATATTTGGATCCTGCTGCGGCCAGGACCTAAGGCTATTTTGGGTCCTACCTAACCTGAACCAAGTCTAGCCTTGAGGTAGCCTTGGGCCAGGCCGTGCAGGACCCAAGGTTATTTGGGTTGTGTACATGACAGGACCCAAGTTTATTTTTGGGTCCTGCAACTAATAATTTGTATGTAATTTGATAAAATTATTATTACAATATATTTGGTAAAAATAGTAAATGATATAACATTTTCTTTCAAATTCATCAATTATTTTATTAATAATATTAATTACAATAAAATATACTCTTATAAATTTTACTGAAAATAATAATATTTATAATACAAGTCATAATATTTTTAGTATTAATATTATTAATTATTATAAAAATAATATTATTTATATCTCCAAAAATAATAATATTTTTTAGATTAATACTATTCATTATACTAAAACAATATATTAAGAAAAAAATATAATAATTCTTTTAATATTAATTATACTAAAATAATAATATCAATAAAACAAACAATAATATTTTTACTATTAACACTCTAAAAATTAATTATACCAAAAAAGAATATTAAGAAAACTAATAATAATATTTTTAATACTAATACTTGTAATTATACTAAAAGTGTAGGCAGCCTATGCACCACGTGGCGCTTGGGCTGCACCCAAGAGGAAGCAGACCAAGCGCCAGGTGGTGGTGTGCCGCCGGCCTGGGGCGGTGCTGTCCAAGTGCCACGTGGCACTTGGTTTGCCCACGGCCAGCACCTATTGCTATTTTAGGTCCTGCCCTGCCAGGCCCACGGCTTGCCTTGGGATATGCCTGGCAGTGCCCAAGACAAAGCGCCACCTGACGCTTGGATTGCAGCGCAAAGCAAGCAGGCTTAGTGCAACGTGGTGCTTGGGCTGTCCGTCCTCAAGAGGAACCCTATCGCCATGTGTCCCAACTTGGTTTTTTTTGTAGTAATAGTAGTTTTTAAAATTTATTAATGTTGATAATAATATTTATACTCTTATAAATTTTAATGAAAATAATAATATTTATAAAACAAATAATAATATTTTGAGTAGCAATAATATGAATTATTATAAAAATAATATTATTTAAAACACCAAATATAATAATATTTTAGAGATTAATACTATTAATTATACTAAAAAATAATATTAATAGAACAAATAATAATAGTTTTGAGATCAATACTATTAATTAGACTAAAACAATAATAATATTTTTAATACCAACACTATCAATAATACTAAAAAAATATATTAAGAAATAATATAATAATTATTTTAATATTAATTATACTAAAAAAATAATATCAACAAAACAAACAATAATATTTTTACCATTAATACTCTAAATATTAATTATACTTAAAAAAGAATATTTTTAATACAATTATACAAAAAGTATAGGTAGCCCAAGCGCGGCGTGGCGCTTGGACTGCACCCAAGAGAAGGGAAAGCAAGCGCCACGCGATGCTTGGTCGGCCTGCCTGTGGGTGTGGCAGGGCTAGGTCTGCCCGCGGCCAGGACCCAATGTTATTTTGGGTCTTACCCTGCAGGTCCAAGGCTAGCCTTGGGCCATGCCTGGCAATGCCCACGCCGAAAAGCCACCTAGCGCTTGGATTGCAGCGCAGAGGAAGTAGGCCAAGCACCATGTTGCGCTTGAGCTGTCCGCCCTCAGAAGGGAACCCAAGCGCCACGTGTCCCAACATAGTTTTTTTCATAGTAATAACAGTTTTTTAAAATTTATCAATGATGATAATAATATTTATGCTCTTATAAATTTTAATGAAAATAATAATATTTGTAATACAAATAATAATATTTTAGTAGCAATAATATGAATTATTATAAAAATAATATTATTTATAACACCAAATATAATAATATTTTAGAGATTAATACTATTAATTTTACTAAAAAATAATATTAATAGAACAAATAATAAAAGTTTTGAAATCAATACTATTAATTAGAATAAAATAATAATAATATTTTTAATACCAACTGATGTGCCGTGAATGATTCGAAAATCGGCAACAATGAATTTGACGAAAATGGATGAAGGATGGGTCTGGTTGTGTTGTCTTTCTTTTGGTGTTTAGGTTGGATTATAGTGATTTTAAGGTAAATAAGATGGAGGATAGACTAGA
>Ga0307518_10000898_pt1 | contig 22201 bp, 13 predicted proteins | sample 25_EM_MG_FD_203889 | JGI IMG/M metagenome (GOLD analysis project Ga0307518, IMG submission 203889) | Populus trichocarpa ectomycorrhiza microbial communities from riparian zone in the Pacific Northwest, United States - 25_EM | ecosystem: Host-associated > Plants > Roots > Unclassified | place...
GGAGGCAGTAGCTAGTTCTCCATGAAGGAAATGTATCTGTTTTTCTTGTGGGCTTATTCGAGACAGGTGTTTACTGTAATTCAATTTAATTACAGTGATTAATTTGAATTCAATTAATAAATATGTATAAATTATGTTTGTAAAAAATATAATTCAATTCATTTTTTTTTCTTGTATCACCTTTATTATCTCTATCTTATTTCTTTTTATTATCTCTATCTTATTTCTTCAAATGTTTTTAAGAAGAAAATTAGATATGTATTTTGAAAAAATTAGTTTTAATATTAAATTTTTTATTTTTTAAATTGTAAATTAAAGGGATTGACCTCTAATTGATTTTTATAGTACTTTTAAAGATTTGAAATTCAAATATTAACGTATCAAAATAATGTCAAGTATAAAATTTTACTGAAACTTCTGAATTAATTTCAGTTAAGAAATTCCGAACATACCATAAAATATAACTTTAAAGACAATATCATGCTCAACGAGCATGTGAAAGCCATACCTCGAACGTCTTCTCTCAACCAACAATATTACTCTATTTTTTTAAGGGCATGATTGGAATTTTATATGGAGTGTCAAAGTTATTCATGATGATGAGAGGAAGTACTTTGGCACTTGGGTTCTGTGCAAATCCACCAGAAAACTTCCTCTGCTTGTCCATTCTGAAATTCAACAGCCTAATGTATCGTTGCACAGAGTAATTTAGTTTTGATTAATTAATTAGATTATTAATAAGGGTCTAATTATTGTAAATCATTTATATTCACCCTCTTTTAATTTCTTTCAAAACTTGTTAACGGTACATTATACCAAATAATATAAATCTTATCTTGAAATTTTATTTAACGGCTTAAGTTTTTAGGTTGAGATGGTTTTTTGACATGGTATCATAGTCTTGATGACCAAGCGGTCACGAGTTCAAATCTCACTATCCCTATTTATTTGATAAAAATTAAGTATAAAGTAATGTGAGCATGTACAAGTTTCAAGTCCAAAGAGCTTTCATTTGAAAGGGTGTGTTAGAAAATAATATAAATCATATCCTAACAACTTAAGCTTTTAGATTGAGATGGTTCTTTGACATTCTAAGATGGGTCAAAAGCATGATCAGTGGTGGTATTGTGATAGCTAAAAATATATTGAAATAATATTTTTTTTGTTTTTTTAAATTTATTTTTAAAATCAGCACATCAAAATAAATTAAAAACACTAAAAAAATATTAACTTCAAACAAAAAATAATTATTTTCAAAAACACATTTTAAAATACAAATTCAATCAGACTTTAAATTAGAGGAGAAAAAAAAAAAAGAAAAAGAAGAAGTTGCCACTCCGATCGTTGTAAAAATCATGTGATAAGAAAACAGTCCAGTCAATGTCATGAAAGAGATGGGCATGAGACTTATATTTTCATGTGTTTTAAGGAATATGAATTGAGAAAACAAACATAGGAGGTAGGATCACGGTGATGGGATTGATTGCCTTGCGGTGGGCTTGACACGCAAACATTTCAACCATTTTGTTGCATCAACAATAATAATATTATAACAGTAAATATTTATTTTTGTATTTTAAAAATATTTTTAAAAAATAAAAAAATATTATTTTAATGTATTTTCAAAAAATAAATATTTTTAAAAATAACTATTACATCGCTCTTAAACACCTTTAAATGATAATACAAACATAATTACCTGTGTTCTATGGCATAAGATAACCTATGTCTACGCGGACATGAAAATAATTTTGTTGCATTTTCTCAATCATATTATATAGTTCGAATAGGAAGAGAATATTGTTTTAAACTATATAAATTCTTTCAAGTATAAATATATTTTTCATGTAGTTCGTGGATCGACCAAAATGAACTCTTATTTATGAACAATTTTAAAACATACCTCCACATTAGCTTGACACGTATAGATTCTTGAGATATTTTTTTATAAAGTGATTGGTTTGTTCAGAATGATTGTACTGTTGTTGGAATTGATATTAGTTTTTATAAATACATTTCTCTGGGTGTAAAGCACTAAAGATGAAAAAACAAAAAAGATTGAAAAGGACGTGCATTAATTTTTATCTGTATCGATCTGGACATCAACGTCTACATATTCTTTCAAAGAACTCTTTTTTTATTATTATTATTATCGTGGATGTTCGGGTTAGTTTGTGCGCACCTCGACTAATCTCATGTGTCCTGAAATTAACGACTATGTAAATCTCTAGTGACTCTTCTTTCTTCTTTGTTTGGCATTTTAATTATGGCATTTTGTAATTACCGTTACGACTATAATTATATTATAAGAAATGTTAAAACACGCGACTTCTTCACTATATATGTGTGCATTGTAGATTGATATAGTGTGTTTTTTTTTTAGTTATTGAACTTTTTTTTTTCTCTTTGATTATATTTTTTGTGGCCAATTTCTTTTAATTTGTTGAAGAAGATAAATTTTATAAGCAAGTGACTAGAGTGAAACAAACTGGAAAACCATGTGGCCAATTACAAATTGGCACAAAAAATCCTCTTTGATCCACTTGCTTTTCTTTGAATTCCTTTTTAGTCCCTTTAAATTTTGAGATTTTAGTTTTAGTCCATAATTTTATCTTGTGTGTTTTTGGTCTCTAATTTGAGAGGAGGGAGAAAAAGTCGCCGGAAAATAAAAGTAGAAAAAAGAAAGTTGTTTGTTAGCTCGATTTTGACATAAAAGAAAAATCAATCTTGTGGTAACGATTCCTTTCAACCAGAGAAGTTCTATTATTCTATTAGGGTATTTCAAACCTTCATCTTACTTTAAAAATAAGATTGGAGCTCATAAGTTTTTTTATTTTATGTTGATTTCTCATCTTTTTAACTGGTTTTTAATTAATTTAAGTTCAGAAATGGGTTTATTAAGCACTCTAGAGTGTTTGTCATGCATTTTAAAGTTATAACCAATGAGCACTCTAGAGTGTTCATCATGCGTTTTAAAGTTAAAAAAATGGTTGAAATGGGTTTTTTATATCCAAAAAGTCATAAACCTAACGTTTTTGCTACTTGTAGTGGGCAAAGTTGAACTAAAGGTGATGCTACATTTCTTAGTGTAGTAATTTAAAATTGTTGTTTTTTTAAAAAAAATAGACAGACGATGCTATGTCTACATAACTTAACAAAAAAATCAAAAAAGTTACCACGTTCTCAAACATGCCCGTATAAATTAAAGTGTGTTTGTTTTAGAGATTGAGGTTAAATTTTATATATAAGGCCCATCAAAAAAACAAAAAAAAAATAAAAAATTTAACTTTTATAGTTAAGTTTTGTGCATAATTAAATTATACCAACCCTCAACTTTAATCATAAAAATTAAAATAAACACATTTTTAAGTGTCGAAGAATCTAGTATTAGCTAGTTAGTAGTTTAACCTCTACTAAAAGAGTTTTAACTTTTAAGGTACACTTATTGAAGAGAAAATCTATAAGAAACATTTCTTTTATGTGAGTGTTATGTCTATTCAATTATGTAATATAAATAGCATCTGTTATATTTTAAAGTATTTTTTAAATATTTTAAAAAAATATATATCAAAATAAAATAGTTTTTATTTTTCAAAATCTTGTGGCGTCAATTGATTTCATGCAAGCATGGAAGGTCCACTTCATCTTATCTGACTGGTCGATAATTCCAAAGTGGGACCTGTCAAGGAAACGGGACCCACCCAGGTCGCATGTGTGACACGCGTGCAAGCATGGAAGGTCCACATACAGCTCTTACGGGAGGATGCAGCAGCTTTTGTAGAAACAAGTACGGACCTTTTTTAAATGTCTTTTTTTTTTTTTTTTTTTACGGAGAAATAAAATAAAATATGAGATATCATAGAAAATGATGATATAATTATTATTTGAGTTACAAATTCGATGACAAAAAAATCAATTAAATTTGTTTTTTTATATGGTGAAAATATATACAATTTATCTTCTTCTCCATGATTTTAACATGCCACATTTTACACGTGTTTCCTTCGCTTATGACATGAGAAATACGAAGTCCTGGGAGAAACCCGTGACCTATGCTTTCCATTCCAATCAGTCATCACATGTGTTTCCTTCGCTGAGGACATGAGAAACACGCATCCTCCAAACTTTAGCTAGGGACTAGTTTATTCCATTTTTTTAAGCGTATAAAAAATAATATTTAGATTATTTGAAATTTTACAGTATTATCATTAAATTCAATATAATAATTTAAATTTAAAAAATCCCAACTTAATTCTTTGTTCCGCTTGAATTTTAAATTAAATCATATAGAAACTCCTCACATAATCTTGTTCACCGGATACATTTTAAAAAAAAATTAAATATAAAACATGACATGACATGTTCATCTTAACAAACCCGACTAACCCGTCTAGTTAAAATGTTATCTTCTAATTTTTGGAGTAAAGTTTGAAGGAATTAATCTTGAATGATTAGAAGAACTATAATAGGGAATATTTTAGGCTAATGTAAGACTGCATAGCTTTTATTTATATAAAAAATATTTTATATTAGTGCTAACCGAATATTTTTTTGAGATATTCTAAAATCGTCTGTGTTTTTTTTTTTTTTTTCTTGGCTTGTTCTGTATCAATTATGATTAAAGACAAACCAATTATTTATCTTTGTAAAAATTTATATGTCCAGCCCATAAATATCTATAAAAATTTAGTTCAATTTAGTATATTCAATCTATTTGGATTCGTTTTTAAATGACTCAAGTTTATAATTTGTAAAATTTTAAAAGTTAGTTTAGTTATAATTATGTATTCAAATCTAACCTAATTATATATATAAACATCCTTAATGGAGGTATCATTATCTTTTCAATTTTTTTTTTGTTATTTCTCGTTCTATTTGAGATGGCATTGTAATTTATCATTTTATTATTATTATGGTAGAAAAAAATTATTGGCACGAGCTTTATACACGCCAGCATATTAGAGGTGTTGTGCATTTTAAACGGTGTGTAAAACATTTCCCAGCAATTAAAATTATGATTCTGCCATGTCATTTTATTTTCTACCATGTCCTCTTCCATTATAGATGGCGCGTGTTACCTAAAAATAGCCGGTTTATCATTGGTGACCCTTTCCCCCCTTCATTTCTCTCTCCTACCCCCAAACAACTAAATTTGTTCCTAATTTTTGTTGGTGTTTCAGAATCCATCCTCTTAGTTTTGAATTTTTTTTTTATTTTAGTCATTTTCTCTTTTGTTAAAGTTTTAATTTTTTTTCAATTTAGTCCTTCAATTCTAATTTGTGTATATGATGTTTTTCGATTCAGTATTTTTACTTTTGATTTATTATTTTTTTCGCTTGGCTTTTTTGTCAAAGTTTTTGTAGTTTTTAATTTATCATTCAAATCAAATTTATGACTTTTTCAATAATAATAATATTTATTTATCCTTTTTATATTTTATATTTATCTCTTTTTTCCTTTTGTCAAAGTTTTTATGGTTTTTAATTCTATCCTTCAAATTAAGTTCATGATTTTTGTTATTTCAATAATAACAATAACAATAACAACAACAATTGATTTTACCTTTAAATTAAATCTATATTTTTTCGATAGTAATAATATTTATTTCAAATTTAATAATATGAATGAATTTAATAATATTTATAATATTAATAAAAATATTAAACTTGTTTGGTCTCAAGTTTTTATAGTTTTTAATATCTTCAAATAAAATTTATGGTTTTTCTTCGATAGTAATAATATTTTATTTTCAATTTATTAATGATAATAATAATAATATCAACAATAATTTTTAATTTACCCTTCAAATCAAATATGTGGTTGTTTTTCAATATTAATAGTATTTTTTAAATTTTTTTAATTATTATATTAATAATATTAACTATAATAAAAATAATAATATTTATAATACAAATAATAGTATTTATAATATTAATAATAATATTAAACTTGTTTGTCCCAAGTTTTTATAGTTTTTAATCTCTTCAAATAAAATTTATGGTTTTTCTTCGATAGTAATAATTTTTTTTTCAAATTTATTAATGATAAAATTAACAATAACAATAACAATTGTTATTATTATTATTTTTTGATTTTTTTCAAATTTGTTATTCTTCTTTTTGGGGTCTGCAGACTCCAGACACAGGTCGGTAGACCCAGGTAAACCCAGGTGTGCGAGTCTGCAACCCCGGGGGAGTGTGCAGACCCTAGGCCCGGGTTAGCAGACCAAGGCGCATGGGTTTGCAATCAACGCGCGGGTCTACACCGGGTTTGGCCTTAGCGCCAGGTGTCTGGCAACCATGCCATGCCCCAACGCCTAAGGCCCGCAACCTGACCAGGTCCCAATAAAATTAGAACTGACCATTTTATCCCTGACCATTCTTTCAATGCCAAATGGAAAAGACAACACCACTGCATGCTTTACAAGTTTATGTGGCAATAACAACTTTGTCATTACACTGCTCCAATCCACAATGAACTATGTTTAGGTAAACAGTGAAGGAGCACTAATGCCTTTTTGTTTAGTGTGTAATATAATAAACAACTCAACGCCACTTGTCCAATGTTTCATTGATGAAAGAGCTCAACATTGAAAGAGCTTCGGAGAGAGTAAACCCAAACAGTGCAATCCATAATAAAATCACTCACAGTCCACAATAAAACACTAATCTTTTTTAGTTTTTTTATATATAATATATGGGTTTTAGAGGGAAGAAAATTTAAGTAATTTTCTCAACTTCAGTCTTGTTTATTTTATAAAGATTCTTATGATTTGTATTTAGTTTTGTTGTAGCTAGAGATAATCTCCTACGTACTTGATTATGTTTTTTTAAAAATAATTATGATAAATATCTTAACTTTTGTTCATGATTGTATGTTTCTTTCCACAAATGAAAAATTATATTTTATATAACACTTTGCATATTTAGTTAGGAACACACAAATTCAGTTAATGAAAAAGTTCTAAAATATTATAGGTTTGTGATTATAATTGTTTAATATCTAAAGTATTCTTATAAAACCATTTCTACATCTTCTTCTACCCCAATCATTTTTTTTTATTAAATTTGTTTTTAAAAAATATAAATTCAAATTCATTAATTGTATCACCATTTATGCATCTTTTTCTCTTAAATTATTGCCTTCCTTCCATTAACATTGTCATCTCCAACAAAATTATATATAAATTTTTTTCTTTACCAAATCCTAAATTCTTAAACAAAAATCATAAATAAGTTTTAGATATGGTTTTGTTATTAAATGAAGCTAATTTACCTTCTAGGTAGACTGTTATTTCTCCATGTCCAAATCTATTTTTTTTTTCTTTCCTTTTTTTAAAAAAAAAAACCTAATTAAGGAAATAGGGTGTTTTTGCATTAAAGAAGTTGTTAACACAACTGTAATTATTATTTTGAACATGGAGAGAAAAGGGAAAGGGAAAGGGAAATGATAAAGAAGCAGAAGGAGAAGGGGGGAAAAAGGAAAGGAAAAAGAAAAAAAAAGGGGGGAAGAACAAAACAAATTAAGTGCATGTTATTTTAGTCTTTCCATTAATTCTTAAAGCTAGTCTTGATTGTAAAATTTGATTTTTTAAATATGAAAAGGAAAGCATTATCATGAATTGTAGAAACACACTAGAGACATAATTAAAAAAAATAAAAAATCAAGTTTTGATTTTTTTAATTGTAGTAAAAAATATCCCTCTTGTAATCTTCTACATTAGTGAAAGTTGTCTATCCTGAGTTTGGCTGTTCCAGAGGGTTTTTTTTATCTTTTAAAAAGTTCTTCAAAAGGTTTTCCCTCCGTAACTAAATAACTTGATCATTTAAGTTTTTCACACTTTTATGTATTTGGTTATTGATCAGTGTTTGCAAAGTATTAGCAGATTGCTTATTAATATACAGGGAATAGAAATGGAACTGTCAAGTGGTATCAGAGAAAGTGATGCGGACCTTTTGATCACGCGATAAAGCAAACCACACACAAATTATTCAACTCCCAGAAAGCCAAGTAAATAAGATTTGATTGGAGTGTGACACAAAGGTAACTTATACCTAGGCACTAACATTATTGGAATCAAATCTCCAATTTGTGAAGGAGAAGTATATTGGATTGACCCCATGAAGTTAGTTGCACTTTGATAAAACGTTTTCAATCCTTTAAAGAACAAAGGAATGAGGAATATCTCACCCACACACATAACAACAAGTTGCAGCAAAACAAAGTAATTTTTTTCAATAATCCCCAAAACTCAATCACGTCTAAGAATAAGTGTTTTTATATTGACCTATTCTAAAATAAACCCTTATGGACCCCTTTTGTGGACTTATATGATGTCCACTTACATTTAAACCAAAAACCCTAAGTGTTTAAGCCCAAAGCATAAAACTAAAACTGAAATTAAGAGGTCTAATGGCTGCCGCACAAACATAAAGATAATTAACATGAGATAGCATGATTTCCCTAGTTTAGAAGTCATTAAGGCCAAAATAAACTTTCTTGTAGGTGTAAGAGTGTTTGTTGCCCTTAAAGATCCCTTGTTAACTAGGAAAACTTGATCTAATTTGGTCTTTAATGTTGTCGCCCCTATGCTTCCTTATTTAGCTTGGAATTCCTTACAAGACTTTGATAACTTGTAGGTTTCCTTTCTTAGCTAGGAGAATCAATTTATTTAACTTAATTAATCATTCCTAACTTAGGAACCATATCTGGCTGAAACTCCTTGCTTCTTTAGAAGAATAATATGTTGACTTGGACTCCTTTATGGAACTCAGATCGGGCCTTTCTTGGACTTGGATTAGATGAATTAAAGGCTGCCCATTATGCTTCTTTACTGTCTTTTTTCTCCTCTACATTTATCGTGCTTCATGTGTGCTAATCTAGCTCATTCAATGTCTCTTTAAGTCTCTTTGTCCTAGCCCTTGTAATCGGCCCACTTGGCACATCTAATGGGTTAATGGTGTGCCTATGAGTGGTGTTGGGATGGTCATCATCATCCCCTCTCTCTTTAAAATGATTTGACCTTGAATCTTCATCACTTATATCAAACAAAGTAAGATCAGAAACATTAAAGGTAGCACTAACACCATACTTACTTGACAAATCAACTTTATAAGCATTATCATTGATGCTCTTTAGGATCTGAAATGGCCCATCTCCTTGCAGATGTAACATATTCTTCCTTTGGGATGGAAATCTCTTATTACACATATGCACCCAAACCTAATCACCGGGCTCAAATACAACCTGTTTGCACCCCTTGTTGGCTTTATTTGCATACATATGATTCCCTTTTTCAATATGTTACCATACACTCTCATGGAGTGTCTTCACCATCTGTGATTTATGATTTTTATCCAAACTAACCCTTTCATCAATAGATAAATGAATCAAATCCATGAGAGTTAAAGGGTTAAATTGATGTAACCATATTATTCGATACTTTTACCCATATTTATTTAGTATTTTGCCCATGTTTTATATATAAAATGTCTTGATATTTTTATTTTATTTTTTGAAGGTACTTTTGGATGTAAGATTCAAAAATAAGTAATTTAGAGATATAATTTAGATAATGTTCCAACTCGTGTCGAATATTGACAGATTTGACCTTTGATCTATATTTTACATATAACTTGAGTTATAAAGTCAAAATGAAGTGATTCTAGTGAAATTAGAAAGCTAATATCCATACCTTTCTATACATATATGGCTAGGAAAAAGAAAAGAAAAGAAAGAGCATGGAAATCGCAGCCTTCAAAGACAAGTCTTGCATTCTACCAGTTTTGACCTTTGTCCATTCTAACTTGAATATCTTGAGTTAAAGAAGTCTATTTGATGCAAACTCAATGTTTTTGGATTCTTGACTCAAAGACATATCAACCTACCAAATTGTAGTAGAAAAAGATCTCATATGAGAGAGATAGATCTTTCTAAGACAACCTGTAAATTCTGCAGGTTTTGTGAAACAACAAGTCCAACTTACTTCCCAAACATCCAAACCGACATGGAAATTATTTTTTCATATGAAAAAGGTTTTTATTTGGGCAAATTAACTTCACTAAGTCCAAATTTAAAGCTATAAAATCTATTTTATCTTTTCTTTTTTTTCCAGTTTATATGATGAGTATGAATGTTTTCCTATGCTTATTTTCTATGATTGTTTAGTTTGATTATTAGAATGGACTTTAAGTTATTATTCTAACCAATCTATTGCTAAGTTTTCTATCAAAATCGGAGTTGTAATATTTAACTTATGAAGCGACTAACTTTATTAAATATGACGGATTTATATTGTTAATCTTAGGGAAAACATTCAATTAAATTGAATATAGACTGCAGACAGTTATGTTGTCTAGATTTATCAACCTATCTAGTTTTTAAGGTTGCAATTGAATTAAATTACTAATGTGGACGCTATGGTTGTTTAATGGTTAGGGTTAGTTATACTGCATATTGATTAACTGACTAATATTAAGGAAAAATAAATATTCAAAATATAAATTGATGTATAATTTTAATGATCAGTTTTGATTTCCGTCAGTGGATGTTTATTTAAGACTAAGGTTTTTCTCTTAATAAGTTTTGGTTTATTTAATTTAGTTTGATTACTTTATTTCGTTTACCCTAGTATAGCTTAGATAATCTCAAAACCCCCAAACTTTGAATCATTTAGCATAAAGACCTGAACTAAATCTTCCTTGTAAGATCGACCCCTAACTTGCTCTATGTTATCTTATTTGTTGAAGTTAAGGTAATTAATTTGTGTAACCGTGATATCACAACATAAATCCATACACAATTTCAAATGGTGAAAACTCAGTAGTAGAATGCACACTACGATTATATGCAAACTCTATGAATGACAAATAGTCTTCCAAATTCTTTAAGTTCTTTTGAATGACAACACATAAAAGTTGTGTTAAAGTCCTATTAACTACTTTGAATGACAACACATATTACGATTATATGCAAACTCTATGAATGACAAATAGTCTTCCAAATTCTTTAAGTTCTGTTGAATGACAACACATAAAAGTTGTGTTAAAGTCTTATTAGCTACTTTGATTTGACCATCTGTTTAGGGATAACATGTAGTTAAAAACAACAACTTAGTATCCAATTTTCCCCATAACACCTTCCAAAAGTAACTAAGGAACTTAACATCTTTATCATAGAAAATGCTCCCAAGAACCCTATGAAGTCGTACTATCTCCCTAAAGAACAAATCAATAATATTAATTGCATCATTGGTTTTATGACATGGTATAAAGTGCACCATCTTCAAAAGCTTATTAATAACTACAAATAGTGAGTCTCTATCCTATTTTGACCCAGGTAACCCTAATACAAAGTTCATTGAAATGTCTACTCATGGTATTTAGGTACAGATAAAGGGGTATACAAGCTATGCGGTTGAATCCTAGACTTTGCTTTTCTACATGTTATGTATTTATAATATATGTGCTACATCTTTTTTCATTTTTGGCCAATTAAAATGCTCATGCAACACATCTAAAGTCTTAATAACACCAAAATGTATTATAAATAGTACTTTCCAAAGACCAAAACCTCACATGTATTATAAATAGTAGCAAAATCACTATCATCTTTGTACAAATTTTTTATGTGTTCAAATCATAGAAATCTAGCATCTAAAGTAGATAAAAGAACATACTTGCGTGAAAGTGCATCATCATCCATAATTTTTTCTTTCCCTTGCATATACTTGATCACATACGAAAAGGTTTCAATAAATTCAACTCATTTAGCATGCTTTCTACTTAACTTACCTTGCCATTTCAAGTGCTTTAATGACTCATAATCAGAATGTATCATAAACTCCTTGGGCCAAAGGTAATGCTGTCACGTCTCCAACATTCTTACCAAGACATAAGATTTTTTTCATAAGTAGGGTAGTTCAAGGCCACCGCATTAAGTTTCTTACTGAAATATACAATGGGCCTCATATTCTGCATTAACATAGCTCTTATACCTATACCTAAAGCATCACATTCAACTTCAAAAGCTTTTGCAAAGTTTAGTAAAGCTAAAATAGGTGCAGAACATAATTTATCTTCCAATATGTTAAAAGCTTTATCTTATTCATCATCCAATTTAAATCCAATATACTTTTTGACAAATTCAGTTAAAGGTGATGCAATATTGCTAAAGTCCTTCATAAATCGTCCATGAAAACTAACAAGTCCATGAAAACTCCTTACCTCAATCACAGACTTAGGTGTAGGCCAATTCCGGATGGCCGTAACAAGTCCATGAAAACTCCTTACCTCAATCACAGACTTAGGTGTAGGCCAATTCTGGATGGCCGTAACCTTCTCCTCATCCATATTGATATCCTGTGCAGTTACTATATATCCAGGAAACACAATCTTCTCCATGCAAAATGTACATTTCTTAAGATTAACATATAATTTTTGATTACATAATACACTAAGCACACTACACAAATGATCAAGATGATCATTCAAGTACTTGCTATATATTAGGATGTCATCAAAGTACACAACCATAAATCTACCTATAAATTCATGCAAAACATGATTCATCAATATCATAAATGTACTAGGTGTGTTTATTAGTCCAAACAACACGACTAACCATTTTATACAAATCATGTTTAGTCTTAAACACTATTTTTCATTCATCACCTTTTTTCATCATAATCTGATGATACCCATTTTTTTAAGTCAATTTTAGAGAAAATACATGCTCCATTCAACTCATCCAACATGTCATCAAGCCTAGGGATATGTTGTCTATACTTTACCATGATGTTATTGATGGCACGACAGTTAACGCACATCTTTCAAGTTTCATCATTCTTAGGCACAAGTAACACTAACACAACACAAGGGCTCATACTCTCATGAATGTACCCTTTCTTCACCATCTCATCTACTTGCCTATGAAGCTCCTTCGTCTCCTCAGGATTGCTTCCATAGGCTAGTCGATCAGGAATTGAAGATCTAGACACAAAATCAATTTGATGTTCAATTCCCCTTAATGGTGGTAATCCGTTAAGAATGTCTTCAAGGAATACCTCATAAAATTCCTGTAATAAAAAAACAGCCACACTAGGAATAACAAAATCAAGATCGTTAATATTAAAGTAAATCTCCTTATACACATGTAAAATCACTGGCTTATTAATAAAAAATGCAAATTTGATTTGAGCCTCTTTTGCATAGAAATTAGGTTGTTTCTTTAATTTTTTTTCATACTATTATAATCACACATGCTTACTTTCTTCACTTCTTGGGTTTTACCTCCACTCTCAACCAGTTTAATTGGTGATTTAGAATTAGATGAGTCTAATGGTTTTCTCTCACTCATGTCCTCATTTAAATTTTCTCTCTTCCCATCCTCACATTCCCTTTTCAACTTTAATTGATCATCAAACACTTGTTTTGGAGATTAGGGTATAAGAGTGATGGTTTTACCATCTTTTACAATAATATATCTATTTCTAAACCCATCATGAATCACCTTTCGATTGATTGCCATGGACACCCCAAAAGTAAGTGACTAACATGCATTGAAACCATATCACACATAACCTCATTAGAATACTTCCTAATAACAAATGAAATCAGTACTTGTTTGTTACCTTCACCTCACCACATTCAGTCAACCATTGCAAATAATAAGGTCTAGGATGCTTAACACAACTCAAACTCAATTTCATAACAAAAGTATCACTAGATACATTAGCACCACCTTCATCTATTATCATGCTACATGTCTTGTTTCGGATGTGACAACAAGTGTAGAACATGTTTCTCGTTGCTAATCTACATTATCTTCTTTAACTTGTACACTTAATACACGTCTTTTAACCAAGACCTTCCCCTCAACAGGAGATGTAAGCTCCTCATCATGACAATCCTTCAAAGGTGGCATCTCATCACTTTTAGATTTCTCACTTTCAGATTCTATCTCCCTTATTGTCTCTTGTAAGCATAACTCTTCTATTTGGACACTAAGAAGCAATATGTCCCTTTCTTACACACTTAAAGCATTTAATTTCTCTATCTTGAATAGGCCAAGTTTTAGATTTACCTTTCCTATCTATAGAAGCTTCCTTTTTGGCCTTAGGTGGTTCGACCTTTGCATACATATAAGGCTTTGATTGGGCAGCCCACTCTTTCTTTTAATTCGGTTTCCATGTTATAAAGATGAAGCTAAATTGGTCTAAAAACATGTGTTGCCCTTTTTTTTTATTTGTCTTTGCACCTTCATCGCCATATAGACCATATCCTCTAACTCCATATAATGTTGCTCAATGTCCACTATATAAGTCAATTATATTGTAGCAAACAATTATTGTACAAAACTTCTTTGGATGAAAAAGATGTTAAATAATTATGGTTTCTCTTAAAATACTATGATTGTTTATTGTGATAATTCTAGTGTAATTAGTATCTCTAAAAATCATGTGCAAGATTGAAGAACTAAGCATATAGATATAAAACATCACTTCATTAGAGACTTGGTTGAATTGAAGATTATGTCATCAGAACATGTGAACATCGAACATTAATTAGTTGACTTATTCACGAAACCTCTAAATGGTCTAAGATTTGAATTTCTTAGACAAGTCATTAGTGTATGTGACATGTTCTAATTTTTAAAAGAGATATAATTTGTAAATAAAAAAAAGTGTGTACAAAGTCTTGTTTATGTTTTTATATGTTTTTCACATAAGTGCCATGTTGCTAACACTGAAGCACAAAAGCAAACCTTATAAGTATATCTAATCTATACCTTCAAATCTAAAAAACTTTATTCTACTGGGATCGAGGCAAATCTTATTTGGTATGGTCTTCACTTTTGAAATGTTATTCTTTTGGAAGACTAGATAAAAGTATTATCTTAAACATTGTGAGAAATTCAAGTTGTTTTACTATCTATTAGCAAAAGTAAAATTGATTTAAATACAAGTATGCTAACAGCTAAGAGGGAGTAACATGACTTGAATTGACTAAAACTAGTTAAACCTAGTATATAAACTGTTAAGACACTCTCCTGATAGATTCTTAAGAAAAAATCAAGTGTTCACATCATTATGGAAATGGATGAACACTTCAATATGGATCCATTCTACTCTCCAATTTCTAAAGAAAAAATCAATTACTCACTGTGGAAATAGATGAGTAATTCCATAATAGAAATGATAAAGTTCATCAAATCTTTTGTTAGGAGTGAAAATCTTTTGTGTCTAGGCCTTGACATAAAATTTGATTTTCAAGATATGCTCACACCTTGCTAGCATATTTCAAATCAAAGTGAAGAATATGAAGAAAGAAATTTTAAAGCAGAACTGTTGTCTTTCTCACTCACACACTTAAATTCTGATTTGGTCAACTAAAAAGATATATGTTTATAAATGAAGATTGACCAGTGAGGTAAGTATCTGATTCCAAATTATCAATTATGAGTCTTTTTAGGCTAAAAAATTAGGTTAATTTTTGTAGATCCATATCTCTGCCTAAGTGTACAATTAGATACACTTGTGAGAAAAAAAATGTGAAAATGACGTGGCCTAACTGATTTATGAAACAAAAAGAGAAATGATTAGTCTAAAGAGACAATATTTTTCATAACGCTGACGTATCACCTTAAAAAAGGTTATAAGTGCATATCACAAAGCTTGATATGAGTAGGAACAAGAGAAAAATAGTTTTTTAGAGTTGAATTATTGGTTTTGTTTATTAAAACACACAAACATCATTAACTCTCTCTCTTTCTCTCTTTGTTTCTTCTTTTAAGGCACTTATCTCGTAATTTTTCAAGAAAATCTCTTCATCTTTACTTGACATCTTCTGATAAATAGAAAAGAAATTTTTAAGACAAAACATATGCTCATCTTCTTCATCTTGTATTTAACTTTCTACAAAAATGGTAAGGCTATCCTAGCATGATTTGAAATTTCTTGAGAAGATTATTAAAAATAATGTGTCTTTACAACAATCTGTGCATTATATTTGCACCACAAACTTCTTTTGATTTATTGTTTCTGAAAATGATTAATGAATTTTCTTGTTAAAGGGATGTTATAAAGTAAATACTAAGAAGAAACTGAAATCCCTATTTTAAGCTCTTTTGATCAGGAAGAACATAAGACCTCATCCCTTGAAAAGACTCTAATCTAGCCCTCTAAGATTCAAATGACAGAAAAAGATGGCAAAACGGTGGCTAGTTCCTTTAAATATATAGCACGGTCTGGAAAAACTGATCACTTCATTTCCTTTAGTGTAGAGATGGTTTACAGAAACAACTTCTCCAAAAAGAACATATTAGGTGAAAGAGAAGTTTTGGTAAGTGATCTTCTGACCCCACGTATGCCTTTATAGAAGACATCTTTAAGAAAAGATAATGAGGTAAACAGACTGAAGGAGAACTTGCTCTATATGCTGAAGTAGTTATGGGGTTTTATGCCAATTATAAGCCTTTTAATATTTATGACCACTCCATTACTTTTATTATTTGAGGTCAAACCCTTGAGTTATCTCCTACTATCATTAGAAAGTTATATGAGCTATCTAAAATCACATATTCTAGCTTTTCTTATAAAGGAATAAAAGTCCCTTCAAAGACACGGATGAGTGATGTGTGTGTTGTCTTTACCAAAATGGTTTGCCAAAGCAACACTATGCTACCTCCTTATCAATTGTTAGCAAAAATTATGCTAACAAACCTCTAGCCTATTGGAAGATATACTGAGTTGATATTTGAGAATGATCAGTTCATGTATGGTATTGCTATTGATATTCCTATCAACCTAGCCACTCACTTTATTAATGTCATACAAAAAGTTACAACTGAGAAGGAAGTGAGTCTGCCCTTTGATGGATTGATATCTAGGGTAGCAATCATGACCAAAGTATCCTTGTGTGACAATGAGCCAATAATCAAGATTTTTAGAAAGATCTCAGACATAACTGTTGTCAAATTTAAAGTTGTGATAAGTAAAAAAAAGGTCACATTTTGAAGAGTCTACCTCCTCTCAGCCCAAAACTCCTCAAACCAGCCCCCTACTCCCTTTTATAATTGAAAAATTGCAAGTACTATCAAACAAGTTTGATAGTTTTACTCGTAAATAGAAATAAAACATTAATGTAGTTGATAAGTTACTAATACATATGCCACAAGATATTGTTCAGGTTAATGACAGATTTGTTTGACTAGACTTAGATGTCAAACAAGTGCATTAGTCTGTTGTTGGTGAAGATGAGGACTAGGATTGATGTCCAATCAAGGGGGGAGACAAGGATGCATGCAAGGGATGCAAAGTAGAAGGAGGAAGAAGCAAGCAACCACACTAGCAGCTGTCATAGTTTTTTTTTTTTTTTTTCTTTTCTCAAAGTTTATTGATTTTTAATCAATAATGAATGTTGAATATTCTGGTTTGTAATAACTTGGATATTTTTGATTTTGTGTAGCATAGGAACCTCTATGTTGAATTGAACTTGATACAAGTAGTTCAATAACAATATCTGATGCATTATAGTTTTTGAATATATTATAAAATGTTAGGATACTTGTATGAAGTATTCTTTGAATATGATATGTAAACCTTCAATATAAATAAACCTATGATGTTTATAGTAATATTTCCTTTTTTATCAACAAAATCTGCCGTACATTGACTGTATTCTTATTCTTCTTTATAATCCCATTTGTTTTTTTTTTTTCTCTTTCGGTAGGAGCCTTCTCAATGTTCTTCACCATCATGGCTGTGCATAAAGTTCAATGAATCAAACTCAAAGGTAAAGAACTCAATAGAATCTCACTTGAGCACTGGACCATCCCTGGATCAACCAATACAACAATTCCTTTTAATGTGCAAGCACGGTTCAAGTGTGTGTGTGTGTGTGTCTATATATATATATATATATATATATATATATATATATATATACTTGGAACATTTTTATTTTTTTGAATCTAATATATTATATACATACCCATATATTGACATGATAAATAAGACTGCTTATATATACAAATACCTGAAATTATATAAATATTTATGAATATCTAAATTTTTATTTCATGAATAATAAATAGAATATGGATATAGTAAAAACTTTATGGATATATACCCATTATCATCTCTAAAAGAACTCATCGTGGTATGTCATGATGGTTTGACGAAAGTTGAGCAGGGAGAGATTAGAACAGAGAAAAGAACCAGCGGAGCAAAAGGTTGGATCCTCTGCGCATTCAGTCGCCATCTTTTATGCTGGCCATCCTACTCAACTCCATCTGTTGATCCTCTATCCTGCTTAGAACTCGTGAAAATTCTTTAGACATTTCCCTATCGAGGAGCCTTTGTTTTATCTTCAATATAGCCTGTGAAACTTCTCCTATTGAAGGTCGCTTCCTTTGGAATTTTTGCAGGCACTTGTGGGCAATGGCAGCTAGGTCCCTCACTTCTTCAATGTTGCATTCTCCAACCAGCTTCTTGTCTAGTATTTCATCAACACCATCTGGACTCATACCAGCCTTCAAAGTGGGGGAAAATAGAAACCACAAAAGTAGAACATTTTGGGTTCAGACAATCGTAAGTTATTAAAAGAAAGTCATCTATTTGTTAGAACAGAGCACGAGACTTACAAGATTAACATATTCCATTAGATTTTGATGTGGGTGGATGGCTGTAATAAGTTCGAAGATGATAACACCAAAACTGTAGATGTCACTCTTCACGGTGAACTTGTTTGTGGATACGTACACTGGATCTATGTAGCCATATGTACCTTTCAAGCCAGAGGTGTGCTCATCGAAGACCTCTTCATTTGAAAGTCCAAAATCAGCAACCTACCATGAGGGCAGCAGCAGAGGTCAATCATAGAAACACACAACATGAAACTTGATCTATGTTTTCTAGTAACTAATATTTTTAGCTATTCGTGCTCAAGAAAATATCACTGTAAACAACGATATGCTAACTGCAAAAGCTCATCACCAGCATCTCAAAATTCAATTAACTAAAGATCTCCACTTTGCATGCAGAGATTAAAGTTTCAAATCCCAAGATGGTGGTTTTTTTTTAATTTGCGGATCCAGGGATAGATAGGTAATATTACTGTGCATAATAAATCAGTTAATTTGAGCATGCTAGCTTACTTTAGCTCTCATTGACTGGTCCAGCAATATGTTTGCTGACTTCAAATCACGATGTATAACAGGTGGGACTGCCTGAGCCAGAATAATGGTCATATTAATGGAACAAGCAAATCCAGCATTCGACCGAGAGAACAAAGAGATTCTGTATTCAACCTACCCCTTCATGAAGATATTCAATTCCATGCGAAATATCAAGAGCAATTTGAAGTCTTTCTTCCCAACCCAAAAATCGCTCTTCATCATCTGGAAACATGCACAGTCGGAATGTTCATTATCAAGGAATTGAATAGCAAAAAAGTGGTTTATATAGAAAGTGTATTCTTGAAAAGGAAATTATTTTTTAATATTTGTTAATATCATGAAAAATGAATTAGAAAATAATTTCTAGTATTTGACTATATCACGGAAAATAAATTGAAAAATAACTTTTTAATTTTTTTTCAAGTTTATTAAAATAAGGACCAGATTTGACAAATAAAAAAATTAAAAAGAATAAAATTAAAAATAAAATAATTCAATGTTATAAATTATTTCAAATAAAACAAATAATGATAAAAAAAATAGAAACAAATCCGATAGATAAAAAAATTGAAAGATGATGAAATTGAAAAAAATAATTCAATTTCATAAATTATTTCAAATAAAACATATAACAATAAAAAAAATAGGGACAAAAAATGATAGATAAAAAATTTCAATTAAAAAAATTATAAGAGAAAAACAAATAACAATCAAAAGAATGAAAACCAAAATTGATATAAAAATCAAATTAAATCAAATTCTAAGGGAAGAAATTGAAAGAATTTCAAAACAAAATATATAGTAATCAAAAAATTGAATATCAAATTTGATATAATCAACAAATAATAAGATATTTTTAAATTTTTCACAACTTCTAGAAAGTGTTTTCCGTCCAAAATAAAAGAAAAACACTTTCATGTAAATCAAACTAATTTTTTTTTTATTGGAAAATATTTTTTATTGATCAACTTTTCTAATAGTAAACAAAAACTGGAAAGTTTGGAAAATAATTTCTAAATAACTAATTTCCATAAAACAAATATGGCTTAAAAGTATTCGTAAGGGAACCAGCAATGTTTGCATATGTTCAAGATGATTGTAAGATTACCACCACACAAATCAGTACAACCAAAAAAAGGATGACATCCCTACACCATAATATTCATTGCAATTTTAATCTAGAAATGCTCTTTTTGTATTGGTGGTTACATACCAGCACATGGTTCATCACAAATACTAGCAGATGGTTCATCACAAAGAATAATGAAAGAAGCGAGGACTTTTAGCTTACTGTAAAGGTGGTTTGCTAGGCTTCCATTGCTCATGAACTGATAGATCAACATGTGGCTTCCTTTATCTATACAATATCCTAACAAATTCACAAGATTGCGGTGATGCAGCCTTCCTAATAGAGAAATCTGCAGGACCAGGCTAAAAAATGAACACTCAATATGCTTTCTAGGAACTTCAGATAGCATTAAATGCAAGAGTTTTTGCAAAGTTTGTAGATATAAATGCAAAATTTGCAAAAAAGGGTAGCAATGAACGCTCCAAAAGCTGGCTTTCTGTATTTAGTTCCTTATTTTCCCAAAAATTTGGGTGAGTATCTTTTGAAACAAGAAACCTTTCATTGGATTAGTGTAATTGATCTATGAACATCACAGAGTTCAGTAGCTTTTATGAACAAATAGTCAAACAGACCTTGTTTGCCCAGAATGTTCCCTGTGATGATCAATCTTCTTTTATCATTGTTTGACAGTTTTTCCTTGTTATATTAAAAAAATGCAAGCCACTACTAGAAAAGATGAAATATCATCAAAGCATTGTAGATCATTATTATCTTAGAAAATGCCTTCAAAATTTATAAATTGTATTTTAGTATATAGAAAAAGAAGGGCCCCAGTACAATCAAATCTGTCAGTGTAGAATGAGAAGGCTTTCTTAATAATGCCAGAAAGGCATCTCTTGCAGTAATTATATGTTCTGCATATACTCGAGTACAAGTGTTGCAATGTAGTACCTCTGTTTGGAACTCTTTTTCCCCCTGCTTTGAGTTAGAAGCAAGAACCTTTACAGCTAATACTTCTCCAGTAGGCATGACAGCTTTATATACAGGACCAAACGAACCTTGTCCCAAAACAGTTGTGAATTTTTGTGTAGCTTTCTGTATATCCCTGGAAAAGAAAAACCAACAAATTGGGACATCAACTTATGCTTTACAATACATCAACTACATGTATTGTCTACTTGGGTTTACTATAAGAAAGTTGGTGGGGTGCTATACCCCAGACCCAAAATCATATCTAAGCTAAACCAGAGGTTGGTTACCGTTACCACAGCACTACTCTCTTGACTATGGAGATTTGAATAGAAAAGGAACCAATATATAAATCAAAGACTATTGTGTAGGATTAATATCTTCTCAAGAGGTATATCTTTCAGTAGAGTAAGAGGGGTGGATTCTTTTTCTTTATCAAGAAATAGATATAGAAATGAACTTCTATGTAGTTAATGAAGTAACCAGAAAAAAAAAAAGAGTTAATACATGTATCATAAGTTGAATTTTAATGCAGCACATAACAGAACTTCGCTTCCTTTTTAGAGATTTACGTACTTGTAAGAGTATCTAAGTATGCCTGATGCAGAAGCAAACTGATCTTTACTGTGATGATTCCACCAAGAAGAAACCGGAGAGCTCTTCTGAGGGTGTTCTGATCCCCGGATGGTAATAGAACTTGCAAGGGATGCACTAAAGTCATTGCTTGTCCCCAAGCCATTCATGCGTATTGGAAGAGTTGGAAGAATACGCTCGTTTGAGCACTGTCGGAGATTAGAACGCTTCTTGTACCACCATATGCCGAAAAATATGAGTGAAGCGATCAAGATACCAAGGGCCAAACCAACAGAGATTCCAATAACAACCAAATCACCTTTATGAACCATTCTCTGGTCTCTTTTGAAACTTAGACAATGAAAACATCTTGAGTTGAGAAGTTCAGCAGGCTCACTGCCATAAACAAACAAA
>Ga0307518_10000899_pt1 | contig 22200 bp, 32 predicted proteins | sample 25_EM_MG_FD_203889 | JGI IMG/M metagenome (GOLD analysis project Ga0307518, IMG submission 203889) | Populus trichocarpa ectomycorrhiza microbial communities from riparian zone in the Pacific Northwest, United States - 25_EM | ecosystem: Host-associated > Plants > Roots > Unclassified | place...
CTGTTACACAACTCTCTTTCATCCCAACCATTCTTTTCCTAATTGCGTCATTTAGTTGGCTATTTTTTCAAAGTTGATGTTTATGTCTTACACTTTCGGAGCCCTTCAGATCCTTCCATCATTATTATGCATCTTCCTTTTAATCTATTCGTGTTTTTGTTTCATGCTAAGCCTGTGGTCTGATATGCTAGATTACTTACATGTTTAATGGAACATTGTGGTTGTCATCGTTTTTCAGTCTCACCTGCGTTGTGGCACTTGGTCAAGCAAGGTATCAGCCGACGCCAGTCGGCAGTCCCCGAGTCATCAAGCGCTGCGGAAAGGATGGAGCCTCCTTCTGTGTCGTCACTGTAAAACCACAGATTGGCTACTTTTCCCAAGTCAAGCTGCCCCGGGAGTGTCTGAGGATAGATAACAGAAGCTCTCGAGTCCAAATGGTCCGTGGAGTTTGTTCGTTTATTCCCATACGACGACATTTCATCATTAACCAACATATCAAGCCGAGCATGGTGACTGAGTTTCGCGGTAGTTTGAGACATGGTTTGTGAGCGGCATGCCACCGTACAAAGACCAATTCACATGATGACAAAGCCTCCTGTGGTCGGCGGTCTACGTCGAAGTTAACGCTGAGCAACGCCTCGGACTTTTTTTTAAAAAGAACTGTACTAGTACTTCGAGGTGGGACACCCCATACTTATTGCACTCCACTGACTATGACATACGTATGCAAGGCTTCCTATGGCTTGTCGCTTCCCCCGGCGCACGAATGCCCCACCGGCCAGGACGGTAAGGTCCCCCAGTGGTTCCTTCCGCGCGTTTAGTTGTGCCGCCGTGACGCGATTACTATGTTTGTCGTACTTAACGGTCCCGGCCGTTCAGTAATGAAACGGCACGCCTCGGACTTATTTCAAGTTTTTCGCTGTTCTTTTCCTACTACAATAGCCTGTAGTAGATACGCAAAAATCTACCCCCCACAGCGATGTTGTTCCTGAACAACCTAATGCACCACCGACGTCCACGTCCTTCCGCTTGTCAAGCTTACTGGAAGGCATACCCACTGATCATCAGGCCCATTCGTCGCTCTCGCTTATCCCCTCAAGGTCCGACCTTCTCTTCTTTATGTACGTGTTTTCTTCCACTCCGGCACCAGTTCTGGATCCAAGACTAGGAACAGAGTTGCCGCATTAGGAAAACAACTCGTATATCTGGTATGATTGGTCTTCCAAGATTTCCTTTGCGCTACCATCATGCCCAGTCAGACGCCCGAAAGCTCTGTCGATGTCCTTGTTATTGGAGCTGGTCCTGCGGGACTGATGTTTAGTAATGCGCTAGCTGCCGCGAGCGACATTAAACTCAGGGTCATTGATCAGAGGTGTGTCCAGATGATTGATCAGGGCTTCGGATAGTCGGATATTAAGACATCCAGACCTTCAAAAGTTGCTCTCGGCCAGGCTGATGGGATACAACCAAGGACAATCGAAGTTTTACAAGTGAGTTCAAACACGATCCATTACATAGAGACTTGACATCTTTCAGAGCTATGGTCTAGCTGAACGACTGCTACGTGAAGGAAACCAAATTCACATCTCTGTATGTCCTACATCAACTATACTCCGCACAGTCACTCAGACTGGCCATACACTTCAGGCCTTCTATAATCCCAACCACAATGGCGAGATCGAGGCAAGTATATAACGATCACTGGGAGTTTAAAGTGTACTCACCCTTTTAGCTCACTTGTCGTACCCCTGACGTGATCGCACCAACTGCCCGCTATCCGTTCGAGGTGCGCAAGCCAACGTGCAGGGACTTCTAGTGTCTTGATTCTCTATGGATTTAGGTTGCTTTGCACCAAGGAATTGTTGAAAGCATATTCATAGACTCCATGATGCTGCATGGTCTGAGAATAGACCGACCTGTCAAGCCACGCACCATTGAATTTACATATGATCAGACGTACCCTATCAGGGTCAGTTCGTTCAGCTAGTACACTATCTGCATACTGAGGGTATGAAAGGTTACGCTCGAACGTCTGGATGCGGCCACTGATGCGAAAAAGACGGAAGTTATCTACGCCAAGTATGTTATTGGCGCAGATGGTAAGTGGAATGTTCCTGTGCATTGCACTTTCTGGAAACAATGCATACTTTTTTTTGAAGGGGCGCATTCATGGGTACGCCAGTCCCTCGGAATAACGATGGAAGGAGAGCAGACAGGTGAGTTTACTTTAGTGTGGTCTCATGGTGACATTGATGCCAAAATAATTAGATTCCATCTGGGGGGTAGTTGACATGATTCCAGACAGCAATTTTCCCGATATTCGGAATGGATCGGCCATCCACTCCACCAATGGTTCATGCATGATTGTTCCACGTGAAGACGACAAAATCCGCTTGTACGTCCAGTTGGCGGATCAAGACGTCCTCGATCCTCGGACCGGAAGAGTTGACAAAACTCGCATGAGTGCGGAGGGAATTATTGAGGTGAGTGTTGGTCCTGAGGATTTCATAATCATTAATGGAATGGTGGTCGCGAAGGTGGCCAGGAAATCACTCCATCCCTTTTATATCCGTCCACTGATAGATATAGAATGGTGGACGATATACACTAGTACGTCCCCTGATATCCGTTTTAGCATTGTTTAACTTGTTTCACGTCAAGTTGGTCAGCGTGTAGCATCTACATATTCAGTCGGAGACCGTGTGTTCATCGCCGGTGATGCGTGTCATACTCACTCGGCTAAAGCAGGTTCGTACAGGACGCGAGAGAGCGCCGAGCGATCTCTCATGTGCTCACAGGACAGGGAATGAATGCGAGTATGAACGATACGCACAACCTTGGTGAGTATATTAATTTCTGATTAATCGCCTTGACAATGGTGATCAGCATGGAAGATTGCGCAGGTGCTCAGGGGGTGGGCACATCCGTCGATCTTGAAAGTTGTAGGTGCATTTATTGTAACTAAGGCGTCATCTCATCACAATCGCAGTACGAGTCAGAGCGGAGGAAATATGCTCAAGACCTGATTGACTTTGATAAAGAGTACTCAGCATTGTTCTCAGGTAAGCCGAGGACGTCCGAAAACCAACATGGTATATCCCATGAACAGCTCCTCAAGTATGCATATCTCCCGTCCTTACCAACGTCGCTGTAGATGTTTAAGCCACATTCGTATAGCGCATTCCAGACATTTGGAGGTTTCACAAGCGGCATAGGCGTGCACTATGGACCTTCTGCAATTGTCAATACCAAGCACCAAGAGTGTGCCAGGAATCTTGTCATCGGGGACCGCATGCCTCCACAAATATTCGTTCGTGCAGCGGATTCACAGCCAGTGGAAATCCAGGATTTGCTACCAGCTGATATCCGTTGGAAGTTTCTCATTTTTCTTGGGATTCTGGATGAGTCTCGCCTTCCAGGAGTTAAAGTACTCGCCAAAGAATTGGATGAACCAACGAGCTTCCTCCGAAAGTACCCGATAGATGGTCAAATCTCCCTGATGTTCGACATCATCGCCATCGTCTCCGGAAACAAGATCGACTTTAATTATTTGAATGTACCTGATACACTTCGACCTCATTGGTCAAAGTGAGCATTAGCTTTTGGCCTAGAAATTTGCTTTACACCTCTGATTCACTGGTGTCTGCAGGGTTCTTCTCGATGATACCGATGTCACTGGGACCAAGGGTGGTGGAGCGTATGAGAAATTTGGTATCAATGCCCATGATGTGACATTTGTGATTGTCCGGCCAGATGGGTATGTTGGGATGATAGCTCCATTTTGTGCACTGGAGGACCTGGATGAATACTTCGCATCCTTCTTGATTCCTCGTCCCTCTGATGCTTGATTGGCAACAGAATGACTATGCTTGTCACATACAATAGCCCTTGCTATTTAGAACAAACATGGAAATGGTTTACTGGGTATACAGACAACATGAGATTTGGTATAATCCACAAACACCTAAGTCAATAATTGTATCATTTTTTCCATCCAGGCGCCGCGTCTGAACTACCGACAAGTACTCTTCGGGCACCCACTCTCCCCGCTGGCGGCTTCGGGGGGACTTTGGTGACTGCGACCTTTCCCGAAGATTCAGCTTTAGTGGTATTGACAACTTTCGCCTGGGGTGCAAGCCCTGGAGATACTTTACGGGTCGATTTCCTCCTGTTCTCCTTTTCAAGGGAGCCACTCGCCCTGCTCTTGTCGGCGGCGGCGGGCTCACCTGACTGTGGATGTACCTTTAACTTGGATGTCGATTTCTTGTCCGATGAACTCTTTTGCATTCCGTCACTTGAGGCAACGTTACGCTCGGCTTTCTTCTCCCTCAACGGACTCTCTTCATCGTCTTCCATATCTCTCTGCAGTGGCGTCAATCGGTTTGCCAGTGCCGCTTCAGCTTCTCCAAGTGTCTGTAGAGGTCTCGATTCGGGATTATCAGAAGAGCTTGCAAGCAGGAGGATGCGGCTGAGTGGACTGGGTTTCGCTGGCGAGTAGGCGTGTGTCATGTGTGGTGCAAGTGGTTTTGCAATTGGAAAGGGGTGTTTGCCCACCGGAGGTGTTTGTGGAGGAGCCAATTGCGCGTTTTGTGACAAAGCAAGTTCGTCAACAGTGCTCATAGGATCAGGGCTCGTAGTCTGGGAGGATGAAGAGGGCTCTGCAGTGTTACTTGACGAATCATTCCTGAAAGCCTCGAGCAGGGTATTTGGTGGCGGCGGTAGTGAGGTCCTCGGGGATGGCGGTGGAAGCACAAATGACGTCGGAAGTATAGATTTGCGTGGTGCTTGAGTTTGAGGTTGTGCGCTAGATGGGGGAGGGACGTGTATAGGTATTAATTCTGTCTCGTATGCTGGTTCGATTCTCGTGGGAGGTGGTAATGAGAATATGGACGATCTACGGGACGCGCGTGTCTTACGCCCACTGACGGATTTTCCCACTACCTTCTGTTTTCGAGGCGATTTTCGGGTCGACTTCTTCGGAGAGGATTCCGCTAGGATGTCGGGAACGAGATCGATATGCAATCGAGGGGGGTGGGCTAGTTGTCGTTCTTGCCAGATCCGCTTTTCCTCCAAAAAATTGATCCTTTCGTTCTGAATGACCGTTAGCTGGGAATGGATGATATTATAATCACCCGGACACTTACTTCCAGAGCTGCCCTTTCCCTGCCTAGTTTAACAGAAGCTTCCGTGAATTTTGCACGTTCATCTTCAAGCTCTTTCTTAATCTGGTCCAGCCTTTCGCGCTCTTGCTCAGATCCTATGATATGGGGGTCCTGCGTAGACGACTGCTCTCTAATCTGGCCAAGTAACGTGTGGAGCTCAGCTGCTTGTGACTTATATTGGACGTCCTTTTCCTCTGGGCTTCGATCAGTTTTGTCATGACGGTTTCCAAGAGAGAGCACACCCAATTCAGCTTGCAGTCGTTCTACCGTGGCTTGCAACCGTTGTCGGTCAGCTGTATCCGATGCGCTAGCGGAATCCCCATTCAAACTCTGGCTAGGCAAGCACTGTTGTTCGAAATGTTTAGTCAATGAAGCCAATGCGTCGTTTGCTGATGAGAAGAGGGACTGGAGCTTCTCCTCTGCAGCGTTGATAGGAGCGAGAGGGAATAATGCGTCATGATCCATGTAAGGTGGCTTTCATCTTGTCAGTGAAAGGATGCACTATATTAGAGGCAAATATACCTCGTCTTCTGGTATCGAAGCCATGAGGCACATGCTATGAATCAGCGATTGCATTCGGTTCGCAGACATGACAGTAAGGCGTCTGAGTCTCGTCGAGTCGGCGAAAAGTTCAGCTCTCGAGGCTTCCGCATGTTCAAGTGCGACCTCAAGATAACTCTTGCCTTTTCCTACATCTTCTGACCCCGAGACCACTTCCGCATTGGCACCATAAAACGAGATACCTGTGGAGGCGGCAGAAAATTTATGTTGAGCATCTGCGAGTTTGATCCACTTTTCTACCATCCGTTCAATTTCTTTCTCTTTCTTCCGGAGGTCCATGACGTGGGTAGTACGAAGACCCTGAACAGATGACCGAGCACGCTGCAGGTCAGCTGTGGTTTGTTTATGATTAGCTTCAGAAGACTGTAGGGCGCGCGTCGACGTCCTGATACGCATTCAATCACAAGCCGGGGGGTGATTGATGAGATTGGTACTCACGCAAGACGTGATTTGAAGAGGCTAACCTCCTTTTCGGTACTTTCCAGCTTTTCTTTCGAGGTTCGATGCATGTTCATGAGTCGTTCGTGGTCATAGGACAGCGTGCGCAACTTTGTTGACAGATTTTCTGCTTGGGACATATCATTCTGACGGGGGAGTAAGACCCTACAAAATTCAAAAGGTCCTCCAAATGTACCATTCTCTGGCCTAACATAGATAGAAAACATTTGGCCACACGCTCGGAGTCTGCGGAGGAGATACCGTCGAGTGAGAGCCCAGGCGCGGTGGTGAACCCATGGGCGATGAGCTGTGAGTTGAGGTACTGGAGATTTGGGGTTGATGCAAACGAAGAGGTGGATGCTTCTGAAAACGGCGAGCCAAATTCCGATACAGACACATCCAAAGCCCAATGGACGAGCTTTTTCGCTTCTGCCATGCTGGGAGGAGGAGTTGGAACTCGACGCGACGGGGTCACGTGGATATTGTAAGCGTGTGACGCGCGACGTCACAGGTCACGTTACCTGCGACTGCGAGATTACGTAAGCCAAGCTTGTCTGTGCCATAGTGGTTTCGTAGTGAGACGGGAGGGAAATCGACTGCTCGTCTGCACAGTTCCCCTTTGTCTGGTCTGTCTTATAGCCCGTTTCAGTGTCCCTATTTTCATGCCCGTTGTTGCTGTACTTCCGCCTTCGCTCCCAGGACGAGGTGTCGGATCATTGTACAGTGAGAACAGTGTCGTCTTCCCGTCTGGCATTCCCGGAGTCAATCGTTTACCAAACGCAACGATGCAGAATGGTTTTGTTGCCCCAAACGAGCGTCTCAGCATCTCGGACATCAAGGAGAAGGCAAAGGAAGATGCTCGTAGGCATGCAAAGGGCATATCCGCTATCTCACTCCTCAAAGCTGCCCGCAATCAATCTCAGGTTGCACAAACCAACGAGGACCAAGGTGATCTCAAGGGGGCTCTCTCTGCGTTATTGAAAGCTGGAAGTCTAGCTGCTATGGTTATGAACAGTAGCGAATTCGCCGCCGAGAGTAGACAAGGCAAGCACGGCATTCTGTACAAGGAATTCGTCAACTTCCAAAAGGTCTGCAGTCTGGTTCATATCTACACCTTTCGGCTGATCGCTTCAAATCAGCATGACGGAAATAATCTCAAGCAACGTGTCGAAGCCATTGAATCAAAGCTGACCGATCTGGAAAAGTCCGCTGCAACGTGAGCGCTATCTATGTGTCCCCAACCCTACTCATTCGCTCTGTAGTGAACCATTACTTGACGCTACCACCAAGCGTGTTGGCACTTCCATTGCAGACCGTGTCAGGTCCTTGAACGACGCTGGACTTGTAGTTGGTTCGGCCACCAAGCGTTTGTCCCGGGACCTCACCGGTACACCATCCACTCCTCCCAAATCCTCGGAACTAGTACGGACACACAGGCTATCCACATCCATACCATTACATCCGCAGCCTTTACACTTCCCTATTTCCATTTCGGCTACAGCGAGTAGTTCAGCAGGATCCTCGCCCCACGCTGTTGTACCTGCATCAAGTTTCGGTCCTCCATCTCCCGTGTCCTCAGAATCATCATCCCCTCGCTTGTCCCACCCAAGTATCACCGAGTTCTCACAAGCTTTCCCTTCAATAGATGAGTTGAATGAACTAGACCCACTGCGCTTTCCAACCGTCCCCCAAGGTCACCCCACCAACTCTGAATCGTTACTCTCTGGCGTGGACGACGTCGAGCTTCCCCGCTTAAAATCATTCCCTTCGCTTTCCATAGATCCCGGTCCAAGGCCGTCTAGTACCCCGATCACCATGACGATGAATCCTTTGATGAGTCGGCCTGCTTCGCCAGCGATCACGTCAAAACCATCTATCAACAACTTTGCATCGTCGCCATTGTCCTCGAAGCCCTCTCCCCAGGGCGAAAAACCAGTTCTCCCAAATACCAACAGCGTGACCCCAAAGCAACTGTTTGATTATCTGCGTACACCTAATCTCAACGTTCTTCTGGTCGACATCCGGACCCGAGCAGAGTTTGAAACGGAACACATCAAGAGTAGCGCAGTAGTGTGCCTCGAACCTCCGGTGCTTACACGTGCAAGGTGAATCAGTGATTTCGCCTCACATCGATCGACCTGACCTCTCCTTCAGCGTTTCGGCCCAGAGTATTGAAGACTCATTTTCAGTTGCTCCTCTCGAGGAATTTGTTCTTTTCCAGAACCGTGAAAAATTTGATCTCGTGGTCCTGTATGATGCATCGTCGGAGACGTACGATACAGCTGGCCCGCTTTCCGCTTTTATCCGAGTTGTGTACGAGAATGCGTTTAGCAAGATGCTTCGGCGACCACCCGTACTTCTCTTGGGTGGATTGCAGGCATGGAAGAAAGACATCGAGGAGAATGACATAGTGTGCGGTGTTCCTAGTGAACAACGACGCTCACCAATAAGCATCAGCGAGACTCGGCTCAGTAGCACCTCAGGTCCAGTACTTCCATCAACCTCCACTATACCTGACCCCACTCGGCTTGTGCTGCCGCCAAATCAGCCCAGTCCCAATGGCGTATCACCATCTGATCGTATATTACCAGAAAGCCACACCCCTGACTTACCAACTTCACATTCTGGGTATGTCTCTTCCGTCAGTTTTTTCCTCAAGTGCTAACAAAATCGATTGATGTAAGTGTTGACAATGACAAAGTCTCTAACGAGCCGGTATCCATCAGTCCCAGGAATCCAATGCCGTCTTCAGCGGCCTCCCCTCCTGAAGCGGTGGGTTTACTGGTCACTATTAAGTTATATCTACTCACATCCTGTAGTCTCCCTACTTGTCGAGGGTGGTACCCCAATCTCTTTTTAACAGTGCCAATACTCCAAGCGGTTCTATTTCATACCCAACGTTCTCGTCACAAAATTTACCTGGTTTGTCCAGTAGTCTCTCGATCTCTTCAGCTTCATCGCCATACACCACCGTTTCCGTTCCTCCACAAGCCTCGATCAACCCCTCACGACGGCGCAGTGAATATATGGATGGCCCTCAGTCTCCTGTGTCCGTACTCGCAACACGTCCGGTGATTGATTATCCCGATTTACTCTCCACCCTGCGGCCACCTCCGCCAGCCGCCTCGCACTCTTATGAACGCCAGGATACTCGGCCGCGCCTCGTGCATGCAACATCGTATTCTCTGTCCATGTCCCCTCCGGCCAAGTTAGCTCCAAAGCCGCTGACGCTCCCAAACGATTACCCGGTCACGTATTGGTCAGACGTACAGATTAATACCGCGGGTCTGAAGAATTTAGGCAATACCTGCTACATGAATGCAACGGTCCAGTGCTTGCGCGCAACAGTACCATTTTCGAGGTTCTTCACCGGTAAGGTGATTTGACAGTAGCCTTTACATCTTTATTGACCCAGCATAGATGGACGATGGAAATCCGCAGTTAATATGCTCAATCCTCTGGGTACGAAGGGCGGCTTGGCTCAAGCGTTTGCAAGCATCCTATACGAGATGTCACATTCTGAGTTGCCTCATCTTATTCCACTCAGTTTCCGAGTATGCCCTCCCTTCTTCCTAGCATGTTCCGCTACTGACTCGGAAACAGAAATCTATCTGTCACCATGCTTCCCAATTCAGTGGATCTGACCAACACGACTCACAAGAATTTCTGACCTTCCTTCTTGATGGTCTCCACGAAGATCTCAATCGGGTCCTTACCAAGCCGCCAAATCAAGCGTCCACGCCAGAACGGGAGGCCGAACTGGAGAAGCTTCCTCAGCAGGTCGCAAGCGCACAGGAGTGGGAGCAATACAAGAGGCGTAACGATAGTCTTATCGTGGATTACTTTCAAGGCCAGTTCAGGAATCGCATGGAATGCCTCACTTGCCATCATGTAAGTCATTCCACTGCGTTTTACAGTATGCCAACAGTGTCATTATGTCACAGACTTCCACCACCTACAACTCATTTATGTATCTTTCTCTTCCGATTGCATCTGTGAGAAGTCCATCGAAGATTTCTTTGCAGTCCTGTTTGGATGCATTCGTCAGGGAAGAAGTAATGGAGAAGGCAGAGGCCTGGTAAGAGTTACCTACACGTGCCTTGTAACCTCTAACATACCTACAAGGCACTGCCCAAAATGCAAACAACTACGCAAGGCCACCAAAAAATTGACTCTATCCCGCCTTCCCCCAGTTTTGCTTATTCACCTCAAGCGTTTCTCGGTCAAGGGGCCATTTACGGACAAGATTGAAACCTTTGTGGACTTTCCTCTCAAAGGTCTGGACCTTACGAACTACATGCCCCCTCCACTCCCACCAGGCGTGCTGCCCACCATCAATGGAACAGCGCCTGACGATCCCCGAGTCCAGATACCACCTTACAAATATGACCTGTATGGTGTCACCAATCACTTTGGCAGTCTCAGCAACGGACATTGTTAGTTTGAAATGTTCCCTGTTTACGATATTCTGACGGATACCTGCAGATACTGCGTTTATCGCATCCGGTGGTAGATGGCTATATTGTGATGACAGTCGGATCACACCTACCCATGCAACAGAAGTTGTGGTGCGTGCATCCCGTTTATTAACGCTTCGCACCCTGATTCTTTTACTAGGGGCGTCCCGCCTACGTATTATACTACAAGAGGGTCAAAAACTAGACTTGCAACTACCGGCTATTTAACCAGTCTTATTTGGATTTTTTAATCTGCTGTCCGCTGTCATACTTGTAGTTGCAATGCGCTTGCCAATCACTAATTTACAATGTACCCGTAGGATAATGTTTCTGGCACAAGCACGCATATCCTAACAACATTCCAGATATCATTACACCTCGAGGGCCATCTACATACTATGTCCCTTTACTGACATGCCTTTTGCCCAGCCAGCTGTGGCCAGTGGCATTTATGACAACGCCATCTACCCGGACTATATTTGTTGGGATAAAACCGCGGGGAAAAATGGGTTCCGCAGGACTCGCATCGGGGCTCTGGTTCAGGAGTGTCTACAACCACCGGGCGACTGTTCAGAACGGAATCTAACCGCATAGCCTTCCGCAACAGTGCATGTGCTTGGGAAACAGGCGCTTGCTTGTACGTCCGGCAATACATTTGCATGACGCTCTTTCGGATAGTGAACAACGGCGGTGAATCAAGGACATCACCGAGCTTACCTCACCCACTTCATCGGTCTCGCACAAGTCATATAACCCGTGCCTACTTACGCCGTGCTCTTTGCAGCATATGATGGGCGTTAAAACACCTATCTCACCCTTAAGTGCAACCATCATAGTATCGCGGCGAGGATTGCGAACCTAGCAATTTCAGTCAACAGGGTTTTGCAGGAAAGGGAGCTCAATGCTTACGGGTTGGATTTCAAATGCAAATCTGTGCCGGGCGTTCCATGCGCACGATGCGTGATACTCCTTGGTGCACTCGTTACAGCGAAAAACGGCGCCACGCGCCTCACCACACAAGGTACACCTCTGCACAATTTAATTAGAGGAGCGGATGACGTTCGTGGACAAAACTGACCGTTGACCATCGGTAACGGGGAATGGTGCTAATGCCCTCAACGAATTGAAAACGTGATGCATCCGTAAAGGAGAGCTCGGGCGAAAATACTGCACATAATACGTGTACCCACCCTTGTCCCTCGGTCGCCTTGATCGCGCGCAGAAACTCGCCCTTGTAATGTGGCGATTTCTCGTACACATTCCTGGAAGGGCAAAGAATACAATCCGTGTTCTATGAAATTGCTTTTAGATAATATTCTGGAAAATCTGTGGCGAAGTATTATTACCAAACAAGCTTCCTGTGTCTTCTCATTCTTGCATACGTCACACAGGTACGATGGTAGAGTGTCCCGATCAACAAAGACACCCCAAGTTCCTTGAGACATATTAACTCAAGACTGTCATCAACAATCACCGTTTTTTTAACATACCAGCATGAACACGCAATGAACATTTAGAACACTTCACAACTTTTCCCAGAGGTCCCAATTCTTCGCAGGCGTGGCACCTCAGTTGAAGTGCTGTGGCTGCATTGGGCGGGGGTGTGGTGCCATTGGTAGCTGACATCTATGCAAAGTTGCATGCGATGCACAACAATCGTAAGAGGAACCATACCTTGAGGCGTTTTGCATTGGGACCATTCAATGGAGTACCTTCCCGTTTCTCCAAGCCCTTCCTCCCAGTAGGTAGGGCATCTTCACGCACGGGCCTCACGCTGAGGTCAGCATACTTCCTCCAATTCGCCCCACAAGAGTCGCAAAGAATCTCTGTAGCCAGTCCCTTTGGCGCTCGCCACCACATTTCAGACTCGCGTGTTCTGCAGGCACCGCAGCTATTCTGTCCTCTGGGAGGTTCACGTACAATGGACCCTTCGTCGTCAGAAAGGGGAGCGGCAGATTGTGACGTTGTTAAATCTTCATCGTCATCTTTGTGTGAAGCTCGCAGTTCTCGGATACGTTTATTCTCATCTGTAAGCTTTGAGCTACCCGATGACATTAGTGATACTTGTGAGGCTCAGAAGATAACGAAGCCATACTTCTTCCAATGACCATAGAATCGGACTACTTCCGGCATAGTTCTGGTGCAAACTTCGTCACGGACAGCACGAAGCTCTGCGCCGTGGAGTAGTATGCCATCTTCAAAGGCAGCAATCTCTTCTAGACTCCATTCGATATCAGCGAATCTGGTTTCACCTCTCTTCCACTTTCGGTCGGATTCAGTGGGTATGCAAGGTCACGCACGGAATTCGATATTACCTTTTCAACTCGTGTGGGAACACTCATGTCAACCGTGGACCAGCCCCTGCCCATAAGGTAAGCCTGAGAGAAACGACGAATGGCCTCTGTCAGCCAATCTACATTGTAGAGATTCTCCTGCTTTCTCGTCAGAGCCCCCTTCCATTCTTGCACTGTATAGTAGATTCGCAAGCTCAGAAGTCCGGACCCCCGGGATACCAAGGGTAGGACACTTACGTTCGACCACTATTATTAAAGTAGGGTGAGGCGACATTACATAACGAGCAATTACGAAAATACTCACCCTCCTCCTCTGCCAAGGTGTGGATGCTGCTGAGTACCTCAACAGTATTGTCTCCTCCTCGTTCTTCTATGTCTGCGACGATAAGTATGCATTTCAGGAAGTAGGTGTGTCCCACATACCTGAAAATGCGGCATTGTCGGAAGGGGAAGGTATCACTGCTTGATATTTTGGCCCTACCCGGGTTGCCGCCCGAGGAAAGATGAGGTCGTCGGGATCTGCCTTCCGAATTAGGCAACTTATTTCACACACATAGCGGATACGTACCCAGGGTATCTTCTGCAACTGTGTATTGACTTCAAGATAAAAACATCAACTCAGGCGTCACCAGTGAGGACATTTGAGGTTCTCCGAACACGCACCCAAAATATCTAAAAGGCCACATCTTGAAATATTTGATTTCCAAGTTTTCTTCCTTTTCCGCCAACGAACGGTCCTTTCGTGGGCGCCCTCGACCGCGAGGGGCCGGGGCATTTGATTTGGGTTTAACGACCGGAGTAGGATGGCGAACCTCGTGGCTGTCGACTTCCTCCTCGTGTCGCTTAGAACAGGGTGCGCACGTCCAGCCATAACCGCGGGACGGTTTGGCCAGAAGTGGCGGTTGGACGCAACTCATGTGGAAGAATTTCTTGCACCTGTCACAGCCGACTGTATCCGGACTGTCGACGCAAGATGAACGACCGTTTTTTTAAGGGAACAGCTCGAGTAGGACTCACTAAGCACACCATTGTTCGCAGGTCGCACACAGGCGAATGGTATCCGTGAGGTCCGGAACAACCTCCTTCTCGGCAACCACATATTCATATCTAGAAACGAGGACTTGCCGGATATGGTCAGGAACTATGGGAAATGATCAGGTATAGACAGGAATATGAAGTTGGAGGTGTCAGCGCACGGTTCCGGACGTCAGTTGCCTTTATGACTTCAAACTCTTTCTTGATGTATGGGTCAAAAAGACGGTTGAAATAAAATCGATCAGGCCGCTTCTTCCAACCAGCGAGATCCGTAATCTTATCTCTGTGAAGGACAAAGCATTTGGACCGCAGTTGGCTAATGTCGCAAACTTCAGAATAAATAGCAGCTAAGAGGAGGCGCGAATCGGCGACTGGACGATCGCTAACGTCGCTTGGACGATAGTACCAAGCGAGTCTGACTCGGGTATAAATTTCCTTTCCTTTACCTTTGCTCTTTGAAGAGCCTTCTGGGGGTAAAAACTCCATGATTCGCGCCACGGAATAAGGTGTGCCATCTCGAACAGACCACGAGGGAGAACAATAAACGTGGTCTGAGGAAGTTTATGCTGAGCACTTCCAAAATGTGCTGGAGGGGGAAACTGAATTTTACCGTTGACTTTGACCTTCTCCCCGTTCCTTAGTGCAATCTGAACCGCCATGACATGCGTTTGCCAGAATGCACTTCAAAAAATCTAAAATGCTGCAAATCAGACGCCAACCAGTCTCCAGAATACAAAAATACATATTTATACGAACCTCGGAGAGAAATGTGTAGTGTTTGGCTGGGTGCAGACGCTGCGATGGGGAAGACAGGGTGGAGAAAGGCGAGAAAGGCAGTTGCCGCATTCAAGATCAAACTCCGACGGGGCGCGAATGTGCATGCCACCCATGCACAACCTTCCACACTTGCACTATTCCACGCCATTGAGTGTCCAGGAAAGGTCCTATTGTGGGGGGATAGTCGTCCGAACACATTGGCATTCATCAGAGCCAGCTGGGTAGCAGAGTCACTGAGTCGGCTTCCGCCTTGTCGGAGGACCAATCCGCCTTCCTGTTATAAATTCTGGTTCGGCCACCACGTGAGCCCCACACTTCCATGTCGTGCTCATCGTGCGCAGCGATGTTTCCTCACAATAACACTGCTGTCCACGATGAGCACGACATGCACGCTGTTTTCCATCCCCTGTTGTTTCTTTGCTCGCTGCAACGCTTTGTCCTCGTTTAGTAGGTTGGGTGCAGGATAGCCGAACCTCGAGTTTCTTTTACTTGCCGCTTTATGATGGCTGTCTAAACTGAACCACAACCTACGCAGGTGAAAATTATTCTTACTCAAATTGATATGGGTGTTGTCTTTGATCTACCCATCATATGTTCAGTGTCTTTGAACTTCTAGAATCTAGTCCCACCTACATTCACAGGAACCACGGGTTCTGACTTCTGGACGCCAGAAGGAATGAAGAACCTCCGGGCCCAATCGACTCGCCAGTATCAACCTTCATTGGGTGCGATTTCTTAGCGTTTAAAACGGACTTTCCTCGAAGTTGTGCATGTCATTAGCATTAGTCCGAGTACGTCAATCGACTGCGGATGGGGCCGAAGCTGATGGGTGGATGACATCGTCATTGATCAGGATAGTGAGTGGAATTGAGAAGTTCCCTGAACCAATCTGATCGTGACCAAGATGAATATGCCGAAAACCACGTTAGGGAGAGTATATCAATCGTGGAAGGGCAGTCCTTCCGGGTTCAGTTCTACGATGCCAAGATAGAGAGAAGGTATCGCATACAGCGTGGTTCGTCGACTCAAAGGGACGTGTCTCAGTGTTCAACAGGTAGCTCAGCTGAAGGGAGTTCTTGGTTTTAGTCAGATTTTTCTCTATTCTGGCACCTCATCTCGATTGTGCCTTTTCACAGTACCAATCATCGGACGGACAGCAGACGTTTCGAGATCCATGTCTTCTATTCCGTTATCCGGCCATTGTCTGCAATCGGGACCCCCTGTATGGCAGCCGATGCGCACAACCTTGAGCTGGTTTCTCACCTGTGCAATCCATCAACGAGGCATACATATGTCTAGGAACCGGAATAGGGTTGATAAATTTATTTTCCGAGCGCTACGACGCGCTGCATCCGGAACCGCGGGTGAGGACGCCATGAAAATCGCTCTCGATCACCAGGAAACAGGCGGTGTACTTGGTGATGTGACGTGGCTGCGTCGGAGCATCATCAACTATCGTTCTTCTGGCATGGATTGTGGTTCGACCGCTTTGTATCAGCTGCGAATGCTCGCAAGTTCACGCCTGTTGACGGTCGCCTTATCTGCACCATGTGGCTGCCGTTCTCCGCTTTACTCAGCCTAACCCATTGCAATAACCCTCAGCCCAGAGTGGACGGAAGAGGATGCCACCAAAAAGGTCCTTGAACCTGGTCACTCTGTTACCTTCCGTGCTGCCGAAGAAGAAAAACTCCGTCGGACTTGAACCATCCCCGAAGAGAATCCTATGAATTGAAGCCACAGAAACCTAACCTCAAGAGATGGTTCAGGTAAAACTCTTTTATCTGGTGCTTGCCTGTATCGTGACAATATGTATAACAGTAATTGATGGTCTCCATCGACCTTAGGAAGTGCTTTCAATCTGATGGACAAAGAGAAACAAGTAGGAAAGGCACAATGTTTGCATCATATGATTGGTGGACGTCTTGGTGTGCTCTTTAAGCTTGGCCAGGGATAACATTTTGGATGTCCTTTTGTAAGTCTTTCATTTCCGTCGTATCATTTCAAAGCGCGGGTGCTCAATTCCATCACCTTGCGAATACAGCTTTGGGGGTCGGAGCCAAGGCTGTGATGTCCCCGGATCTCGGGTCTGGGCTGGCCGAAAAGTAGCCTTCTAGCGAGCTTCGAAGGATCGATTTGCTTTAAGGTCGACCACTCGATCTGATGTCGCTGCCAAACGCCCTGCAATAACTATTTAATAGATCAGGGCATGTTTTGCATAACCCTGTCCTCAACCATGAATATTGACTGGCACGATCGGAGAACTATCGTCTCGAACCCAACTAGGCACACTTTCCAGGTCTACCGCTACGGAGTCTAGACTTTGATGGCTTTCAAAGGAATTTGTTCGCCGACGGAGAACTCAAGGCAATACTGCGGTTGACGACGGCTCTAAAGAAGTTGCCCAGATTCTGCTACTCAGCTGTCGACTCCTTATACCCTTCTTTCACTTCTGATACCAACGCATCAGCCATCCTTCGCTGTTCGGCCCATACAACGGAAAATACTCTTGTGCGCGTCTTCTGACCCAGCAATGATCGTGCTTGTCGTCGATGATGACTGTCTCACGCGCGCGCTCATGTCGCGCACACTCTCGAGACTAGGGTGTAGTGTTTCCACGGCAGAAAATGGGGAAATTGCGCTTGAAATGATCGCTGGGCGGACCTTTGTCGGGAAACGTGACCCAAACGCGGAGCCGAACGTCGACTCCCCAATGGGGGTAGACAGAAATGGAGGTGCATCGAACGAACCGTTTACCTATAACTATGATGCCATTTTCTTGGACAATCAGATGCCCATATTGTCCGGCTTGGAGGTCGTCACCAAGCTTCGTGAAATGGGGCGACGGGACTTCGTGGTCGGGGTCACAGGTGAAATTCTTGGTCCTCATCCTCGGAGTTGCAGACTGAACGGTTGTCAGGAAATGTTCTCGTTGAGGACCAAAAGGAGTATTTTGAAGCTGGTGTGGACCAGTGGGTAGCATGACCTTTTTTGTTCTGGGAGTGATTGAAATTTATCATTGGCTTTGCAGCGTTTTGACGAAACCGGTGTTTGAAACGAGCTTAGCTGAGATGTTGAGCATCGCGGCAGAACGACGGCGCAAGCCTACATGACCTAGACCTGGTTTGCTTATCATTGGGAGTCTGTACCTATAGTTGTCTACTACTACACACTGTGTGGATATTTGAATAGCCAAGGGCTCGTTTGTGGAGATCGGCTTGTGCCGAAGGCGCTTGCTCCATAGTTGTCCAATTCCCCTGCCACTGTACCGCGTTGTTCCTGGTTTTCTGACCACTACAACGTTCTCGACGCACAGACCGTCCGCGCAACATGCTAGACAACACGGGAGGCGTCGGAGCCCGTACTGAGAGCGAGACCAGAGCGTCCACGCCTTCGCCATCGCCATCGCCAGAGGCGAACGACTTTGTCCGTACGTTTATCCGGTCGCAAGGTTATCGTGCCGGTTGATTTTGACTCATGGTTGGTCTATCCGAACAGAACAAACACTCCCGAGAAAGCGAGAACGAGAGGTCTCTCTCGAACCTGCAACACCCAAAACCTCGCTGGGTACTGTATGTCCGTTCTCTTTCCGGTGTCTGACGTAAAATTCACAAGCATTTCCACTGCACCATCCATCAGAACGCGTCTGACATTAAGTCCCCAGCGAAGAAAGGTCGTGTACACCTTGATACCACGCTCGAAGAGGAGGATGCTCAGCAACAATCACGTTCGCGGACGCCATCCCATCCGGATTCACCGGCACTAAGTGTTTCTCCACCACACGAGGTCAAGGTCAGGCAGATTAGTCAAGGTGTCGAAGATATCAATTGGCAACAGCGCGGTCCATTTGCTCTTAATGACCCTGAGCGTCCGAGTTTCAATCCCGAAGCGTCGGATGATAAGGAAGATGAACAAGCCATCGCCGAGGAAGAATTCAGCCAGAATGCAGAAGATCCACCATGTTCAATCCCTCCCACCCAGGATGCAGTAGCCGACGTTGACGAGGCTGCAGACGTCCCATCTAGTCTACCACTCACACGCAGGCACTCTGAATGCGAAGGAACCGAACCAGAGAAAGGTTTAAAGCGCAAACTCGCAGACCGAGGCACCAGCCAGGGTCCTGAGAGCCCTTCAATAACTACTACTCCAGCAGAGACCGCAAAACGACCGAGAGATGACGGAGACAAGGACGACAACCCACGCGTCTCGAAGAGACCGTCACCTCCACCAGAGCAACGCGAGAACCTCTCTGCATCCGGTGAAACGACCACTCCAAAATTCGTAGGCTTCACTGCATTGTTTAGCTTATCAGGCGTACTCACCACCGCGATAGGGAGGCTTTATGGCATATGCTTCCGTAGCTTCCCCTTTCGCATCTGTCAAAGGACAGAACGTCTTCGTTGGTGCTTCTAGCAGCAATCAAATCAAGAAATCACCGACGTCTCCGACACCAGCACCGACACCCCTTCCAGGTATCCCAGGCAGCAGTACATCGCTCCAGTCGCCGTTCTCCCAACTTACATTCGCAGCTCGATCTCAGCAACCCTCATTGCAGCAAACCCCACAGAACACCGCTACTAAACGCACGGGTTTTGAAGCGTTCGCAGGGTCTTCTTCGCCATTCGCCTCCCCGTTCACTCATGTTCGACCGAAGTCTCCGTTAGGGAGCAATAGCAAGAGTGCATTGGCGCGTAGCAAGTCTCCCCCTCGTCGGGCGATTCAGGGTATGAACGCAGCCGTCTTTACCATGTATGCCAGCAGTGGTACCCAGATGTTCAGTGTCCCCCGTCCTAAGCGTGCAAGAGCTGATTCGCCGAGCGGTGGATCGTCGAGGAGTTCCTTGGAAGGCAAACAAAGCCCTGCGCTGGACCAATTAAGATCGAACGACAACAGTGCAAGTGGGGAGGAAGAAGAGGGTGAGAGAGAAGAAAATGACCCTACTACGTCCTCAACGTTTAGTGAGAAACTGAGATCTGCCAAAGATCTTGAGGACGACCGCAGTGATGAAGAGAAGGAGAAGCTCACCGAGCAAGAGGGTATGGTTTACCGTGACATTAGATGATAACAATGCTGACACTACCACTAGTGCTTACGGGAGAAGAGGACGAGGAAACAATACACCAGGTTCGCGGGAAGTTATATGTACTTTGCCCGCAAAATCAATGGAAGGAGCGAGGGACCGGTCAATTAAGACTGAATGTTCGCCGTTTCGATGGTGGTGGTGCTCGTCTAGGTGAGTTGCTAGGTTGACATCCCAAACGCTAAGTAACTCATCATGATCCACTTCAGTGATGAGGAAAGAAGCTGTTTACACTGTCATACTGAACGTGACGCTGTTCCCGGGTATGAAGTGTTTCCTCGCACAAGACCCGCGATACATTCGGTTCAGCGCTATTGAAGGTAGTGCTACGATCCACTACAATTTACGGGTGTGTTTTTCTCTTACTTCTCGAACGTCCTTTGACTGATTGTTCTCAGGCTGCCAATGCCAAGATCGCGCAGGAGTTACTTGAGGAAATCAATGCTAACATCCCTCCTTGTTGACCTCGAACAATATTGATGAAATTCATGACTTTCTACGTGTCCGCTACGCTTACCTTTAAGTAATGTTAGTACAAGTGTAAAATTACAACTCTTGTATTATTTGGAGAGTCCCCCACTGACTGTCTCGAGCGATACAGGCCAAGTGAGCTGGAGGTAGCAGGCAGACTGGCGAAGCGCCGAGTCGTTCCACTACATAATTACATAAGGTTACAGCTAGTACTGTTTGCACTTGGTTCATCCACACTTGCAAGGTACTACTTACACGAAACAACCACGCACAAGAACATGTCATCGCACATAAGACCACCCAATTATAAATATGACTCTGATCGCGCTGCGTCTAAGCGCGGGTATGGGGACAACAGCGAGACGGAACACAGACGTGAACGTGACAGATACGAGTCGAGGCGTCGAGAATCGAGAAGGGATGGCGAGCGAAAAGAGGAATGGAGAGAGCGTGACAGAGGATGGGACCGTACACGGGACAGGGGACGGGGATGGGACAGAGACGGTCCTGACGGTGCTCGGGACGGAAGAAAAGACTATCAGAGACCCTCCACACGGCGATCCGCATCCCCAGGTGTGCGCCCTCGTTCCCGCTCTCCCACTCGTCCCACTCCAACTTCTCGCCCCCGTTCCCGTCCCCTTTCCCACTCACCATCCTCCGCCCCACCCGTCGAGGACAAGGCCAAACCCAACTTCAACCGCTCAGGTCTCCTTGCAGCAGCGACCAACACTGTCAAACTCTCCGACGGGACGAGCACCGAGCTCAAATACAACGAGCCCCCCGAGGCCCGGAGGCCCACGCTTGGGTGGAGATTGTATGTGTTCAAGGGAGAAAACCAGATCGGTGAGTACGTACAGGCGCCTTCTTTGAAGCGTTTGGCACGACTAGACAGGTGAAGTTGACGGTTGATATTTGCATTCTCGGGCCCCAGATCTGCTGCATATAAACCAGCAGAGCGCATATCTCATTGGCAGGGATCCGACAGTTGCGGATATTCTCGTCGAGCATCCGTCATGTTCGAAGCAGCATGCGGTCATACAGCGTGAGTGTAACCCATTGCCTCTTTTCCCTGTTATTAGCTAGAACCTAACCGCTCTTCCGGCTCCCTACGTACAAACAGACCGACAAGTTCAAGTAAAAGACGAGTTTGGGGTATCTAAACCTGTGATCAAGTATGTCCAATACCGTTTCTAGCGACTTTCATTCCAACGTACACACTCAATTGCGAACCTGCAGGCCATTCGTCGTCGACCTCGAGTCCACCAATCATACACAGGTCAATAGCGAAACGATACCCACCACGCGGTTCTACGAGCTACGTGCGGGCGATGGTACGTATACTTGTGTTCTCCTGTCCATCGATGAGTTACTGATACCTGCAGCAGTGATCAAGTTTGGGTTGTCGGACCGAGAATATGTACTATTGCACGATGCAGCGACATAGAGCATAGAGATATGTTGGAATCCAACCTTTCTTCATTGCAATGATGTTGATGTGTCTTTTATTCTTCCTTGACTGTGCAATAATGTTGTGCATCCAGGACCATCATGTATATTTCACTGATCATGTCACCCAATTGTTGTCTTCAACATGGTAGTTCTACATGCATGTCTTGAGTTGGTTTACTCTGATTTCCTACTCATGCCAGATTTTGGGCAGGATGACTGGTTTTCTGATACTGGCCAGTTGGTTGCCTACTTGATGTGTTTCAATTGTGTGTATTGTTTTATATTCTCACAATTTAGATCAGTGAGTGATAGGATGTAATAGGGGAGGTCCAGATATGTAGGTATTTCATATCATTATTGTTGCAACAACTTATCAATGAGTTTAATGCAGGTGTAGAGGTAACTGATGTAGTCCCTTTGAACCTTGCTTGGTTCAAGCTTTCGAGAGGATTGAATAACGGGCGTCCGAATACCATCAT
>Ga0307518_10000900_pt1 | contig 22172 bp, 26 predicted proteins | sample 25_EM_MG_FD_203889 | JGI IMG/M metagenome (GOLD analysis project Ga0307518, IMG submission 203889) | Populus trichocarpa ectomycorrhiza microbial communities from riparian zone in the Pacific Northwest, United States - 25_EM | ecosystem: Host-associated > Plants > Roots > Unclassified | place...
TAGGCACAGCGAGAAATGGGGGTGCGAGAGACCTTGACAAGCAAGGTGATCTCATTTCGTACATTTCAGAGACTTTCAGCTTGAAGTGAAAACAAACTCCTGTTCGACAGTGGGGGGTGCCAGTAAGGTGGTGAGGTATATCTGGAGCAAGGTATGAATAACAACATCCCAAAGATGATGAGCAGCTTTTACCTGGCCACTTGGTACTGGTGCAGTCCAACCATTGGCACTGGGAGGTCCCGGCGCGATGCTATATAAGGGGAGGCCAAGTCAGGAACGGTCAAATTGCAGCAGTGACTCGATGATTCATGTGTAAGTGTTGGGGCTCAACGAGTTGATTGTCCAGTCTGCGGGTGCTGATCATCATATGACTGGATATAGATTTCCCATGTTTGCTCATTATACTCGGCCCACTGCGACTCTGTTGAATCAGTGAAAATATTGTAGGTGCAGACATCGCCGGATTGGTTTTTCTTGAAGAACAAACACTAGTGACATGGTAGCAGTTCACCAAAAGTCAGTTGGAGAGTAATGGGACCTACTGTTTATTTGCCGTATTGGTCAGCCACAACGTTGCTTGCTGGGTCAACGACAACAGGTACGTTGTTGACCGTCAAAGTGTATTTGCCCTCATCCGGTTGGCAGATGTCCGAGGTGTTCATGATGAAAACAGAGTGTAGAGTGCTGACTTTGAGAGGGTCGAACTGACTGTCCTTTTATTTCACAACGGGCGCTTCAATGATGACCACTCATCAACTTGATCACATCCACTTTCAAACTTTGGTATTGTTCGTTTCCTGTTCGAATGGAACTTATGTGACTTTCTTACGTACCAGATCATTCCAGCCTCCGCCATGAGGGTCTCTATACTTTTTCTGTCTGACGCTTCTGGACGATGACCATATCATGGTCCCCGGATAAGGCTTCTCCCTTCCTGCACATACCTAATATTCATTAGCACTGGGAATTGTGATTGATGGCAGAGTATGGGTGCGATCCGAGTAGAAGAAGCTGCGTTTGAGTGACTCCAGTCTTTGAGTCTGATGCGAATTTCTTAGATTACATAGCTCCGGTTGGCGCAAGGTTCAGATTGGCCGGCAGCCTTGATCTGGGGCATAAAAGAAATTCCGCAATCGTCACCGTAACGTCCTGCTAAGAAGTCACATGGATAACACGACGTCTACTGGGGCATCTACGTAATTGGACTGACCTCTGTATGTAGTGGTTGCGTTGTGTACTAGCCTACTATCTGCAACTCTGTGTAACATGTGGCCGAGAAACTTAAACATTACATCGCTGTTCGGTTTAGCTTTGACGCTGTAAACTTCATTTTCGTTCAATCAGAAAAATAATGTATGACCACATACAGCTGGATCCAAAATATTGCGGTGGCAGCCGTTTGGGGTAACCAGTCAATGTTCGGACCGTTACCTCGAACCGACGTGCCCCGGTTTACGGCTGGTATCGAAACTAGTAGGCTGTACGGAACGCACAACAATTGACAACTAGTAGAGCTCGTTGCAAAGCACTGCGGTCGGCTGTGGCGCACCTTCTGGATGAGAAGAACCCAACTGGAGCGAATGTGAAACATGCATCTATCTTGCCTCCATCATGATGCCATGGGCCATTGCAACGAAGGTGGATTCAGATTGGTCACAATACATGCGCCTCAGTCTCAACGCTTTCCCAACCATGATGAGTACTCGATAGAGCCAGCTAGGAAGTGGTAGTGCATCTGAAGTAGTAGTAGTACTCAGTCAGCGAGGTAGTGCATCCAGCCAACGTGAGGGAGGGCTCACCTCAAATGTTGGCAACGGTGGTGCTGTTGGTATATTTTCATGACTTCGGTAAGGTATACGTAGACTTGGTATGCGTCCAATGGAACACGTTGCTCAAAACTCGCGTGGGCTGAAGTGAAGGCGATAGGGAGCGGGTCTTGGGAGCAGTGCGTTAATGGATACGGGCTGCAAGTTGACTGACCCAAACGTTACTAAGGGTTGGTACAGCTTAGTGATCCGGTGGGATCTATGCCCTTCTCAAAAACTGCCTCGACCCTTTTGCTTCGAGCCTGCTTTCACCCAGCTGTCAGGGTTGTTGGTATGATATTTTTTGGTCCGCCGCAATATGGCCTATAAAATGATACATTCGGTCTCGGCAGTTTCAAAGACGCGGGTGGTAATATCCGCCATGATATCTGGTAGACTGAACCGATGGTCCCGCAGCCACGATCCGAGGATCCGTCTGGCTGAAAAAACACCACTCCTTTAGTGCATGGCAGCAAAGCAATGGCACTTACAACTTTCGGTGATCGGATACCTCATTTATCACCACCGAGCCCGAGCCCGGGACAAGCCAACGGCAGCTCACAGAAAGGGTTGGATCCCTTAATTAATGAATGGTCACGGAGGGAAGCAGAGGCAAGGAATGCTACTGGAACGCCCCTATTTGTACCTTCGGAACGACGGGGGTGCCTGCTTCCTGTTAATCATCTACTATTACATAAAGATAATCAAGTACCCCACCAGTGGCAGAATAGCACAGGTCAAGAAGAGCAGATGACAAATGGCTGGCTATCCTTACTTGGCAATGCATCACGCTCAGCACAGGAGCAAGTAAAGTTCGGCGGCGTGAACAGAGTTGAATGCTATCCAGCTGTCGAGGTGCCCCTGGGCCCTGAGCCCTGAGCCCAGGCGTTTCAATGTGTCGCAATCACATGTGCTATGGAGACAAAAGGAACAATAAGCTGGTTGTCTAACCAGGTAGCGGTACGTACTGCAGGCTGAAAAGGCTGTTGCTGTCAACTCGAGTCGCCGTGCCAGCCTAAACGGAGCCCCTAATCAGTGCACTGCCTTGCGAATGCCAATGCCTATATAACGTGGAAGGCCTACCTCAACACACCTAACGTTTCTTTATCTATCATACCCCCGGTGGGCACTGATCAGTGATCCAGCTTTCAAGTATATTATCTAGTCAATCACAAGCGAAACACGTCAGTCGATCCACTCCTTGACCGTGTGGCGTTGATCCTCATGCCTCCGCCCAACAGAGCATGAAGTTCGCTCTGCGGTCCGCATCCTTTATTGCAGCCTCCTTTGTGTTGCTGGTTGCCATGCTGGTAGATAATGGTACGGTTTTGTGCAACTTCCTTACTTGAACCTCGAACCGTGCTGACGTCCGTAAAGCATCTGCAGCACCAGCCTTAAGTGGAGTGGGCATACACGCCGAGAGGCAAGGTGGAGGTGGATATGGAGTTACCAAAGTGCCTCCAGGCGACGCTGAAAACGACGGGTCCAGTGGGCTTAAAAAGAGGCAAGGATATAGTTTGACCAACGCGCATGTTACCACCGACGACGAGTGATCGAATAGGAATAGCCTCTTGTTTACTATAGTAGAGATACGTGCAAGCTAGCTGTCGAGTTCGCTCCATTCCAAAGTAATACATATAGAACATCTTAGTACTCACCTTCGTAAAATTATGTTCTGTTCCTGCTCAATTGCTTACTAAAGGCCGGAATGCACAGCAACTTCCTGGCCATTGCCCCCTACTCCAACCGTGGAAAGAGGGGGATCCGAGGGCAAGTTATGCTGAAGGACGAGTTCCACCCGATCATGGCTCTGATATCAAAACTTAATTTCTTCTGAATTGGGCATTGGCTATGCAATGGCGAACTGATCAGAAGTATGAAGTGATCGTGGCCCGTTGGAAACCAGATGGATTGACGTTGTGCATCAAATCAACACCGCCACAGACGTGACATTGCACACCCCAGTCAAACATGATAGATTTTGTCCACAGTCCCAGCACCGGTGTGGGCTGATTCAAGGTGGACAACACAAACAACACCATTTTAGTACAGGCCCGAAGATTAGTGGCGCTATTACGTACGGTTCAACAACAGCTGGGTTCTACCCCTGAGGCAAGCCAATCCCGAAGGCATCTTCATTAAACCATAATGAAGGTGCATCAATGGAACATCGACGCTGGCGTTTCTACTTGCTGTGAATAGAAGATCACGTGTCCAGACTCTAGGACGCAGCCCACTGTACTGCTCAACGGTAACCAAGTCAACCACTCACAGACGGAGATGTAGATCTGGATAAAGGCCAAGCAGGAATTTTACGTTCTATATAGCCCCTGTACATTGGGTAAAGTGCTAATTGCTCCGATGGCGAAATCAATCAAAGACCAATCTCATCCGCGTAGGGAAGCGTATTGACGTCTCCAACGGCAACATACGTTGGAGTGACTTTGGTGAGCTCCAAAACGGTCTGATGGTCGAACGAAAGCTATTAAGAACCGTGTCAAAGAGGAGGGCATGTTCACTCACCTTCGAGAAACCAGCAGCGTCCACTTGGTCCAGCTCAGCAAGAGTGCTCTCGACCGACGACTCGGCGCCCGAGAAGATCTAAAATCCGGTGAATCAGAAAGGGCTGCCGAAGAACACTTGATGAACACTCACCCTCTCTCCGATGGCTAGAGCGAGGCTCTCCCTGTTCTCAACAGAGGCAGCAGCATCAAATTTGGTACGTGCCACGGCAGACTTGAGTTCTTCTGCAGTGAGGGGCTTCTTCAGTCTGTCCACCAAAGTCTTAGCCGCATCCTTGACACTGTTCGTGTCCGGGCCCTGAACAAGGACACCAGTCAGCACGGCGTCCGAGTATGGTAGGTAGACGGGGGTGAGAGTGGTGGACGACGGAGGCACGGAGGGCCATTTGAGTGCTGGCGATGGAGCAAGGTGGTTGGCCAGGACAGTCAGCGCGGGTGAGGGTGTGGTCGTTCCGAAGCCGATGAACACAGTCTGGGGGCCACTATGTGAGTCTATCCGCGTGGCACCACCGAAATATTTCGAGGACAAGGAAGGCGAAGAAGAGCCACTTGGAAGGGGAGTCTCTGCGAGTGTCCTATCTACGAGCTCCGCGAGGCGAGCGGAGTCGATGCCAGTGCCGATGACGGCAACGTTGCCGGAAGCGAATGCGGAGGATGCAAAGGCTTTCACCGACTCGAGAGACACTGGAGTGTGAGGGCCGGCGAATAAAGGTGCACCCAGGCCGGTGCGGAAGGCTAGAGCGTGGGCTGCCTCGATAGCGACGGTACTGGGTACGTGGGAGGCATGCGTTGACTCGTCCCGGACAACTGGGAGGACGTATTCCGAGTACTCGTACGGAAGAAATTTTGTTGTTGTGAGGACGGAGGTAAGAAGAGAAGAGAAGAACGCCCTAGGCGCTCGAGGTAAGTGGGATGAAATCCAGTCAGACAAGAAAACGCACTCGTCACCGCGAAGGAACTCGGTTGTAAGGGTGAGGTATTCGCGTGATAGACTAGCAGAAAGAACACCACCGTAGAGTTCGCTCTCTCTTACAGTCCCGAGCGTCGACCGCTCTGCGGTGCTCTATACACGACCGAGTAGTGAATCAGTATGCCCACCACAAACACTCAGACATACCTTGAATGCAAAGTTTTTCAAAGCGTGTGCGACGCCAGGGCTGGGTTCGTACCGGCTACCAGCCTTGACCAGGAAAGTAAGTGCGGTCGTTGGCTGGCCATGGTCGACTGCAGCGACTTTGACACCGGAGACCTTTGCATCGACCACGGTGGCAAATGAGCGTGCTAGACGCTTTGCCGTCGACGCTCGAGTTGCTAGCATTTCTGCGGGTAAAAGGCTCAGACTGGCTGAGGTATTTTTCTGGCAAAAGTCAAGTTCCCGCGCTCTTCCCCGTGTTTATCCGACGCGGTCTATGTGGCAAAGACTCATTCGACCCTTGTACAAGTATTACAAGGATGCAGATGAGCAGGATGCAGGACTTTCCACCCAACACCCGCACTCATCTTATTATCTGTCATGGGCGCGGCCATCGGTTGTCTTAAGCGTCTGAATGCAGTTGAGTTGTGAAATGGCCAATTGATTTCAGGCATAAGGATCTGACACCTCCCACCGCTGCCAGGCCTTGTTCAACCCACCCGCTGTCCAAAAGGCATCAGGGATGGGTTCCCCATTGAGGATTGGGATCTTGGGTGCAGCGCAAATTGTACCCTTTGCCATCATTGATCCCGCCAAGAGCCATCCTGATGTGGAAGTGTACGCGATAGCTGCTCGGGATATTGCAAAAGCAGAGAAGTTTGCGAAGAAACACGGAATCAAGAGATGGTTTGGGGGACAGAATGGATATCAGGGTATGTGTGTCGCTACAATAATACGCTCATCCTGATCCCTTCCCAAAGAGCTCCTTGATGATCCCGCCATCGATATCGTTTACAATCCTGTGAGCGGTTATTGGTGTTCTGCATCGGGTTAAGTATTCTGACACGGTGCTTGATAGCTTCCGAATGGACTGCACTACGAGTGGACGATCAAAGCCCTTGCAGCTGGCAAGCATGTCCTGCTTGAGAAACCAAGTGGGGATACCGCAGAAGAAACACGGCGGATGTTCGAGCTGGCGGACCGCAAGAATCTTGTACTATTGGAGGCCTTCCACTACAGGTCAACCCATGCACCATGTCCGCGGCTATACATTAACTCGCACCAGATTTCACCCTGCAATCCAACGTGTCAAGGAAATCATCGACAGCGGTGAGCTGGGAAGCATTAAGGAAATGCATGTTTCTCTCTGCTACCCCAAAGGTATCATTACTGACGGTGACATTCGACTGAACTACGGCATTGGGGGAGGTGCACTTATGGATGCTGGGTGTAAGTCGTGGCCTTTCCTGATGCTTCACCTCTATAAATTAGATTTCAAGGTTATACACTCAATTGTCTTCGCTATCTTGCATCTAATGACCCAACGGCCGTCGTCTCTGCAAAAACCCTGAGGTACCCCAAAGATCCGCGCATCGACACTGCAACTTCCGCAGACCTGCTATTTCCATCTTCCACTCCGGATGGCGAGCCCATCAAGGCATCCATCAAATGCGATATGATGGTTCCCGACCTCTTTGGATTTATTCCCAGATTGGACGGGGCGGTCGTGCAAGTTACGTGTGAACAGGGAGTCGTGCACATGTTCAACTTCCCTCTGCCTGTGATATATCATTATATCACAGTGATACCCCATGGGGGGAAGAAACGCACAGAAAAGGTGTACTTGTTTCCCCCTGGCTCGTTAGCGAAAGGGGAAGAGTGGTGGTCTACATATCGATATCAGCTGGAGGCGTTCGTTGATAAAGTGAGGGGACGGATACCGCAGACGTGGGTCAGCGGGGAGGATTCCATTCAAAATATGTTTTGGATCGAGAAGATCTACGAGGAGGTATGTATGTCACAATGTGGCGCGATTTTGATTTCCAGCTGTACTGAAGAGAATTCAGATTGGCCTAGGCTCCCGCCCCCAGGCCCCATTCCAGCTTCCTGTAGATGGTTGACCAACTGTACTGTGTTGTTGGAAACTTGTTGCAGACCACCATGGTTCCTGCTTGACAATACTACGGCCTTTGTTAGTGCTTGGTCCAGATGAGTGTATATATTTCTGTTGTCACTATAAATAAAATATGGGTAGTCATGGGTCAAATATGTTGTCAAAATTTGGCTGTTCTGTTCAGATAATGCTGAGGTGACAGTTGATGTTGTCCAAAGGTTGTTTGGGTGGAAAGGCATGGCCTGTACAAGTGGTGATACCTTAGCAACATCATCAGATAGCCCTGCCTGATTTCTACATCATATCATTCATGTTTTCATATGTAACTCAATGGAAAGGCTGATAATTGGTTACATAATTATTATGCAATGCAAACACTATATAACATGACCATAATAAGTGGCTGTGCTGTTTGCCTCTTGGATTTCAACTACTACCTTCTCAATCAAGAAAACAAGTTACTATGGCAAATCTTTCATTAGCATCACATGTAATGATCATGCTCACCAGATTTATACTTGTTACAGTCTGAGATGGTAAGTGCCTTGCACAATTCAGCACTGAATTGTACAAACATGCTTGTAGGAAAACCAAAGCCTTGCTTCTGAAGGTGTTCCACAGGCAGCTGCTGCTGTCAAGGCCAAGGTGAGCACTACTAGTACATTTCATCAATGAATTATATTGATGGAGCTTTGTCTATCCCTGGCTAGCAAAAGTGCAATGAGGCAGGTGTTCATTTTATGATATCACTAGACCTTATGCCAAGCATTCCTGGGGCTGAATTGTTGTCCAGGTTATTGAACAAATCAATAAACTTCGTAAGAGAAACGCAAAGAAGATGCAAAAAGTAGTGGACATTGTTATGACATCTGATATAGCACTGTTGGGAGACAGTGGCAAGGCACCTCCAGATGTACATGAAGCCCTCTTGAAACTTCTGCAGGTGAGCTTCAGACAATTTATTGACAAGATTTGTAACATCAATGATCATCAGAGCCTAAAGAAAGCATCTGAGCAACATGTTGCTCGTCTATGTCGGTTGGGAGGCTTTAACAGCACTGGAGAGTTATTTGGAGATGCAGATATTAAGAATTTGGACGTCTTATATCCCATCCAAGTCCCTGAGCCAATGTCAAGGGAGGATCTAAAGCATTTCCTTCAATCTAGTGTCAATAGAAATGCACATTGATCACAGTACTTTGTCTTTTCCTGTACTATGTCCTCGTCTCTTTACTACTATTCTGTTCACAATCTGAGATACTATGCTTGTTCTCCTTCCAGGATGGTTGTGGCACTTGTGTTGGCTCGTTACAGAAACACATTTCGCCTTTGTACATAGTACGTGGTGTCTTTTATTTCATTTGAAGCCAAATGGCGGCTCTGGATTCCGGAAGAATTAACGCCCGGATTCGTCTGATCCTGCCAATATGGCAGCCGTCATCGGTTTTCTCAAGCGTCTAAACGCAGTTGAGTCGTGAGATGACCGATTAACCTGCAGAAGGATCTGACATACTACCCCACTGCGCTTGCAGGCTTTCATCAACCCACCCGTCGTGCCGAAGACATTGGAGAACGGTTCCCCACTGAGGATTGGAATCTTGGGTGCAGCGAAGATCGCGCCCATTTCCCTCATTTATCCCGCCAGGAGCCATCCTGATGTGGAGGTGTATGCGGTAGCTGCTCGGGATATCGGGAGGGCCGAAAAGTTTGCCAAGAAACACGGAATTAAGAAGTGGTTTGGGGGGAAAAACGGGTACCAGGGTAAGTAAGTATTTGTCACGACAATCATCATATGCTTGTTCTGATGCTTTCTGGAAAGAGCTTCTCGATGATCCCGCTATCGATGCTGTCTACAATCCTGTGAGTGGTTATTGCGCGTCGCTTTGGGTATTCTGACACGGTGTTCTGACAGCTTCCGAATGGACTGCACTATGAATGGACGATCAAAGCCCTTGTAGCTGGAAAGCATGTCTTGCTAGAGAAACCAAGCGGGAATACCGCAGAAGAAACACGGCGGATGTTCGAGCTGGCCGAACGCAAGAACCTCGTTCTATTGGAAGCCTTCCACTACAGGTAAGTAAATACAAGCGTCTTGTCCTCGGTTGTGCATTATTCTGCAACAGATTTCACCCTGCAATCCAACGTGTCAAGGAAATCATCGATAGTGGTGAACTGGGAGGCATCAAGGAGATAGAGGTCTCCCTCTGCTTCCCCAAAGGTATCCTGTCTGATGGTGACATCCGACTGAACTACGCCATCGGAGGAGGTGCATTGATGGATGCTGGGTGTAAGTCGTGGCTTTTCCTCCTTCCTCACGTCTATAGATTGAGCTCCAAAGGCTACACACTCAATTGCGTCCGCTACCTTGCGTCTAACGATCCAATGGCTATCATCTCCACAAAAACCCTAAGGTACTTCAAAGATCCGCGCATTGACACCGCAACTTCTGCGGATTTGGTATTTCCACCTTCCACTCCAGACTGTGAGCCGATCAAGGCATCCATCAAATGCGATATGATGGTTCCCCACCGTTTCGGGATTATTCCCAGACCAGAAGGGGTGTTTGTGCATGTCGTGTGTGAACAGGGTGTTGTGCATATGTTCAACTTCCCAATGCCTGTAATATATCACTATATCACCGTGACGCCCCACGGGGGGAAGAAGCGCACGGAGAAGGCTTACTCATTTCTCCCTGGCTCGTCAGCGAAAGGAGAAGTGTGGTGGTCTACGTACCGGTATCAACTGCAGGCGTTCGTCGATAAGGTGAGGGGGCGGATACCACAGACGTGGGTCAGCGGGGAGGACTCCGTTCAAAATATGTTTTGGATCGAGAAGATTTACGAGGAGGTATGTATGCGATCTGGATTTGATTCCCAGGTATGCTGAAGAGAGTTCAGATCGGCCTAGGCTCCCGACCGCAGTCCTCATTCCAGCTTCCTGCAGATAGTTGACCAACCGGGCCAGTGTGGTTAGTATGAGGCGTGTTGCATCGCCTTTCGTTCCCAGTGTAATACATCGATAGCGTCTATCGTGCAGATTCTCAGTGTTTAGATTCGCAAGCTTATTACTAGCAAAAGAAGCGTGATGCGCACCACATACAGTAGTACGAATGAGTGGCTGGTTGCAAGTACTTGATAGTGTCGCTGCTCCATGTTCGACTATCCGGCTTTGATTCTTTGGTATTAGGAGAAACCTCAGCATGCCATTCCGCCAGAATCCCAGTCGTATCGCGTTGTCTCCCATCCGAGGGCGACTCATCACAATATGTCTGAGAGGAGGACGATTCCGAGTAGCGAGTCTCGGATTTGCCGTATTTAGTAATACGTGCCGCCAGCTTCGAGGTTTGTGTCCTCCCCGCGTCAATATTGTGAGGCCATCGGGATTCCGGAAGACAGACTTGAATTGACTTGCGCAACAGAGGTGAGCTAGTCGCAGAAATAAATTCCTGTTGTTCTCATTGTTGGTAGCAGCCCACACACAAAACACACGCTGCACAAACCTTCCAAGTCGCACCACAACCAAATAGCTTCGGGCACGAGCGCACGCAGTCAGTGCACCATAGTTTAGGTTTGGATTACAGCTTGAGAATTCCGTTGCAGCGGTGCGGACGCTACATGTCCGAATCGAGATCTGACATCCCTCTTCACACCATTACTGTACACAAGTCAGGCGCTGGCCCCACTTCTTCGCTCCAAGATACCCATTCGGAATTACCGGAAAACAACATGCACACGAGTATCGTGAGGTCTGCCGCTGTTCGGTCTACCAACAGGAATTTGAAGAGTAAGGGGAAGGGGAAAATGCGAGAACAGTATGCAGATGAGTCGGACGAGGAAGCGACCTTGTTGGGGCATGTCGAGAGGCACGGAGATGGCGATGTGGACGTGGAGGACGTGGAACAACCTACACAGATGAGACACTTGGAAGGTTCTCGGCTTTCTCGGGTGCGTCCTATTGATCCGGGGACTGTGCTTGTACGCTCATATGCTCTGAAAGCATTCCTCCACCCTCAGCAAGTCGCAGGGCCGACAAGACAAGTCTCGTACGATCCCATTCCGTCCGGGAGGTATGTATTGAATACTGCGCGTTCCGGCACCGACAACCTTGTTCACCATTGTTAAACAGACAAGTTCCAATCTCGCTTCCCACCAAACATGGTGCGCAACCAGAAGTACAATCTATTCACCTTCTTTCCCCTCGTACTATACGAGCAGTTCAAGTTCTTCTTCAACCTCTATTTCTTACTCGTCGCCCTCTCGCAGTTCATTCCCGCACTCAAGATCGGTGCGTTACGTGAACCTATCTCATTTCCCATCTTTTTACTCACGCGATAATTGCTGCATACAGGCTTCATATTCACATACGTAGCCCCTCTCGCATTTGTCTTGTGTGTGACAATGGGCAAAGAAGCCTACGACGACTACAAACGACATTTACGAGACCGCGAAGCCAACTCACAGAAATACCTTATCCTTGTCCCTCCACGATCCCACAGCCCTGACTCTGGCCCTCACACACGCTCTGTTCCATCATCCAGCCTACGCGTTGGTGACCTCGTGATTCTCGAGAAAAATCAGCGTGTTCCCGCAGATATGGTTTTGCTCCGCACATCAGACCCGTCGGGTACGTGTTTCATACGTACAGACCAGCTAGATGGAGAGACAGACTGGAAGTTGCGTGTCGCGGCCCCTGCTACGCAAAAACTAGGGGGTGACAGAGAACTGATGGTGCTTGAAGGCGAGGTTTACGGTGAGTTCTGTACATGCTTGAACCCGATTGCGCGGGCTAAATATCTGTGTTCGTTCTCCCGACGAATTGTTCTCTCAGCCGACTCCCCAATCAAGGATATCCACACCTTTGTTGGAACCCTGACTATCAACAACCCATCATCATCGTCCCTTCCATCTAATCCTTCTTCTCCGGTATCGCCACTTGTACTATCATCAACGGTCGAGCCTTTAACGGCCGAAAATGTTGTTTGGTCGAATACCGTACTTGCTGCAGGGAGTGCCGTCGGCTTTGTGGTATATACCGGTCAAGAGACGAGGGCCGTAATGAACACCAGTCATCCCGGGACTAAAGTGGGCTTGCTGGATTTGGAAATCAACGGACTCGCAAAGGTCAGCGTAACTGTTGTTCGTCAAACTTGAAGCAGTGACCCTGACTAGTTTTGATAGATTTTGTGTGCCGTGACATTTGCATTATCAGTTATCCTCGTTGCTCTTAATGGGTTCCGGGGCCTCTGGTACATCTACATCTTCAGATTTTTGATTCTTTTCTCGTCTATTATTCCTATCAGGTAGGCAGACTCGCTTCAGCGAACGGAAGGCACTTATCCACGCTGTGTTATAGTCTGCGAGTCAATCTTGATATGGGAAAGACGGTGTACGCAAATCAGATTATGACGGACACTGACATCCCGAATACGATCGTAAGGACAAGCACGCTTCCCGAGGAACTTGGGCGGATAGAGTATTTGTTGAGCGACAAGACTGGGACTCTGACGCAGAATGGTAGGGGGATTTTACGTCCAAGTAAACAGCTTAGGACGACTCTAATATCTCATTTTAGAAATGGAGATGAAGAAATTGCATATGGGGACAATGTCTTACGGGTTCGACTCCATGGATGAAGTCGCGCATCACCTTGCGACCGCGTTTGGTGCCGAGCATGGTAAGCACCCAGTTTCACGAGTTAAGTGAGCTAACACCCCGCTTATAGGGAGACAACCATCGATCGCAACGGGGGCGCAACTGGGGGCGCAACTGGCGACGCGTGGACGAAGGGACATGTCCTCCAGGCTGCGCGATGTCGTCCTCAGTCTCGCGCTCTGTCACAACGTACGCCGTCTTCTCTCGACGAAGAAGTTGATCGTCATTTCCCCTTATAGGTGACCCCAGTCACTAACGACGACGGCACCATCACCTATCAAGCATCCTCACCAGATGAGGTGGCCATCGTTAAATGGACCGAATCGGTCGGTCTCACACTCGTCTTCCGCGACCGAACGCGCATGGAACTCCAGACGCCTACAGGTAGCCGCCTTTCTTACGACATTCTCGAGCTCTTTCCGTTCACTTCCGAATCGAAACGTATGGGCATCGTCGTACGGGAGACGCAAACGGGAGAGTTACTCTTTTTGCAAAAGGGCGCCGACGTGGTCATGGCGCGCATCGTGCTGCGGAACGATTGGCTGGAGGAGGAGACAGGAAACATGGCAAGGGAAGGACTCAGGACACTTGTCGTAGCACGCAAGAGGCTTCCGCCACAGCACTACGCTGCATTCAAGCAGCGCCACCATGAGGCAAGCATAAGGCTAGAAGGGAGAAACGAAGCGATGGCAGCAGTCGTCGCGGAATACCTTGAAAAGGAGCTGGAATTATTGGGTCTTACGGGTGTGGAGGATAAACTGCAGGACGAGGTCAAGTCAACGCTGGAATTGTTGAGGAACGCGGGAATCAAGATATGGATGTTGACTGGAGATAAAATCGAGACTGCTAGGTGCATTGCCATATCCACGAAACTGGTGGCACGGAATCAGTATATCCATGAAGTTGCCAAATGTGAGTGTGATTTGGTGTTAATCCATTGCTGTATAGAATGCTTATGGTTCCCACAGTGAAGACTACTGATCAAGTTCGCGATCAGCTGGAATTCTTGCAGTCCAAATTGGATTGTTGTCTGGTTATCGACGGCGAATCACTACAAGTATGATGGTGTTGACTATATTTGGTGCTGGTCTGATTCATTGACATCTTAGCTCTGTCTGAACTCGTACAAGAACGAGTTTATCGAGATTGCCACGAAGCTATCCGCAGTTGTGGCTTGTCGCTGTTCGCCTACGCAGAAAGCAGACGTTGCTCGTTTAATCCGACGCCACACCAAGAAGAGAGTGTGCTGCATTGGAGATGGGGGAAACGACGTGAGCATGATTCAGGCAGCTGATATTGGTGTGTCTTGTGTTTAATGCAGTGTATGTTGACCTGATGTGTGGTGACAGGCGTTGGCATCGTCGGAAAGGAAGGGAAACAGGCGTCCCTGGCTGCCGACTTCTCTGTCACGCAGTTTAGCTACCTTACGAAGCTCCTCATGTGGCACGGTCGCAACTCCTACCGACGTTCCGCCAAACTTGCGCAGTTTGTTATCCACCGTGGTCTGATCATCTCGGTGATGCAGGCAGTTTTCTCGGCGATATTCTATTTTGCACCGATCGCGTTGTATCAGGGGTGGCTAATGATGGGGTATGCGACAGTCTACACGATGGCACCGGTATTTTCGTTGGTCTTGGATCAGGATGTCAACGAGGATTTGGCGCTTATATACCCGGAACTGTACAAAGAACTGACAAAGGTGCGTTTGTGTCAGTGAAAAGGGCCTGTGAAACTGATTTGTTTCGTCCCAGGGTCGATCGCTGTCTTACAAGACCTTTTTCCAATGGTTAATGATTAGCGTGTACCAAGGTCAGCAGAATGTCCACTTTCTGTGCAATCCTCGTTACGCCCTTTACAGGTGGTGCGATCATGATTATGTCCCTACTTCTCTTCGAGAACGAATTCTTAAACATCGTTGCCATCTCTTTCACGGCTTTGGTCCTTAACGAACTAATCATGGTCGGTCTCGAAATAACGACATGGTGAGCAAGCCCTCAAGCCAGTCAGTCGCATAGTATTGATCCTATTTGCGCAAGGCACATATACATGGTCATCGCAGAAGTAGTCACACTCTTTCTTTATGTTATCAGTATTGCATTCTTGCCAGAGTACTTCGGTGAGGCGAAAATCCATTTCTATACGTTGTTTGAAAAGTTGCTAAGCACGCCATTTTAGACTTGGAGTTCGTGGTGTCCACCCGTTTCGCTTGGAAGGTCGCAGTCATTGTAGCGATCAGCGCGTTACCCTTGTATGTCATCAAAGCCATTCGCCGTAGAATCGCACCAGCAGCGTATAGCAAGTTGCTGTAGATCCCCCTTGCAATGGAACACTTAACTTATATGTGGCGACCATTTCACGATTTTGAAATCTTTATAGTGTATTTTGCTTGTTAGTCGAGGACATGCGCACTCTTGGCAGTCGGAGAGATAAAAAAAATGGGAAACAAATCAAAAAAGAATGTCTGAAGAGAAGTTGACTATGGTGTATTGCTACACTGATTATTAAGTGAATGTCGGGTGCCGGAGTGAGACGAAGGTGAAGAATTAACGAAGGAATTCTGCAAGAAAGATGTTGCTGGAGTTTGCCACTCCGAGTTTGGACTCATGCCTCCCCACAGCGAAGCTCCCAGTGGTGGGCGAGTAGGGAAAACTGGGGGTGCCGGGTTGCCCCAGGGTCCCCTTGCTTCACCCATCACATTTCGCGGACTGGCACTGTTGGAGCCCCAAGTTTGACCGACAACACCAGGTGGAGCACGTCTTCCGGGAGGAGGAACAACTTCGTCGTCATCTGCGGCAAGCGCAGACGAACCAAGCACCTTCGGACTGGGAGAACGACGCACGGGCGAGCCTGATCCAGATCCGGAGGGTTCGCCAGTCGGTCGAGCGATTGGCGCTGGTGGAGCTATTGGCGTTGGAGGTGCAATGGGCGCTAGTGGGGCTATGGGTCCTGGAGGCGATATCGCCCCTGGAGAAGTAAGAGGAGCGATGGCAATGGGTCGTGCGACTGGGCCTGGCCCCGGCTCAGGTATCGACTGGCGACGAGAGGGGCCAGGGGCGAGCAGCGTCGGAGATGCAAGCGGGTTCTGTGCTGGCTTGGAGGGGGTTGCTATAGGAGCAGAGGTATGTCCACGGTTGAAAGGAGGGTCGAAAGGAGACGGTGATGCAAAAGTCCTAGGAAGGTTAGATGGACCAAGAGGTGGCTGTGGAATAGGTGGTCCTCCGAAAACGCCGAACGGCGGTGGCGCAGCTGCAAAAGGCAAACGGGGTGGTGTGGCGTTGGCGCCTGGAGGTAGCATTCTAGGCGCGGCAGGATACAGAGGAGCCGGAGGTGAGGAGAATTGGCCTTGCGTCGACGGTGCAACAGGAGTGCTAGGCTGGGACGTGGAAGTCACGGGTCGTTGGGGCTGCGATCGAGAACCATTACTAGACGCAGTGCTAGCTGGAATGGGTATTGGCGCAGGAGATGGCGCAGGGGCTGGTTTAGTAAGGATTTTCTTCGCAGCCCCATTCGAGCTCTGCGAACGCTGCGCAGACCCCGAAGCGCGAGGAGAGGTAGGCTGTCGCCCGTGCTTCGCAGCAGCACGCTGTTGTTGTTGCTGCGCTGCACGTTCCTTCTCTGCTTTCTCTTCACGCTCCTTTGCCAACTTCCTCTCGCGCTCTTCCTTCTCCTGCTGCTCCTTCTTAGCAGCCTCACGTGCAGCCCTCTCAACAGCGGCCTTGGCCTCTCGCTCCTCCCTGGCCTTGCGCTCCCTCTCCTCCCGTTCGCGCTTTGCTTTCTCCTCCTTTTCTTTGCGTTTCCGTTCTCGCTCAGCTTCGCGTTCTCGCTCTTCAGCTACGCGTTTCCGTCGCTCCTCCTCTTTTCGTTGTTTCTCCTCCTCAACGGCTTTGCGGGCGGCTTCTCGCCGGCCCCTTTCTTCCTCGCGTTTCTTGCGTTGCTCCTCTTCGTGAGCGAGCTGCTTCGCTTTCAAGGCAGCCTCCTCCGCAGCCTTTTCTGCGGCTTTCGCGGCGCGCTCCTCCTCCTTGGCCTGTTTCTGCTGCCTACACGCCGTGGGGTTACTCCTGCACCGTAATGAGATCAGGTATCGTGAAAAGCGCACCTTCGCTTGTCTTTCTTCTTCTGGTTTTGCGACTGCTTCTTAGCTTCCCGCTCTTTCGTGAGCTGATCCTCGGCCTCGAGCTCACGAAGCAGCTGTTGTTGGCGCTCTTGTGCCACCTTTTCTCGGTAAGCCTGAAGCACCCGTTGCTCGAACATGCGAGCTGCGAAGATAGAAAACATGCGTTTTCCCTCCTCCATCTTCTGCTCCTCCGTCATTACCTGTTGTGCAGAAATCAGAATCCTTGATCATATGGCACCCCCGAAAAATATAACACGGACCTCTTCATCATCCTCGTCTTCATCTTCATCTTCCTCCTCATCGTCTTCATCTTCCTCATCATCTTCCTCTTCTTCGCTGTCGTCCTCCATATCTCCGGCAGCTTCCTCTTCCCGCTGCATCCGCCGCTCAGCCAGCTGCTCCATCATCTCTAGAAACTTCTGGCCGTCATTCTTCAGTAGATCGTCCGCGACTGTGAGAATATTGTTTGGCCCTATCAAAAAAGAAAGAAATGTGATAAGAGAACAAGCGAACTCGAATGCCGATACGCACCGGTGACGGTTAGACTACTCCCTAGATTGAATAGTTCCCGACCATTGGGCTTGGTGCCGTTTACTGGCCGTCGCCCGCGAGCACTGGCATTACGTCGATCCCGCGGCTTGACTTCCTCTTCTTCCTCTTCCGCACCATCCTCCTCTTCTTCCTCTTCCTCCTCATCGTCGTCATCGTATTCCTCGTCATCCTCGTAATCGTCTTCGTCGCCATCGTCGTCATCAAATTCGCTTTCCGGCTTCGGAGGCTTCCGACCGTTTGTGATGGGTGTCGTCCGATTTGTGCGTGATGGATTACGAGGGGGTTTAGTCTGGGGGTGTCCGATGACAGCGCCATTCTTATCGAGCTCGACGCTGCCAGGGAATGGTCCAGGTCCAGGTGGGGGTGGTATAGTGCCGCCCGAGGAGACGTAGCGCTGTTGATAATTTGCGTACCGTTCCAGCTCCTCGTAATAAGCATCATACAGTACCTCGAGTTCTTCTTCGATCGCGTGACTATTGATATGGATGAGACATGCAACGGCGCGGATGGCGGAACGTTCGACCCGATAGTGAGACAGGGGCGGAGAAGAAACATGGAATCGTGTGTGTCAGTAAAAATTTTCTGCGAGACGATATGACTAGAGAAAACGGGTACAGACCGCTTTCTGCCGCAGACTGCACAGCTGCAGTTGTGCTTCTGCTGCTCCTTCATCTTCTTGAGGACGGTGTCCTTCTCGATCTTGACGAGGTTGCGACGTTCATCCTCTCCCAAACCAAGCCAGAACTCCTTGATCCGCTCGCGTTCCTCGGTAGAGCTTGTACTCCAGATCTTGTTGTTGCTCGGGGGGTTCTTGTTCGAGCCCGAGGGTGCGGCTGTGCGCGATTTGTTGGGAGCGGATGCGTTCGACGATGGAGGTGATGGATGGTGATGCGAGTGATTATAGTTATGGGCAGGCATCGGAGCCTTTGATGCTGCTCTGGCGGTCCTTGCAGCCTGCTGTCCGTTGGTTGTTGTCGTGGTCGCTGCGGCGGTCGATGTCGGTGCATAGGCCATGGGCTGCTTTCCTTGGGCCCTCGAGCTTGGGGGTGGGTTAGCGGACAGGTTTTCTTTTCTTGCAGGCATGGCGTTGGCGGAGAGAGGATGGCGCAGCGTCGCTTCGACCCCCCCCGTGGGACGTCTGCCGTCCTTTTCCGGCGTCGATCCCGGTGCCGAGTCTGCCGATCGCGTTTCTCCGCGGGCTGCCGCGTTCGGCACGGCAGCTACCGGAGCCTCGGCCGGTGCATCGGTCCCTTCTTTGGAATGTTTTTTCTTCTTTCCCTTAAGACCGGCCGAATCATCCCCCCCAATATGCTCGGGAGTCTCCCCAATAGCAACCGTAGCTGGCACACTCTCACTTGCAACCAACGTCGGGTGGGCTGCAGCACGCGCAATGTGCTCACCATAACTCAGAACAACTTGTGCAACCGGGTCGGGCAATGATGCAGGCACACTTGGCAATGCTGGGGGGCGTGCTGGATGGGGATGCAGATCAAACGCATCCAGGTCGTCGTCCTCAAAATTTCCGCCGTCCACCTCATCCTCACTGCAATAGTCATCTCCTCCCAGCTTGTGCTCGCCGTCTCCAAACTCGTTCAATAGCACAACATTCGTTTGAGGCAGTGGCCCGCGCGGGGGCTGTCCAGGTGGAGGGGATGCTACGCCCAGTGCTGCCGCTGCCGCTTGTTCCACAGACAGCGTGAATGCTGGATCAGAAAATATGGACGGATCAAATGGCAGGGGTGGATACGTCCCAGAGGGGTATCCTGGCATCCCCTTCATCACCGTTGTTGCAGTGGCTGTTGCTGTACCGCTCTTGAGATACGTGTCTGACTGGACCATTTGCTGAGCGATGTTGTACATAGTCTGAGCCTTGGAGGTTTAACGTGCATCAGTACGCATTTACGGATTGAAGCGACAGTTTCACGCACGAAGTTTTTGATGTGAGGGGGAAATGACGACCAGTACTCCTCGTCCACGATCCCTGGGCCATTAGTTGCAGTGGCCTTTGGAAGAGGAGACTGGGGTGTAGATTGCGACCGTTTCGTCCCTGTCTGGCCATTCAGCAGAGTGTCGGCTGGATTAACGTAAGCGTTGGTAGGCCTTAGCAATTCCGTTTGCAAATGGGTTGCAATTCCATTTCCAGAACGAGAGATTGTGGTTGCGGTGACATGTACAGACTCTAGCATAGGGGATAAACCCGTCCTGGGAGGGGCCGGTGACTGAGGCTCCTCGAGACCTGGCATGTCGTCGTATAGGTCGTCATCGAGTGCGTTGGAGTTTGTCTGAGTGACCGAGATGGCCGATGGATCGGGTTCCTTTCCCTTTCCCTTCTTCTTTTTACTCTTCTTCGCGGTGGTGGCAGATGGTAGTTGCTGGGCAGGGACAGCAGGCGGCTGGGAACGTGTTTGTGGGATGGATTGGACTGCGCTGGGTTGCTGTTTCTGTTTGTGGGACTTTCCTGTAGCCATTCTGCTGGGCGTCAAAAGACGATCAGTCCACACGACATCAGGGGAGGAAACCGCGTGCGCTCACAGGGAATGTGTATGCAGTGGTCGTACTGGCAAGTCTCTGCAACGGCGCAAGTGGTCCTCGGATGTGGATGTGCTTTGTTCGGTGTGCTCTGCTAGTAACAAATTGCGAGGGTTTCCAGCAGCCTCGTCGTTGTCCGTAGGCTCGGTCGACTTTTCAGAAAGACTAGACTCGGACGCATCTCCTCAATTCGGAAAGAGCCGCGCACGTGATCTCTCAGCAACAGAATTTAAGTAAACCTAGCATACAATCTACATGGCTAGATTATGTGCATGTCGCTGTGTCCCAAAATACAAAACACTCTTTCCACGACCATCTTCGGCGGACGGCAAAGCAGCAACAGGGGAAGCATATCTCACATCTAGTTGGTACAACTACACCAACTATCAGCATCCCATAGACAGACCAAACGTACGAAACACTTACTGCAAGCATGCATCGGCCTGTGTCTGATAGAACTCACCGTTCTCTTCATTGACCTTTCTCACGTCGAACTTTCCTCGCTCCGGATTCCAGTGAAAGATCCTCCTCACACCAGACCACACACACCACCGTACACAGCGCCAACACGGCTGTGCAGTGCCCACCCCCGTCTTGGTGACACACACAACGTACAGATCAGCCCCATTAACCCGCGGATCTCGCCGGCGCGCATTCCGGCTTCTGTCCTGTCCTGCAACTTGGCTTGCATGCTTACCCGAATTACCATCATGCGACAGATCCTTTGAAGATGACCTCGCCTTCTTCTCTGCACGAGACACATGTGACGACGACGTATCCCGATAAAAGACGCTGCTTTTCACATCCCTGGCGTTCACGTTGCAAAGGACAGGCCTTCAATTGGGGTTGAACCTGGTGCTCAAACGGAGGTGACATCCCAGTCAAATTAAATATGGCATGCATCTCTGCATGCATCGAGACCGGCTTGCGGTGTCCACGCTTGGACAAATCCAGCCCGTCGTAGTGCGTCCGACAGTGGTTGTGACCCGTCGAGATGATCTTGCCCCCCCTCACAAGAACTGCGCCGAGGTTGTAGTTCATGGTTGACTGGGAATACGGTTAGGATGATGTCGGCCTTGATATGGAGAACTCACCTTAGAGGCAGCCTCGATACACTGGGAGTAGTAAATATTGGACTTGTGCATATCGCGAGTGAAGATGAAGTGCTGTATGCGTAAGTTTGACTCCGGAGAGGGCGAGGTCAAATTTACCAATGTTTGTACCTTACATAATCACAACACGGGTTGACCCTATTCTGGCGCACTACCAGGCTCCTTCACAGCCTCTACTTCGAGTGTGAGGCGGCATCCTAGGGGTATTAGTGGAAAAGACCGAGTGGCTATGCGGAAGTTCAAACACCGCCAACCTTAGATACCTCACACTCTCAGTAGAGGCTGCAAGAAAACATTTGTAAACAACGTCAGCCACACGTCGGACTATGAAATAATAACGGGTTGCAAGACAATAAATCTGACGGGCTTATATAATAAACCATATAAGGGAGGTGCAGAGCATTATCTAATGTCGGAGTGCAAATATTCAGTAGGAAAACTTTCGAGTAGTATTGACTAGCAAATGATGCTAATGGGGTGTGCACAAAAAAAGTACAAAGTACAAAGAGAGGACACATGTGTATATATGATTGAAATGGAGCAAATGAGAAGGCAAGATGGGGCCCAAAAAAAGAGTGCACACAAGGGGACTTGAACTGGCACCTTGGGTAAAAAGAAGAGGGTTGTCAACCATTACACTAAAAGTCCAACAATGTCATCATCAACAACGCAAATATAACCAAATCGACTACATTCGGTCATATTTCGATTGATGACAAAGATAGCAATGCCTCTATGGCTTAATGGTTGAGTCCCTCTTCTTTTTACCTAAGGTGCTAGTTCGAGTCCCCTTGTGTGCACTCTTTTTTTGGGCCCCATCTTGCCTTCTCATTTGCTCCATTTCAATCATATATACACATG